>Ga0334890_1003102_pt1 | contig 17521 bp, 8 predicted proteins | sample GraSluR1_MG_3_FD_207220 | JGI IMG/M metagenome (GOLD analysis project Ga0334890, IMG submission 207220) | Sludge microbial communities from methane-producing bioreactor in Wageningen University, Netherlands - Granular Sludge_31_08-R1 | ecosystem: Engineered > Bioreactor > Anaerobic > Unclassified... | reverse complement strand
ATACGCCTGTCGCCCGAGCAGGTCGCTTTGTTGGGCCAGGCATTTGCGAGAGAACGAGAAATCCTGGTCAAGCAGGAGTTCCGCTCCGGCTATAGCGGTGCGGTGGTTGTGTTGGTGTCGGTTGGCGCGGGGCGTGCGCCGCTCGTCGTAAAGCTGGCGCATCCGCACGACTTGCAGCGCGAGTACGACGCCTACGAGGAGTACGTACGCCAGGTTTCGCCACAGAATATCGCCCACTTGCAGGGTGAGCCGCTTGCGGGGCCGGACGGCCAGTTAGGCCTTCTGCAATACACATTCGCTGGCGGCGAATCGCATCTGCCTACCACGAGCCTGCAAACGTACTATGAAACCTATGGGGCCGATGCGACGTGCGCGGTGTTGAACCGTATCTTTCGCGTCTATGGCCGGCATTGGTGGGCGAATAACCGCGCGCAGTCGTATGTGCAGGACGAGTATTATGACCGGTTGCTGCCCGTGCATTTTCAGGCTGAGCCTGTCGATGCGAGCGAGAACCCGGACCACATCCTGACGGCAGGCGTGACCGGCGCAATGGCTGCCGAGGGGATCGAAATCGGGCAGATCGTGCAATTGCACGGCTTCGGCGTCACCAAGGTAGGGGACGGCGGTCATAAGATGACGCTCCTTGCGCCGCCGCCATCGAACGAGGCTTCGGCGCCGCGGCGCATTCGCGTGGAGATGGAAACGCCGACGACTTATTGCCCGGGTGACGTAGTCGACGCGCTGACGGTGCGGATCACGGCGACGCGGCAAACGCTGCTCAGCGCTGCTGCGCAGTCGGCCTTGCCCAGCTTCGACCCGGCTTCGCCAACCTTCGCGATTTCCGGCGCAGATGGCGGCGTCATCGAACTGCCGAACCCGCTGCCTAAACTGACCGAACTGCTCTATCAGGTGGTCGAAACGAAGATGTCGATCATCCACGGCGACCTGAACATGCAGAATGTGCTTGTCGACGGGCCGACCGGCTTTTCATGGCTGATCGACTTCGCGGAGACGCGCATCGGGCCGACGCTGCAGGATTTGCAGCGACTCGAAGTGCAAGTGATCACCAAGCTGATGCCGTTGGGCGGGGAGATTTCGCCCGAAGCGGCAGTCGAGGTGATGACCCGCCTCCACGCCGACCCGCCTATGCCTGCGCCGAAACTGCCGGCGCTGCACGACGCCTACACGGTTATGGCCGCCATTCGCCGTCTTGCTCGGCAATACCTGATCGACGATATGGACTGGGGCGAGTATTACCGCGGCCTGGTCGTGGCCCTGGTGGGGGCGCTTAAGTACGACGAACTCGACGCCCACGCGCGGCGGCTGGTATTGGTTAGTGCGGCGACGGCGGACAAGTTGACGAACACGCCGTTATCGACTGGCGTTCTATCGTCGTCTCCGGCGACCGAATCACCGGCTGTGGAGCCGGCGGCCGCGCCGGTTGCGCCGAGCGGTCCGGCAACCGTTGCTCCACCTGCGGCGCCGGCTCCACAGGCGCAGGGCAACCGGCGTTGGGCGGGATTGGCTATAGCCGCTGCGGCTGTGTTGTTGGTTGCCTGGGCCGGCTGGCAGTTCGGAATGCGCGGGGCGATGCCGGGAACGAGTCCGCAAGACAGCGCAACGCAAAGCGCGGCAGCAGGCGCCGTAGAGACGCCTAGCCCGACCGCCGGCGTCGTGAGCGACGAGCCGGCGGCGCAGGGCGGCGCAAGTGCGCAGACTGCACAAGATACGCTGGACGCGACTGCCACGCTCGCCACGGAGGGTGAACTGGAGCCAACAGATACGCCAGGCGTGACGGATACGCCGGAGCCGACTGACACGCCCGATGCAACCGATACGCCGGCTTTCGGCCTCGTCGCCCCTGGCGGCGGAGATGCGACGGCGACAGCCACCGCAACTAACGACAATCCAATCCTCGTGCCTGGCGGGCTGCAAGTATCCGACGCTGCACAGACGCCTAGCCCGACCGCGGCTATCCTGGCGGCGCCTGTTCTCGCCGGGGAGACGGCAAACGTAGATGCTCCCGCTGCAGGCGCGACGCGTGTGAACGAAATGGATGGCGCGATCTATGTCTTTGTGCCTGCCGGCCCGTTCACCATGGGGACAGATAGCGGCGACGACGATGAGGGTCCGGCGCACACCGTACATGTGGACAGCTTCTGGATCATGCGTACCGAGACCACGAACGCTTTGTATGCGGCTTGCGTTGGCGCCGGTGCCTGCACGGCTCCTGGTAATAGCGTCTGGAACGACCCGGATTTCGCCGACCACCCGGTGACACACGTCACATGGGAGCAGGCGAGCGCATACGCGGTATGGGCGGGCGGTCGCCTGCCTACTGAGGCCGAATGGGAGAAGGCGGCGCGCGGCACGGACCAGCGCGCGTATCCGTGGGGCAGCGAAGCGACGTCGAATGAACTGCTCAATTTCAATTTCGCGGTCGGGTCTACGACGCCTGTCGGAAGTTACCCCGCAGGCGCCAGCCCATATGGCGCGCTGGACATGGCCGGGAACGTGGAAGAGTGGGTGGCGGATCGCTACGATATCGGGTATTATGCCGTCTCTCCCGGCTCCAACCCCCAGGGTCCGGACGAAGGGCCGTTTCGGACTGTGCGGGGCGGCTCATATTACAGCAATGGGATGGATGTGCGCACGTTTTCTCGCGAGAGGGCGCTGGCCAACGCGAGTTTTGACAGCGTCGGTTTCCGCGTCGTGATGCCTGATCCGTAGGGTAATGCAGACAGCGTGCGAATGATGGGCCTTTAGTTCCGCAGTGCGGTGTAGATGCAATGTTTGAGGACCGGATACGAAGGGGAGGAAACGATGGTTGGAAAGCGGAAACTGAGTTTGGCATGTGTGAGCGGTCTATTGGTCCTAATGCTGGCTGCGTGTTCGCAGCCCCTGCCGGACCTGCAGCAGTTGCGGCTTTCCGACCTTTTCCGTTCCCAGCAACCGCTAGCGGCGGCGCCTCCTCCCGGACAGGCGCCTGCTACGCCCGCGCCGGCGACAGCCGATGGCGAACCGGCGGCAGAGTCCGAGTTGGAGGTATCTGGCGAGCCGGCGGAGGAGGGGCCGGCGGTGTACTTTGTGAGTCCAGCGGACGGGACTGAGGTGAGTTCGCCGTTCGTGGTGGAGATGGGGGCGACGGGCGTGGAGGTGGTCCCTGCGGGCGAGATGCGCGAGGGGACGGGGCACATGCACATTCTGGTGGACGAGGAGTTCGTGCCGCCTGGCGAGGTGATCCTGGCGACGGAGACGATGATCCACTTTGGGCAAGGGCAGATGAGTGCGGAGTTGTCGTTGGAGCCTGGGGAGCATGTGTTGCGCTTGCAGTTTGCGGATGGTGCGCACATCGCGCTGGAAGGCGAGGAGTACCGCGACGAGATCCGCGTGATCGTAGTGAGGTAGCTGCTTGCCGCGATGGCGAGGCTGTAACAGGTTGGGGCAGAAATCGATGCCTGCGGATCGGGCATCCAGAGATCGGGCGATGATACGTTGCCCGGTGCGCGAAATCGAGGAGGATTAACGATGTTGAATAGTGAACTTCGGTCGCGCGTATGCGGCATGATGGCGATCCTGCCGGCGCTGGGCATAGCGCTCGGTCTCTTCCTGTTTCCGGTCGTAGCGACAGCGGAAGGTGAGGAGTTGGTTGGTGAGATGGCGGTGATGCGCGGGTCAGGCGGGCGGGCGAGCGAGTATGTAGTGGCGCTGGACGGGTTGCCGGAAGCGCCTGTTGGGCTGCGCTATGAGGTGTGGGCGTTGAGCGGGGGGGAGGAAGCGGCGCTGCTGGGCGTGTTGGAGACGGAGGCAGGGGAGTTGCGGTTGGAGGGGAGGGTCGTTGGGGGTCTGGTAGAGCAGTACGATGCGGTGGTGGTGAGTGTGGCGGAGGCAGAGGGGGAGGCGGAGTCGCCTGGGCCGGCGGCGGCGCGTGGCGAGTGGGCGGCGGAGCGGCAGGCGCTGTTGTGGCTGTTGTTGCGGGACGACGGGCTGAACGGGAAGGGGTCGTTGTTTGGGGCGAGCGAGCAGGCGGAGATAGCGGTGCAACACGGGGAGTTTCTGCGCGAGTCAGTGGAAGCGGGGGACCTGGCGGAGGCGAGACGGCATGCGGAGCATGTGGTGAACGTCCTGGACGGGAGTGGCGGGATGTTCTATGGGGATCTGAACCGAGACGGGCAGGAGCAGAACCCTGGGGACGGCGTTGGGGTGCGGGAGTATCTGGCGGAGACGAAGGCGCACCTGCTGGCGGAGTTGGACGGGTCGGAGTTGAGTGCGGAGGAGAGGACGGGGCTGCTGCAGGCGCTGGCGCTGGCGGAGGACGGCGAGGGGCTGGTGAGTGCGTCGCGAGAGCAGGCGATGAAGCTGTTCTCGGCGGACACGACTGGAGAGGCGGTTGCGTTGGGGGCCGACCTGGGGAGCCTGCTGGCGCAGTTGATGGAGACGCACGACGGCGCCTATGACGCCGCCCTCACCCTCGCCACCCTCCACTTCTTTGCTGATCCTGCCGAGATCGAAAGAATCCTCTCCGGTGCAGGCGCCTCTGAAGGTGAGGAGTTGGTTGGTGAGATGGCGGTGATGCGCGGGTCAGGCGGGCGGGCGAGCGAGTATGTAGTGGCGCTGGACGGGTTGCCGGAAGCGCCTGTTGGGCTGCGCTATGAGGTGTGGGCGTTGAGCGGGGGGGAGGAAGCGGCGCTGCTGGGCGTGTTGGAGACGGAGGCAGGGGAGTTGCGGTTGGAGGGGAGGGTCGTTGGGGGTCTGGTAGAGCAGTACGATGCGGTGGTGGTGAGTGTGGCGGAGGCAGAGGGGGAGGCGGAGTCGCCTGGGCCGGCGGCGGCGCGTGGCGAGTGGGCGGCGGAGCGGCAGGCGCTGTTGTGGCTGTTGTTGCGGGACGACGGGCTGAACGGGAAGGGGTCGTTGTTTGGGGCGAGCGAGCAGGCGGAGATAGCGGTGCAACACGGGGAGTTTCTGCGCGAGTCAGTGGAAGCGGGGGACCTGGCGGAGGCGAGACGGCATGCGGAGCATGTGGTGAACGTCCTGGACGGGAGTGGCGGGATGTTCTATGGGGATCTGAACCGAGACGGGCAGGAGCAGAACCCTGGGGACGGCGTTGGGGTGCGGGAGTATCTGGCGGAGACGAAGGCGCACCTGCTGGCGGAGTTGGACGGGTCGGAGTTGAGTGCGGAGGAGAGGACGGGGCTGCTGCAGGCGCTGGCGCTGGCGGAGGACGGCGAGGGGCTGGTGAGTGCGTCGCGAGAGCAGGCGATGAAGCTGTTCTCGGCGGACACGACTGGAGAGGCGGTTGCGTTGGGGGCCGACCTGGGGAGCCTGCTGGCGCAGTTGATGGAGACGCACGACGGCGCCTATGACGCCGCCCTCACCCTCGCCACCCTCCACTTCTTTGCAAGCCCGGCTCAACTACAGCGAGCTATTGCGGAAATTGCAGGCGAGAACGCGGCCTCTGGACCTGCTGTTACGCCTGCGACGCAGCCTGCCGTGCTTTCAGCCGAGCTACGCATTGTGCCGCCGCCGCCCGGTGCGGAGACGGGTGAGCGATGGGAGAGTCCTGTGGACGGGAGCGTATACGTGTGGGTGCCTGAGGGCGAGTACACGATTGGTGCGGATGCAGGGGTTGGGGTGACGAGCCGTGAGGGGCCAGAACATGCGGTGGAGGCGGGCGGGTTCTGGCTGGCGGAGAGGGAGACGACGAACGAGCAATATGCGCGCTGCGTGGCGGCAGGGGCGTGCACGGAGCCTGGCAACGAGCGTTGGGCGGAAGGGGAGTATGCACAGCACCCGGTGAGCGATGTGGACTGGGAGCAGGCGCAGGCGTATGCGGAGTGGGCCGGCGGGCGGCTGCCGACAGAGGTTGAGTGGGAGGCGGCGTGCCGCGGGGCTGGGGCGAACGTGTACCCGTGGGGAGATGCGATGCCGACGGCGGAGTTGAGCAACTACCAGGATGTGGTGGGCGATACGATGCCGGTCGGGAGCTACCCGGAGGGGGCGAGCGCGTTCGGCGTCCTGGACATGGCCGGGAACGTGTGGGAGTGGACGAGCAGCCTGGATGCGCCTTACCCGTACGATGCGGCGGACGGCCGCGAGGAAGCGGACGCCGAAGGCCGGCGTATCATGCGCGGGGGCTCGTTCTACTACGCCGGACAACTGCTGCGCTGCAGCGCCCGCACCGGAGCTAGTCCCGATGTCCAGATCCCCCACTTGGGCTTCCGCATCGTCCTGCCGGAGACGGGTGAGCGGTGGGAGAGTCCTGTGGACGGGAGCGTATACGTGTGGGTGCCTGAGGGCGAGTACACGATTGGTGCGGATGCAGGGGTTGGGGTGACGAGCCGTGAGGGGCCAGAACATGCGGTGGAGGCGGGCGGGTTCTGGCTGGCGGAGAGGGAGACGACGAACGAGCAATATGCGCGCTGCGTGGCGGCAGGGGCGTGCACGGAGCCTGGCAACGAGCGTTGGGCGGAAGGGGAGTATGCACAGCACCCGGTGAGCGATGTGGACTGGGAGCAGGCGCAGGCGTATGCGGAGTGGGCCGGCGGGCGGCTGCCGACAGAGGTTGAGTGGGAGGCGGCGTGCCGCGGGGCTGGGGCGAACGTGTACCCGTGGGGAGATGCGATGCCGACGGCGGAGTTGAGCAACTACCAGGATGTGGTGGGCGATACGATGCCGGTCGGGAGCTACCCGGAGGGGGCGAGCGCGTTCGGCGTCCTGGACATGGCCGGGAACGTGTGGGAGTGGACGAGCAGCCTGGATGCGCCTTACCCGTACGATGCGGCGGACGGCCGCGAGGAAGCGGACGCCGAAGGCCGGCGTATCATGCGCGGGGGCTCGTTCTACTACGCCGGACAACTGCTGCGCTGCAGCGCCCGCACCGGAGCTAGTCCCGATGTCCAGATCCCCCACTTGGGCTTCCGCATCGTCCTGCCGGGTTCATGAGCGCGTATACATGCGATGTGTAGAATTGGACAGTAGCGTGAACGAAGGGAGACGACAAGGCTAATGACGACTCGGGGAGGCGCTCGCGGGACCAGCTATTGGGCCGAGTTCCCGGAAACCTATCGCGCCGAGCATGTGACGACCATTGCCAAGTGGATAGCGGTCGGCGAAAGCGGTGTTGTGATCGGCGGCAGCGGCGCAGGGAAATCCAACCTGGTTGGATTCATCACCACGCGCACGGACGTCCTGTGCAAAGGGTTGCCGGGAGAACTCGACGACTATGCATTTATTCACATGGATGTGAACAGTCTGCCGGCAGTCAATACGCCGTTCTTCTACCGCAGCATGTTATTGGGTCTGCAGAATGCGGCCCGGCAGATCGACCCGGCGCTGGCACAGGAGATTCAACAGGCGGCGGGTATGCTCATCAGCCTGGACGACACGCTAGGGCTGCATTATGTACTACAACAGGCTCATGAGATCCTTGTCAATGGCGGCGGCAAACATGTGGTGTGGCTGATCGACCGGTTCGACGAGGCTTGCGTCAAACTTGAGGCGACCACCCTGAACAGCTTGCGCAATTTGCGCGACGGTCCTCAACTAAAGGGGCGACTCTCTTACGTCGTATTCACGCGGCATCCGCTGGCGCGGCTGCGCAACCCGCGCGACTATGACGAGTTCCACGAGATCATGGCGCCGAACACATGTTGGGTGGGGCCGATGACGGAACGCGACGGCCGTTGGGTGGCGGCCCAGATGGCTGAACGGCACAACTTGACATTCAGTGACGATGCAATAGACCTGCTTCTTGAATTGAGCGGAGGCCTCCCGGCGTTCCTTAAGGCTGCGTGCAGCGCATTGGCAACGGGCATGCTCGTGCCGGGAGAGCCTGCTCAGGTGTGGTTGGAGACCATTTTGGAGCAGCAATCGGCGCTGCGCAACTGCCAGGAGATGTGGGACGATCTGACCCCCGACGAGCAGAGCGCGTTGAGCGCCATCGCCGCGGGCGCGCCGGAAGAGAGCCTGGATGCCGTTGCAGTGGACTATTTGCTCGTCTCCAACCTGGTGATGCGCAAGACGCAGGAAACAGGCGATCCGATCTTGCGCGTCTTCTCGCCGGTGTTCGAGCTGTTTGTGCTGCGCCAGCAATTGCATATTGCTGAAGGCGTGACGCTCGACCCGCGCACGGGGGCGTTGAAGGTGAATGACCGCGTGCTGCGCACTAAGCTGACGCCTGCCGAGCACCGTCTGTTGGCATACCTGGTAGAACATAAAGGCGAGACGTGCGACCCGCAGGTCCTGCTGGCGCAGACTTGGCCGGAGAAGCCGCCGGCAGGGAGCGATGCGATGGCGGCGCTGGCGCAAGTCGTGGCCGATCTGCGCAGCAAGATCGAACTGGACCCGGCAAAAGGGGTGTTGGTGCAGCAGGTCGACGGAGCGGGCTACCGTCTGATGGACGTGGAGCGACTGGTCGAGGTGCACATCAGCATCGACGAGGAGCGTTTCCAGAGCCAGGTGCGAAAGATCGTCGATTCGGATTTCTTCCGCGGGCTGGAAGGCAAGGCGCGCGAGATGCGCCAAGCGCGGGCAGCAACTACCTAACCGAGAGCGTCCCAGTGTGGGATGAAGCGCTTGCCGCCGCCTTCCCGGTATAAACATTCGCGCCGCCATCAAGGCGCGTATATACGACTTCGTAGGTTTGGATTGTTGTGGTGTTGACGGACAGTTGAGAAGGGCGGCTATGGATAAGGCACAAGGCGGCTCCAAGAGGAATTCGTCCGCGACGGGGGCGAGGGTGCAGGTGAAATCCGCGCCCGGCATTCATCTGATGCCCGATCAGGCGGCGTTGCTGGGCCAGGCGTTCCCCAAAGAAGAGACTATATTGGTCAAGCAGGAGTTTCGCTCCGGGTACAGCGGCGCGGTTGTGGTGCTGGTCTCTGTCGGTGTGGGGCGTGCCCCGCTGGTCGTCAAGATGGCGCATCCGCACGACTTGCAGCGTGAGTACGAAGCGTACGAAGAGTATGTGCGCCAGGTGTCGCCGCAGAACATTGCGCACTTGCAGGGCGAGCCGATGATTGCCCCCGACGGGCAGTTGGGCCTGCTGCAATATACCTTCGCTGGCGGCGAATCGCACCTGCCTACGACGAGCCTGCAGGAGTACTTCGAGACGTCTGGGGCGGAAGAGACGTCGGCGGTGCTCAATCGCATTTTCCGCGTGTACGGACGGCACTGGTGGGCGAATAACCGGGCGCAGACCTACGTCTTGGATGAACACTACGACCGGCTGCTGCCCGTACATCTTCAGGCTTCCCGCATAGACGATAGCGTCGAGCCGGAGCACGTCGTCAGATCGGGCGAAAGCAGCATTCTGGCGGTCGAGAAGATTGCCATCGGTCAGACGGTGGAATTGGTCGAGTTCCAGGTGATCAAGGCGCGTGACGGGGGCCGCAGGCTCACACTCATGGGGCAGTCTCCACCTAGCGAGGCTTCTGCGCCTATCCGGGTGCGCGTTGAGATGGAGCAACCGACCGACTACAGGCCGGGCGACGTGGCGCCTTCGATCAAGGCGCGGGTTAGCGCTACGCGACAGACGTTGCTGGGTGCGGCTGCGCAAGCGGCATTGCGCGGCTTCGATCCGCAGGGCCGCCAATTCAGGTTGTCTTCCGGGGCGGAAGGGGGAGACATCGTTCTGCCTAATCCCCTGTTGAATATGCCGGAACTGCTGTATCGGGTGGTCGAAACCAAGATGTCGATCATCCACGGCGATCTGAATCTGCAGAACGTGCTGGTGGACGGGCCGACTGGGTTCGCCTGGCTTATTGACTTTGCGGAGACGCGCGTCGGGCCGACTCTACTCGATCTGCAGCGGCTGGAGGTGCAGGCGATCACCAAGTTACTGCCGGCAAGCGGCGAGATACCTCTCGGCGCGGTGGTGGAGATGATGACGCGGCTGCACGCCGACCCGCCGCTGCCCGCACCGCCTCAGCCGCAGCTGCGTGAGCCGTATGCGCTCCTGGTCACCATCCGGCGGTTGGCGCGGCAGTATCTCATCGACGACCTGGACTGGAACGAATATTACTACGGCTTGGTCGTGGCGCTGATCGGCGCGCTGAAATACGATGAGCTAGACAGCCATGCGCGGCGGCTGGCGCTGGTCTGCGCGGCGGCTGCCGAGAGCCTGGTCGGTCGCCCGCTGCAACAGGCTTCGTCCGCTATGCCTGCTCCGGCTGCAACTCGGTCCGTCGCAGCGGCTGGGCAAGAGGCGCGCCGCCAGCCGGCCGTCGCACCCAAGCGCGCCGCGCCGGTCAGCCCCGCCAAACCGGCGGCTCCTCCCGTAGCCGCAAAGACGGGCCGCCGGCGAGCCGGTCCGTTGCTCGTGGCCGCCGCAGTTCTGCTGATCGCGGCGGGCGGCTGGTGGATTGCGACCCTGTACGGCTCACCGGCAGCCTCCGATTCGGGCGGGATCGGACAAGGCGCGGCGACGGCGACCGTGCCAAGCTCGGATGGCGTGACGCCCGTCGCCACGCCAGTGGAGTCTATCGCCGCCGGCGAGCGAGGCGGTTCGGCGGGCGAGACGCCCGTATCCCCATCCGCTGCCAGCGTTGCAGGCGGATCGGTCTCAGGCGAGTCTGAGACGGCGGAGGCGTCTGCGGCAGAGGACTCTGCGGACCCAGCCGCGGCCGTGACGCTTTCTCCATCGCCGGCAGAAGCGTCCGCGTCGCCTACGGCGACTGCTGTCGAGGAAGCTGAGATCGCGACTCTGACGCTGTTGGCAACGGTAAATGTGCGCGCCGGTCCGGGCGCAGGCTATCCTATCGTCGGTACGCTGCGCATCGGGACGGTAGTCGAGCCGGTGGGGCGCAGCGGCTCGGGCGCGGATAGCTGGTATCAGATCGCAAACCCAGAAGACGGGGAAGAGTTTGTGTGGGTGTCGGGCAATCCGCAACTGGTCGAAGTGTCCAGTGCAGAGGGAGCGCCTGAGGTTACGCCGGCTGCGGTCGCCGCGGTCACCCCGGCCGCGAGCACAGCGCTAGCCGGGCGCAGCGGGACCATCTACTTTTCAGCTACAGATTCGTCGGGCGTGGACAACATCTACCGGGTGGCGGCTGATGGGTATGGCGAGCCGGAGGTGGCAGTCAGCGGGGGCAGGCAGCCTGCACATCAACCCGACGGCGATAGGCTGGCGTTCAAGAGCGTAGCCGACTCTGCACTTGGTATCGGCGGAATCGACGACGCCGGCCAAAACCGCACGCTCTACAGCAGCAACCCGGAGGATTCGGCGCCGAGTTGGAATCCCGGCGGCGACCGCATCATCTTTGCCAGCAACCGCGAGGGGGATCGTGACTGGCGTCTCTACGTCACCTGGCCGGAGAGCGGGGGGGCGTTCTACCAGTTGGGGCGCGGGGCCGATCCGGACTGGCATCCGACCCGCGACCTGATCGTATTCAAAGGCTGCGACGATTTCGGTGCGCGCTGCGGTCTTTGGACGATGGCGACGGGCGGCACCGCACGCCAACCGTTGACCGACAATCCGTCCGACTCACGGCCGCGCTGGTCGCCCGACGGTCAAACGGTGGTGTTTATGAGCGCGGAGCGGCACGGCAACTGGGAGCTGTACGCAGTTGATGCGGGCGGCGGCGAAGCGCGACGGCTGACGAACGACCCGGCTAACGATGGGTTGCCCGCCATTAGCCCAGACGGGCAATATGTGGCCTTCTTAAGCAGCCGCGGCGGCTCGTGGGGCGTCTGGGCGATGCCGCTGCGCGGCGGTGAGGCCGAGTTGGTCGTCCAGTTGGATGCGCCGCTGCCGGACTGGCTGGCGCAGGGGCTGTCGTGGACGCCATAGAGCGGCGCTGAACGCGACAGACGGCGATGGCTGCGCGGTCAATGACGAGCTACGGGATCGCGGCTAATTACCCAGCGCGCGCAGACCGTAGTCCCAGAGCGTAAGGGCGTCGATATCACCTGTGACGACTAGCGCGCTGCGCGCGCCATGCGGCCAGCGGCCAAGGCGAACGAGCGGGCGATCGCCGTCCTCGATCTCCGCAAGCAGCGGACGTTCGTCCCGTGCGCCAAACTGCGGGCGATCGAGGAAAAAGGCGTGTTCGCCTGGGCCGCTGGCCGTCTCGACGATGTAGCCCTGCTGCCGCAAGAAGCTGCTGAGCGCAGGGTCGGAGGCGGGCGGGACGCCGATGAAAGGGCGGATAGGTGACGAGAAGGTCAGTTCGGTACCATCGGCCAGGCGGCTGTGGCCGTCCCAGATCTCTGTCGGGCTGTGGCAGACTACGCCGCGCGCTAGGATAGCTAGACCGTCCGGTCCCTCGGTTTGTAGCCGCAAGATTGCGTTGTCTTGCGACGTGACGACGATGCGCGTGTCAAGGCGGGCGCGCCACCAACGCGCCGCCTCATCCAATCGGGTAATCCAGACGTGCGGTGACAGCGTGCGCGCCCGACGCAGCGTGTCTGTGAGCCAGGACTTACACAGCCGGATGCGCTCCGGGTGCAGGCCGAGGGTAAATAATTCGCCCAGCCGGTAGGTTTCGTCCAAAATCGCTAGCCAGGGGTTGGGTTCGGGCTGGTGCGGCGACAAGTGAAATCGGTCGATCAGCGACTCGTCGTCCGGTAGGCAGTAAGGGATGCGCAACAGGTCTCCCTCGATGCGCGGCAAGGCGGGGTAGGCTTGGGCAGAGACGGCGCCGTAGAACTGTAATACTTGGCGATACGTATCGGTTTCGAGATCGCCGGCTACATCCCACACGAGGCCCTGGCTGCTGTCGTACTGGAAGGCGGTTGCGGCGACGGCGGCGATGGTATCTTCGTTCCAGCGCAGGTAGGGACAGCGGAAGCCGTCGCTGGTGACGCCTCTTTGTCGAAAGAGCTGTCGCGCCTTGACGAGTTGCGAGATCTGTTCGTCCAAGCTGAGTTGCGAATGGTCGACGTGGTAATAACCGTGGACGGCGAACTCGATGTTTTGGGCTTGGTACTTCTCCACGACGCCCCTACTGCGGGCGAGCGCTGCAGTGGTGATGGGAAACGTGGCGCCGCAGTCGAACTCTCGCAGCGTGTCGACGAACTCGCTCAGGATGCGGTCCATCTTGCCTGCTGTCAAGCCGTAGCGGCTTGTGATGGTCCTGGCGCGGGCCATCATTCCACGCAGTCCCTTCCCTTGAATGGCAGTTGCCACAGGGCCCATGCTGATCCCTTCTATACACTAGTCGGCCGGCTGAGTACGTGGTTTAATCGCCAAGTGTCTGTCATTCTGAAGCGAGCGTTAGCGAACTGAAGAATCTCGTCGTACCAGAGGTAGAGATGTTTCGCTCGGGAACCCTTTGGGTGCAACATGACAAGTTGCGTATTTGGCGATCAAGCCAGTAAGTGACCGGCGCGCTCGAATAGGAGCATGAGCCGCACTGCGATCCGCATCCCGCCGGATCGCAGTGCGGCTCATCTTGTTAGGTTGGCGGGGTCTTACGGCCGTTGACGCCCCTCGTGACAACCGGCTCCAACACGGGCTTCTCGAAGATCTCCGGGTTCGCATCGACCCAGCGCCAAAGCCGCTCTAGCCCTTCGTGCAGCGAGACTTTGGGCTGCCAGCCAAGTTCTCGCTGCGCCTTACGGATGTCGCTAACGTAGACGGTCTGGTCACCAGGTCGCCACTCTGCGAATTTCGTCGCGATCGGTCGCCCGGACAGCCGTTCGAGGATGGGGCCAAACTCCGCCCAGATGGAGATGGTGTTGTCCGGGCCGCCGCCTACGTTGTAGATCTGCCCGGCAGCGATGTCGATGTGTTGTGCAGCGCATTCATAGGCGTCGATCAGATCTTCGACCCAAAGCACATCGCGCACCTGCTTGCCATTGCCGTAGACGGTAATGGTGCGGCCAAAGCGGGCGGCGATACAGAAGTGAGCGACCCATCCTTGGTCTTCGACGCCGAGCTGGCGTGTCCCATAGATGCACGACTGGCGCATGACAACGGTCTTGAGGCCGTAGATGCGGGCGTAGTCGCGCACGTATTGGTCACCGCTGCCCTTCGAGCAGCCGTAGGGAGAGTGAAAGTCGAGCGGCAGATCTTCAGGCACACCGAGGGGGTGATCCCGGTAACGATAGCGCGTGGCGTCTTCGACCACAGCCAGGGACTCCATGCCCCCATAGACCTTGTTGGTGGAGGCGAAGAAGACGATGGCTTGGGGAGCGGCTTCGCGTACAGCCTCCAGCACGTTGAACGTGCCGTAGGCGTTGATCTGGAAATCCTCGCGCGGATCGCGGACGGAAGTGGTGACAGCGACCTGGCCGGCCAGGTGGTAGACGCGGTCTGTCTCATCGGAAAGATGCGCGACCAACGCATAAAAGTCGCGAATATCCCCGTGCACAAAGGTGAATGACTCTCCGTGTCTCTCGCGCAGCCAGGCAAGGTTGCTATTGGTACCCTTGCGGGAGAGATTGTCGAATACGACGACATCATCTCCGCGGCGCAGATGATAGTCGGCCAGATTACAGCCGATGAAGCCAGCCCCCCCTGTGATCATGACGTTCATGTTGGTATCGCTCCCCTCTGATTAGTGGCTTGTCCGCATACGATTTGGGCCGGCTGTGGCTCTCCATCCATGCCGGCTACGCCTGTGCACTGATTGGCTCCTCTTAAGACGGTTCTTCTCATGGTGTGGCCGCGGGTTTATCTTGATTGCCTGGGACGTGTTGTGCGGGCTGACGGTTCGGGCCGTCTTCAGGCGCGGCCAGTTCCTGAAGCTGGCGCATGCGCTCGTTCCATAGCCGTCGGCTTTCCGCGCGAAACGGCTCGATCTCTGTGGCCAGTTCAGCGGCATGCGCGCGCATTTGGATCACTGCCTGGCGGATGCCCTCGGCTGTGTTGGCGGCGAACAACGTGCCGCCCGTGAAAAGCTCCTGCAGATAGGGCCAGTCCGACGTGATGAGCGGCGTACCAACGGCGAGCGCCTCACAGCCGCCGAGTTGCAGGGTGTGGTTGCGCGTGGTGAGGACGATGGCCGCGTCGGCTGCACGCAGCAAGCCGAGATATTCGCCGCCAGGGTCAAGGAAGCCGGTGAAAGTGACGTTGGCCGGCGCACTGGCGAAGAAGTCGGCAGGCATCTTGGCCTTGTTGCCCGTGATGTAGAAGTGAACGTCCGGCAGTTGCGCGGCGGCCTCCAGGACGGCTTCCACCGGCTCATCCGGAGCGAAGGTGCTGATGAAGGCCACGTTGAACCCCGGCTTGAGGGGATAGGGCTTGCCTTCCGGCAGGTCGAGATACGGGTCGTACATGACCAGGGGCTTGCCTCCCCAACCGGCGATCACATCGGCCCAATGTTGGTTGGTGACGACGTTGGCGGCGGCGCGGCGGACCATGAACTTCTGGAATGGCAGCGCCCAATCCCACGGCGGGTCAAACGCGGCGCTGTGATGCTCGAAGACAAACTTGGCGTCTGTGAATAGGCTGTAGAGATAGACGGTTAGGCCGCAGACGAAGGGCGGATTCTGGACGTGCACCGCGTTCGGGCGTTCGCGGAAGAGTATTTGCAGCGTGCGGATCGCCTGTAGCACGTACTTGACGGGCGCGTGGAGCGGGTATTGAAAGCGCAGGTAGTGGATGCAGTGCAGCTTGCCGCCAAGCTCGCGGGCGAACATTTCGCTTCTGCGGCTATACGGCGCCCAGGCGACTGCCGCCCATTTGGTGTCGTGGTTCATAGTTGTTGCCCTCTCCTTCTCAACCGTCGTGTTGTTAGTTGCGGAACCATTCGGGCCACAGTGTGGCCGCGAACCGTCGCACATTGCAATCTACATCAAATGTGTCTTCGATAGTCCGGCGCGCGTTGTCAGCGAGATGTTGGCGCAGGTCCGACTCGTCGAGCAGGCGTGCAATTGCAGCCGCGGCGGCGGTCGTATCGCCTGGAGGCGCCAATAGGCCGTTGACGCCGTCGATTACCAGTTCAGGGATGGCGGAGACTGTTGTGGATACGACGGGCGCGCGCATCGCCATTGCCTCGGCGATGACGTTGGGAATGCCGTCCATGTCACCTTCGGCCGTCACGATGCATAGCAGCGCGAACAAGGTCGCCTCGTCGTACTTCTTAATCACCTCGCCGTGGCGTAATGCACCGCAGAGCGTGACCGTATCGTGCAAGGCTAGCGCGTCGATCATGCGCTCCAACCGCGCTCGCTGCGGCCCCTCTCCCACGATCTCGCAGCGGAACTCGTGACCCTGCGCCTTAAGCAGCGAGCAGACCTCGATCAATTGCGCAAAGCCTTTGCGTTCGGCCAACTGGCCCACGGAAAGGATCAGCGGCTTGCCGTTAGCTGGGCGGCGAGCCTGCGGTCGATACAGGCTGAGGCTCAAGCCATGACGGACGTGGCTGATCTTGTCCTTGAGGTCGCGGCCCAGAACGCTCTCCAAGTATGTGCGGTTGTGCAGGGTGCAAGTTACGGCATGGCGCGCTTCGGCAATCTTCTCATCCACAAGCACGCGCTCGACAAAGACATCGGCGCCGGCGTGGATGGACAGGCTGTAGGGTATGCCGAGAAGTCTGGCTGCGACTAGAGCGAGGGTTGCCGTCCGGTCGATGAAATGCGCATGCAACTCGGTCAGCGATTGATCGCGCAGGAGATAGGCGGCGTAGACGGCCATGCCAAAATGCTGCACGGTGCGTAGTCGGCTGCCCAACGACGGGTGTGGTCGCGTGACAAGGAACGCAAGGGTTCGCACATAGACGAACGGCCGCACAAGAAGAAAATAGAGATGGGCGAGCAGCAACGTGATAGGCGCCGCCGGTAACAGATAGATCGCCCCCGTTTGCAGCGCACTCTGGTCCGGCGAAAGCGCTGCCGGATTATCGGGGCGATGAATGGCAACGATCTGCAAGTTGACGCCCCACGCGCACAGCGCGCGGACTTCCCGGTCGATGAACGTCGTCGTCAACCCGGGATACGTGCCGATCAGGTAGGCCAAGCGCAGAGTTTCCGGCGGCTTGCGACCGTTGCCGCTCGTGTCGCTGCGCACTTGTTCTGCGCGGGCGAAGTTAGTCATCAGGCGACTCTTCCAAAACCGACACTTGAGCAAACTGCCGGAGTAAGCTGTCGACGATTCCGGCAGGCGCAGAGAAGGAACCGGTATCAGTTGTCATCAGGACAAGCGGGCTGGTCCGTGTGACCGGCTCGCCGTGTTTGTCCTGTGCGGTGAGTGTCACGGCATACAGAGAAAACGGCTCCAGGTCCGTCAGCGTGTAGGTGCGTGAACCGGCGGGAATGCCATCGATGAGCCGCTCTGACAAGCCATCTGTGAGGCTGATGGCCAAACTGTCGACGGGCGCCGTGTCGAGGTCAGGCCAAGACAGCCAGATCCGCGTTAGTCCGGCGCTGCCGCGCAGAGTGGGGTGATACTCGAAGGCGCCCAGGTCGGGCACGCCGATGCGCGGACGGCCGAGGATGTCATCGGCGGGGGCCAGTTCCGGGTCGGCGGCGTCGACTGCCGGGCTGTCCGCCGGGATGCCGGCGTACTGCTCGACAAGCCGGACGAACTCGGCGCGGATAGATGTATTGCCGCTCAAGAAGGCGGAGCCGTCCCAGCGCG
>Ga0334890_1003098_pt1 | contig 17543 bp, 16 predicted proteins | sample GraSluR1_MG_3_FD_207220 | JGI IMG/M metagenome (GOLD analysis project Ga0334890, IMG submission 207220) | Sludge microbial communities from methane-producing bioreactor in Wageningen University, Netherlands - Granular Sludge_31_08-R1 | ecosystem: Engineered > Bioreactor > Anaerobic >... | reverse complement strand
AGAAATTTCCGTTCGAACTCGGATTATCTCCGTTAATTTTGTAGGTCAAGACGTGCCATCCGCTGGTTGGAATAATTACCCCGGTTGTTTCTTTTATCACGTTGCGCACCTGTGTTGATGAATACCAGTCCACGCCTGAAGCAATCAACACGCCATCCAGGTAAATATCTGTAATTGCATGTCCGTTGTGGGTTTGCCCCAGTGTTTTTAGCGTATAAGTTCCTGCTGCACACCAACCTTCAAATGAATAAGTGGTTCCATTGTTTGCGCTCCCGGCAGACGACGGCATGAAATAGAATCCAAACAATTGAGCTGTATCAATGACGCGCTCCAGTGAATTGCTGGTTTTGACTTCATCCCAATACCAGGTGATTTGTGTTGGCATCACCGGCCGTCCCAGCGTGGTGTTAACCGTCGGCAGCGTGCTGTCCTTCTCCGGGTCATCATCAACACCGTCATCCGTATAGCTGGTAGTCGTGTTGTCATCAATATCAATTCGATAAATATCTGTTTCCTCCCCTGTCACCGGTTTGTAATAGGTGCGAAACAACGCCCGCCCCACCGTGCCGTGCGGGCCAATGGGGATATTGGTAATACTTACGGTGCGATATGTAGATGTGAGGGTCACATACGATGTTGGGTCTTTTAGCGTTGTGATCCCATCTGCATCCACAAATGCAACTTTATAAGCGACCATATAGTATGGATCGTACGACAGGCTGCCGCCGCTGGCTCTGGCAATTGATGGCAGTGTATAAGGCGGGTGCAGCTGTGCAATGGCAGACGGGAATCTTCCTACGCAGCTCTCATCCTGATTATGATGCAAAAACCTCTTGCCGCTTAAGTTTAGTCCTTGATCGTTGAAGTGAATGGACGTGGAATAAGAAACATTGATATTGTCTACATAAAACCCAAACCCTTTTGATACCTCAATGACGATTTCCGCGTGCGTTGCACCATCCGGCGGAGTCAAAAACTGCGCCGCCGTTCTGACAATCGTCTGATTGGATTCATTACACAAAACAGTTGTGCCGAGCAATGTTCCACCGCTAGCAGCATCATAGAATTTTATAGATATCGTGTAATCAGACAATTGAGAAATGGTTGCCAGGAAATACGGCGGATTGTATGTTCTGCCATAAATGATCTGCGCGGTCGCCTCATCGGCACTGGCGAAATTCAGCATAATCCCGTTGTTATCGACAGACCCATTTAGCCAGTTTTCCAACACAGACGTTCCTAGGGGCATCGAAGCCCACACATTGCTCGATCCGCCTGACAGAGCTAAGTCATCAATATAAGATGCGTCCGATGCCGTGCTTCCGGCTCCTGCAACCGCCCATGAATTTGCACCATCATAAGTGCTCCAATTCATATCCTCAGTGATCGCTCTCAAAACCAGTCGGTAATACATCGTCCCAATTAAGCCAGAACTTGCTCTATTCCATATCCAATAATACAGTTTGAAACCGTGAATGGTTGCAAGAGAATTAACCGCTGATAGGTCGCATTTAATAAACGACCTGTTGACTCTGTCTTGATACGTACCAATAAACAAGAATCGAGAATTAGCCAAAGGCGGATCATCGGTATAGACATAATCCTCATCATTGATTGTCAGCGCCAGCACAGCCGGTAAAATTACGTTTTCATAATATTTATACTGATATTCTTTTGTGTCCAGGCTGATCCGGTAAGGTTTGCCAGCATTTACGGGAAAACGATTGCTGGTCAGCGTTTTTGTACCACTCTCTACATCCTTCACATGCAATCCGAACGACCCATCCAGCTTTGCATCTGCGATAACCTCAAAATAATCCGTGTCGCTGGTGTTCCAACCGGTCAGGTCGCCGTCTTCAAAATCGCCATTTCTCACCAGAGATTCGGCGCTGTCAGAAAACGTCACCCCCCAGGCGGGCACATCGCTGCCAGGCGGAACAAACATCTCCAGGCGTCCAACTCGCTGATTCTCCCCGGCTTCATTGGTAGCCGTTTGCCGAATGACAAAATTTAGCCCGGTCATCAAAATACCCAGCCGGTTCAGCTTCCCGGCGCCAGCTGCATAATCCAAACTGCCCTCTTCGGCATTCACCCAGAACTGCGCTTCGCCGTTGTCATTGAAACCGACAAAATGACAGTGGAGGCCAATCAAATCATACAAATCCTCACCGCTATGGATCATGCGAATCAAGCCATCTAGCGTCTTGACCGTGAGATTAAAGTGCTCCATGTCGCCCAGATCATTAGTTTCAAAATCCCCCAGAGAATTAACAGAAATCATTCGCAACTTTAATTCTTCATAAAGTTGCCGCAGCTCACGTACCTCATCCTCCAGAGTTGTCATAACGCACCCTCCAGCGTGATTTTTACCCGGTTATTTTTTTCGTCGTAGGTCATCTCATTCAATTCCCCGACCCCCATCCAGCCATGCCGCCCGCCAGGCAGGTATACATTCGGCAGGTGCACATCGAAACTGTTGCCGCGCCGCATCAACCCAAACACCTCATCCACGTCCAGCACATTCCCGCTGATCTGGATGGTCGGGTTGGCTCTTGCCGCCGCTAATATCCGCGTGGCATCGCTTAACAAACCAATCTCTTTCACCCCGCTGATCTGTATAACCTTGCTGCGCAGGCGATAAGTGTCAATCGAATTTTGCACCAGGATGGGCTCTGTTTGCAGCCGTCCCGTTTTGGTACTTTGGTCGCTGATACCGATCACCCGGTTTCGGATATCGGTATCGATGGTCACGTTGGTCACCTCAAAATTTCGTTTCGGACCTCCCCCGCGCAGCTGGTAATTGGTGTACACCCCCAGTTGATATTTCATGTCGAAATACACGTGCAGTTGATTGGTGCTCGCGTCCCGCTCCGGGCGTAGTTGAATCTTCATCCCGTTCTTGGTGGCCAGGTCTTTCAACTGTGTCCAGATCGATGTTTGACTGAACGCTTCCTTCGCGCTGATTGGACCGTCCTCAATCTCGCCCGGGCGGATCAACAAATCCTCAGCCGCATTAGCCGCCTCGAGTAATGCCCGCGCCATGCTGCCCGCACTGCCCGCCAGGGTCAACGGCGTTTCCAGGTCTCGAATAGCCAGCAGGTACTCACAGCTATACACCGCCGCCTGGATCGGCAGCAGTGCCTCCCACGGCGTGTCGATCATGCCCGCCCACGCCGGCAGTGGGTCCCGTTCCACCAGCACCATGCGCCCTAACTGCAAATTCTTCTCCAGGGCATATTCTTTCTTCAAAACCAGCTCGGTTTGCCCGCCGTCGCTCACGTACCAGGTGCGCGAAAGAGGTGCATGCACCTCGCCGGTGCTGTTGCCGCTCACGTCAAATAAAACCACTCGGCTCATACGCGCCTCACATACCACTCAAAATCCACATCCAATGTTCCCAGGTCTGCCCCTGCAACATCGATGTCGTTATCACCGGGTTCCAACCGCATCCACTCCGCCCGCCCTTCATCGTTGAGCTGCATCGAGTTATGCGCGTTCACCCCGTCGCAGGTCACCGCAAATTCCTCTGCATCAATCACCACCACCTTGTTCAACACCATAGGGCACACAAACGCCAGGCTGTCCCCGTTGCGCTGGTTGGTGATCGTCACATCCATGCTGTAATTCGAGGTTTCACTAAAATAGGTTCCCGTGGGAATTTTCGCACTGGGGAACTCCACCGTCAGGGTCAGCACTTCCAATGCCGCAATGGCATCCGCTGCCGCTGCCAGGCTGCCGCTTAGAATGAACTGCGCCCAGGCATAACCGGAAATCGCCAGGTTCGTTTGGGTGATCGTCTCCCATGTGCTCACTGCCGTTGGTTTGGCATTGGATTGAACATTTGCCCATTTTGATCCATTGGTGCTCTTCTGTAGCGCGGCAATTTTGGGATATCCGGCGCTGTTGCGATATTTCGCTCCCGTGTAGGATATTCGGTAGATCCCGCCCGGGCTGAATAATCGCCAGCCCATATATCCGCTTTCCAATTGCCATTTTCCAGCCCGCTGCCACGATGCCATTTGCATGCCCATTGCCGCATCGCCGCTGTCCGCATTCTGTTCAATCAGGTAGTTTTCACTCAGGTCGCCCACCCGTTTTAGCACTGGCGTCCAGCTGCCCTGCCGGATGGTGCTGTTCAGGTCGTAATACGGCGTGGATGCGGTATAAATCCACTGGCTATTGTTTGATGCCGATAGATCAAACAATGGTTTTTCATCATCGTAATGATCATCTTCCAGGCTCGGGTCGGTTGCCGTGGCTTTCCCATAAATCACATGGATCACATGCTGCACGAACTGAAACACATTGCCGGCTGAATGCGCCTGCAGCGTAGTATTCAACACCCCGCGCTGTGTGATGTACGCCTTTTTGGACGCCGGGTCGCGTCCGCTGTATTGCATCCATTCCGTTCCGTGCATCAAGATCCCGCTGGAAGGCATAGCCGCCAGTGTGGTTTGATTGTTTTTGGTGTTCTTAAACACCAGTGAGGGAATATCCCCGCTGCTGGCCACCGGTGTCAGCAAATCCAGCTCATATCCCGGGCCAATATCCAAAACAAACCACACATGCGTATGGTCCGTGTTGGCGTCCGCAATCCAGCGCGGCATTTCTTGCCCGTCCACGATCACCCGCAAATCATAGCAATCAGCCCGGCATTTTCCGGCAGTCACCAGCGCCGCCGTGTCGATGGTCAAACACCACGCCCGCCGTCCCCAGTTCACACCCTTCACGCCCGGCAACTGGTAAATCGTTTGATGGTCAAACATCAGGCTTTGCCCCGCCGTTGGCGTCAAAGTCACCTTCAAACGTGTGGGCGACTTTCCCCCCACACTCAGAGTGATCGTATCGCTCTCGGTCAGGGTGGCGTCGTCTGTTTCAGCCGTTACCGCCCGCCAGGCTGTTTTCGCCGCCTGCAGCACAATCGTATATTGATTGGGATACGTGGCGTCCTGCACCAGCGACTGCACCCGGCAGGCCTTGAAATAATCCACCCCGGTGATGGAAATCACCAGGTCGCCCGCCGTGCCCGGGCGCAAAGCCTGGCGCAGTTCAGCCGCCAGGTTCGCCCGGTTGGCATAGTTATGGATGGTCACCACCAGGCTGTGACTGGCCACATTCAGTGCAAACGTCCCCGCGTCATCCGGGTCGCTGTCCGTGTTATCCAAAAACACATTGTCCGCCGTCCCCGGCGTGAACAGGTTAATTCCCAGCGCCGTGTAATCGCTGCCGTCATTGATTTCAAATCCATTGAACGTCTTGACTGTTACCATAAGTTCCTCTTTCTTTTCCTCCCCTAAAATCCCGCCTTTTGGATTTTGGGGGAGGAAGGAGGGGGTTCGCTCCCCTTCCCTTTAGGGAAGGGGGTGGGGGATAGGTCAGAACCGCTTCGCTTTCGCCTTCACCGACTGCACCAGGCTCCCTGCGCTCTCCTGGATAATCAACGTACCGTAATTCGCAAAACTCTCGCTGTTGCTGACCGACTGCATCCCAAATCCGCCGCCTACACTCATGCCGTCAAATGAGAAATTTAGAAGCCCGCCCATTGCATTACGCAAAATATTAGACAGGTTTCCGAACCGTCTGGTAATACCCAGTGCAGTCGAATCCATAATTCCTTCGCCAATATCGACAAATCCGGGAATGGGAGATTTCATTCCAATTGCATCTTTTGCTTTCTTGACCAATCCGGCGAAGAAATTCTTCACATCGTTATAAAACTTACTCGCATTGGCTTGTATGCCTTTCCACACTGAATCAACAATACCTTTTCCAATGGTGAGGAACTTTGCCACGATCAACCCGGCGCCCAGCAACGCCGCCGCCAGTGCCCTGCCCAGGGCGCTCAAAATCCCCGGACCCGATTGGGTAATCCCATTGATCAACATCTGGATAATCTGGAAACCCATCGCCGTCACTTGCGGCAGAATGGCTATGATCGCGTTCACAATCGCCCCGATAATCTGAGGCATCGCCTCAACCAAAATCGGCAAAGCCGCTATCAAACCCTGCACCAGTGCCAGCAGTAAGGCAATTGCCGCCGTAGCCAGCAATGGAGCATTGGAAACCAGGATATTCACAATCTGAATGATCAGCTCCGTAATTTGTGGAATCATCGTCGGTGCCGCCTGCGCCAGCCCGTTCGCCAGCGCAATCACAATCTGCAGCGCCACGTCGATCAGCATCGGCAGATTTTGCACCAGTAGATCAACCAGCATCAGCAAAATGGTCACTGCCGCCGGTCCCAGCAAAGGCAGGTTCGAACCGATAAATCCAACCAGACTGCCCACAATCGCTGTCACTGCCGGCAAAATGATCGGCAAATTGGAAATGATCGCCTTCACCAGCCCGCTCAATATTGCCAGTCCGCCCTTTGCCATTTTCGGACCCTGTTTTGCCAGGTCGGTCACAATCCTGCCGAACAACCCGGATATGCCGTCTGCCATTTGCCCCATGTCGCCGTTGGAGCCTTTGACGATCCCCGCCAGTTCTTTTAGGTATCCGCCTGCCGTGGTGGCAATTCCGCTGAATGCCGGCATAAATGCCGCTCCAATGGTATTCACCACGCCCTTCAAACCCATTTGCAGCGAATCCATTTGATCCTGGAACGCCGCACCCGCTGCCACGTCCTCTTCGCTCATCACCGCCCCCACCTTGTGAGCTTCTTCCGCCAGGCGTCCCAATTCCTCCGATCCGGCTTTGATTAGCGGGTTCAGCTCCATTGCGCTCTTGCCCAGCAGCTTTTGCGCAATCACATCCCGTTCGGTTTCATCGGTCATGTTTCCCAGCGCCGTGATCGCCTCGTTGAATACTTCTTCGCGGTTTCTCAGCGTCCCGTCCGTGTTGGTAATCGTTACACCCAGTTGGTCAAACGCGGCAATCAGATCATAATTGCCGGAAATTTCATCCTCCAGTTTTCCGTCATTCAATTGTTCATTGAAGGCAGATTGTTGGTCTCTGGCCTCGCCCATCGAACGGGTCAGCCTCCCCAGCACGCCGGTCATGGTTTCCAGGTCTGTGCCCACAATTTCGCCGGCATACGCCATCTCCTGCAGGCGCGTCACGCTGATCCCTGTCTTGTTCGACAGATCGACCAGCGCCTCCGATTGTTTCGCCGTATCCAGCGCCATCTTCGCCGCACCGGCGCCAATGCCTGCCACTGCACCTGCTACCGCCGTCGCGCCAATCGCCAGCACCTTCAACGTGGTCACCACACCGCCAACAATCTTTTTCAGGTTGTCCAACCTCAAACCTGATTTCTCTGCCTTGTCTCCCAGGTCTTCCACACCTTTGGAAGCCTGAGAGGTCTCATTTTTTATGTCATCCAGCGCCTGGTTGGTATCGCTCAATTCCTTTTCATGCTTATTGAGCTCCTCAGTCGCCTTGTTGATTTTGATCTGATATTCCTGCGCTGCCTTGGACCCTTCCCCTTCTTTTTCAACAATATCGCCATAGACCTTGGTCAGGTTTTCAACCTTCTGGCGTTGCAAGTCGATAACTTTCGTCAATGCCTGGGTGCGAAGTTGCATGCCGTCAGCGTCTTTGCTCCAATCTCCCAGGGCAGCCGCCGAGGCACGGAATCCGGTTTCGATAACTCGGATTTGGGTATTCAATTCATTGACCTTGGCTTTATAATCGCCAATGTCCAGACCTACCTTGCCGTCAAGATTGCTGCCATCTCCCATAATTCACCTCACAACCAGTCAGCCTGGTCGCAATACATTTTTTGTTCACGTTTGCCTCCGTTTTGTTTCCACCGGGGGAAATGCAGCACAAAGGCAATCAAACTTTCCATATCGGTTTCATCAATCTCTTTGAGTGACCAGTGAAAGGTGCTGACCAGGGAACATTCCAGGTCATACAGCCAATCAGGATCATCGGTATTCGGCGCCGGGGTGGTTTCCCCGGCTACGTAGGGTTTACCGCATCCAGCTTCATCGACCGGCTGGCTTTGGTAACAATCATATTAATCACGGCAATCATGTCGCTGACGTCTGCATATTTATCCAGCTCATCCAGCGTCACTTGCCCGTCAAAAATTTCAACAACCAGCGCCGCAATTAAATCAACATCTTCTTCTTTCAAGTTTTCCTGGTCAATTTCGCGGCTTAATTTCACGGCACGTTTGAGTATGCCCCAGGGGATAATCGGGCGCTGACAGGTTTTGATCGCCTCATCCTTTTGATCGTAAAGTTTTAGTTCAACAATAGTTCCCGGCATAAAGCACCTCTCTGATGGTATGTAGGGGCGCACAGCGTGCCCTTGGGTACGGCGTGCGCCCATCGCTCTGCGCCCTGCGCCCCTTGAAAATCGTTTCCATAGAAACGTTACGCACCGGCAGTAGTGAATGTGATCACTGTGTCTGCCAGCACCTGGCCGTAGATATCCGTCACGCCCGACAGCACCAGCGAATAGCCCGTAGACACTTCCAGGCTCGCCGTGGGATTGATTGTGATGGTTTTTTTGTCGGTTGACAGCGTTTTGGCAGCCGCCACCGGTGCATTGGCATCATCCAACAGCGCCACATGGTTTGCCGCATCGCTCAACAGCGCATTATTGAAGGTGATCGTCTGGTTGGAGGTGATCACCACGCCCGTGGCGTCATCCAACGGCGTGCTCGTGCTGATCGCAATCGCACTCACCGCCGTCACCTCTGGTGTCTGCACCTGGGTAAACCAGCTCGTCCCACTGAAATTAGTAGTGTCCTCATCGCCTAAAATGCGTTTGACGCCGTCGTCAATATCGCCCAGGTCAAATTCGTGAATCGTCTTGATCGCAATAAAGGTCAATTTGATTGTCTTTGGGTCAGGGCTGTCCGCTTTTGTCACAGCTTCTTCAGAGGGCATGTCAAACCGCCCCTTCAAGTAGCTAAAATAGCGGTAACTGCCGTTACTTTTTTGCGAGCGGAACATCAACGCGCAATACGGTGGCACGCCGCCGTTGTCGAACATGCGTCCGGTAGCCGCATCGAACACCCGTCCGGTGATTTTTGCCAGCATTTCAATCGGGATCCCGGTCACCGTCAGGCTGATTGTGGTTTCTCCTTCGCTCGACATCGTGTCGAACGGCTGATCGTCTGCATATTGAGTCTTGCGGTTTACGCTCGGCTCATGCGTTACCTCCGCCGCGGGTGCCAGGTATTCCGGCGTATCCGCCAGATAGGTGGTAGAGTCGTCTTGCGTGACTTCGGCAATGTACAAATCACTGACGCCGACCACGCTTTTATACTCATTAGCATTCACGCTGATGGGCATTGTTCCTCCTTATTCCAAATAAACAAAATCTTTCGCCAGTCCAAAGTGTTGGCTGGTATCAGTATAGGGAATCATTCGTTCATTCCCTTTGACAAATCCGGCTGCCAGCATGGCGCTGTCCACGTCCGGCAAACCGGTTAAACCGTCACGGCTGTAGATAGAAATCTGAACCTTGTAAGATCGCATGGTCTCAGCATCATCCGCATGTTGCTCGGGTGGGCTATCAACCAGAGTTCCAATCAAAAACACATCCGGTCGAGCCGAACCGGTGGCAATCAGTTGCACACTCCAGGCAAACGGCACAGACAAAGATACCAGGGCATCTTCAACCTGTTCAAAGATCGTGGTCATAGTGCGCCTTCTCTTTCCAACACTCTTTTTTGCACCGTGTGAACTCTGCGCCGGTTATTATCGAATGATGGACGGAACCAGGGATGGGCATCCATCTTGTCAGTTCCAAATTCGTGGTAAACGCCATGCAAAGCACGTCGGTCGCGCAGATCCAGCTCAATGATGATGAAATGAAAGGTCCCGCTTACCTTGGGTTCAGACATCTGAATATGGTTGACTACCACACCGGTCAAATAAGGCGCAGCTTCATTCATGGCTTCGAACACAATCGGTGCACTTTCGGCTAAGGCTTTATCAACAATAGAATCAATATCTTTACCGGCTTGTGCCAGCTTTTTGAGATACTCATCCAGCCCTTTCATTTCAAACCGTGCCTTGAATGACATATTAGCCTTCTTTGGGTAGCTTAACCTTCAGCTCCAAATACTCATTGCGCTCCTGGATATTGTCCATCGACACAATTTCATAAATCTCGCTGCCCTTCACCACCACACACGTCTCATCCACGTCGCTGCGGTACCGCAGGGTCACTGTCGCCGTTCGCACCGCGTCCAATGTTCCCGCGCTCCATGCCTCGCTGCCGTGCGCGTTCACCCACTTCACCATCACATTGCTGGCCAGGGTGCTGTACGCCGGCTTCTGAAAGCCGCCCGTCATGGTTTCCACCGTGCGCTTCTTCAGGGTCACCGGTGTACGCAGTTCGCCCGGGTTGCTGGGGCGCCCGTTCAGGTTCATGCTTCCGCCTCTTCTGCCGCGGCTTCTGCCTCTTCCAGCGTCAGCGCAATCGCTTCCAGTTGCGTCAGGCACGCCCCCAGCCCAAATTCCAGCGAGGTCATACCGCTGGCAATCATGCCGGGGTTCTCATGCCATTGCACCATCAAAATCCTTGCTGCCGCCTTGGCTGTGGGTTCAATCGGTGAGTCATCCTGCCAGGCGCGCCCCGTGGCGTTCTCTATGGCCTTATCCACCAGCGGCAGCAGCGTCAGCATATCCGGGTCTGTGTTGCTCACCCGTAGCACCGCCGCTGCCTCCGCCGCCGTCAGAATGTTTGCCATGCTTACACCATGTAAAACAGGTCAAGTTTCTTGGACCCGTTGGGCGCGCCGTTCAACGCAAACAGGTTCTTCTCGATTTCGTCAGCATCCACCGCCAGCGAGCCGCTGTCCGTAGAACCATCGAACAGCTTCACCAGCAGCATCGCCGCGTTTTCCACGATATGCGGCAAGCCGAATTTCTTGGCAATTCCCACACTCACCGTGTCGCCGCTCTCGTTTACCTTCGCCGGGAAGTTGATATTGGTCACCGTCACAAAGGCTTTGATGCCCTCAACCTCGCTGGCGCCGCTCAGCGCAATCGTATCGGTGATTTCCTCACCCGCCAGGTTGGTACCGGTGATCACCACATTACCGGTAATTTCAGCCGCGTTACCCTTCACCGTCAGCGTGCGCGGCACGTCCGGGGCAGTGATTCCCGTGGTCACATCCTGCGCTTCCGCCCCCAACGTCACCGCGGCATGCACCGCCGTGGCGCTTATCGCATCCGGCGCAATCTGGTAATGCTGCACAAACATGGGCGTAATGCTGCCATCAGGCAGCGTAGCCGCGCCCTGAGACAAACTGGCAGGCGCCAGGTTCTTGTTGGTCACCGTGCCGGCTTTCGCCTCAGCCACAGAGGCAAAGGTAGCCGCAGCTTCCAAACCGGTCACCGTGGCGCCCGATTCAAACTCCAGCGTGCCTTTCGCCCCGATTACCCAGGTGTCACCGCCGTTTTCCATGCGGTTTGCAGTTACAGGTATTCCCATTGCTTCATCCTCCAATCTTCAAATTGAGTGGGGCAAACCTTCCGGCTTGCCCCCAATCAACCGAAATAATCAAACTACAGGGTCACTGCCAACAGCGCCATAGCGCCGCTGTCAGCCGTTTCCACGTCCATGCGGGCAATGCCGCGCACTTCCGAGCTGTTAGACCGCCAGGAAGAGCCGCCCACATTGGTGCTGGCAAATTCAAACGCCTGGCGTTTGAACAGCGTGATAAACTCGGTTCCGTCGCCAATCGCAATCCGTGCCCGCGCCGGAGCCGCCAGATTCGCCCAGTGAGCATCCGACAGGTAAATCACCTCGCGTCCCTTCACCCGCAGCTGGGTGGCGTTCACCGGGTCAGGCTGCAAAAGCGGCCGGCCGGTGCCGTCGTCCAGCGAATCCAGCAATTCCAGACCGCTCTGGTTGGTGAAAATGTTGGCGCTTGCCGCAAAGGCAGGATCCAACGTTTTGTTCAATACCGTCTTGATTGCCGCCAGGGTTTGGGTATTGTCGGTCACTGCCGTGGGGGTCAGCGCATTGATCTTCGCCAGAATCAGGCTGTTGTGCGTCAGCACAACTTTCTTGCTAAACCAGCGTGCCAGGTACGCCATCAGGTTAACCGGCGTATCCGCCATCTGGCTGTTGCTCACGCGCAGGAAGTCGCCGTAATCTACGATGGTGTAATCGATCTTGTTGAATTTCGGGCTCTCGCCTTCATCGCTGTCTTCCAAAACAGCCAGTTCAGACATTGCGCTCAAAGGCAATGCCGCTGCAGCTTGCTCGATCACCCGCCAGCCGCTGTAAGCCGTCACGTTTTCCACGTTGACATAAGCAGCCATGTCCACGAATTTGCGCATCAGCTCGATGATTATGTTGTCGAAATCCACCGGGTTCAGAAAACCACCGTCTTCGCCAACCGGGTCGCCGCCCGTGGTGCTGATGGCATTCATCAGCACGCCGTATTTCTCGGCGCTGTGAATACCGTCTTTTACAGATTTCGGGGTTACATGGTTGCGCAATGCGCCAAAAAACGCATCCCGGTAAGCCGAGCTGGCGCGCATATCGGTCACCTCTTGAGGTTCCTTGTCGCCGCCGGTGGGCACAAATTTGGCTCCCGGATCTCCAGCCGAAGATCCTTCATTGCCAGTTGCCATTTTCATGGAGATATACAGCTCATTCGCTGCTTTGGCGTCAGCCTTTGCCTTGTCCAGCGATTCCTTCATGTTCATGGCGTCTTCGATCTTTCCAGCCTCGAAAAGATCATTGATTTGCGCGGCAACTTGTTGCACTTTTGTTTCAGCCGCGCTTGCAAAGTCGTACAGCTTTTTTAAATCTGCCATTTCTTCATCCTCCTTTATTTAGATGAGAATTTTGACCTCGGCGCGGAGCGCGTCCATCGCCGCGTTTGAAAGTACCGGTTCTTCTGCCGGCTGTAGCAGATTGACCGGAATATTCACGTATCGTTTAGCCAGTTCTGGCGTAATAGCATTCAGAATGGCTTTGTTCACAATATTGGGTGTCACGGCGGCATCCTTTGCCTTCTTGCCGTCTGTGATCACCTCATCCACGAAACCATAGTTCAGCGCCTCGTTGGCGCTCAACCAGCTTTCCTGGGTCATCATCTTGGAGATTTTCTCGGTGCTCAACCCCGTGCGTTTGGCGTAGGTGTCCACCAACCCGGCTTTTACAGCTTTTAATTCAGCATTGAGCCGTTCCACATACTCAACATTAAGGGTGGCAAAGAAGAAGGAAACAGCCGGATCATGGATCATAAAATAGGCGCTGTCCTGCATTCGGATCACGTCCCCCGCCAGCGCCACCAGTGTGGCTGCACTTGCCGCAAGTCCGTCAATGCGCACGGTCACCTTGCCCGGGTATTCCACCAAAATGGAACGAATCACCGAACCGGCAATCAAATCGCCGCCGCCAGAATTCATGCGGATGGTGATAGGACCGCCCTTCCCGTACTGGTTAAGCTGGTCTCTGAACAATTTCGGCGTAATATCATCATCGAACCAGCTATACTCCGATATGTAGCCATAAAACTCCAGCTCAGTCTCGGTTTGTTCATCATCCGCAGCCGCATTTTGAATAACCGCATTACGAAACGTCCAAAACGGTTCATGCGGTTTGGCATTCCCTTCTAAACAGCGAATAGGTTCTTTTGGCATAACTCACTCCTCCTTACTTCTGTTGATTTTGGTTGCCCTGGTTGGCGCCATTCACGCCCTTCAGGCTGCCATCAGACTGAATTTGTCCCATGTTTGCCGGGAAATAATGCGCATCGCCGCCCTCAAAAGAGCTCATATCTTCGATCTGGCGTCCTTCGTTGGGGGTCAACACGCCGCTCTGGATGCGTTTTTCAATGACCTCTGACCTGGTTTTGGCGTCTGTGCGCAGCAACGCATCCCGGTTGAACTTGCAATACATGTAGGCTTGCTCTTCCTGGGTGAGCCATTTCAGGTTGCCTTCCTGTTCAAACTGCACCAGGTACGGGTCCAGCGTGGTATTCAAATATTCCAGGTTGGCTTGCTCGTTGCTGTTGTAGGCCTGCTTTCCACGGTTCAGCTTATGCAACGGCATCCCGAAGAAATCCGCAATCTCCACATCGTTCTCCTGGATGCTCTCCAGGAACTGGGCATCCACCGGCTTCATCGTGATAGGCTCAAATTTTGTGACCTTGTTATCCAGAATCGCCAGGCGGTAGGCATTGCCGCTCCCGCTCATGGCGTCCTCATAGGCATTGCGAATCTTCTCCCTGGCATCTTTTTCCACTGATCCATTCACCCACATGAGCCCGGACGGATTCAATCCTTGCGAGTAAAACCGTGCTTGTGTATCGCGCGCGCCCAATTGCCTGCCAAGGCTCTCACGGGCATAGCTGATAACGGACCGTCCGCTAATCCCATCCGTGCTATTGATCATGGCGTGAAACACCTCCACAGATGGAAGATATTCCGTTCGCCCATTCGCAAAAGTAGTTCGATACCAGATATCACCAGTCGCCGATTCAAATACCGGCGTGGTCATGGAAGCCTTCAAAATGAAGATTTCCCGCCGCATTCCAGACGGTGGCACTGGCATCCAGGCATACGCATCGCCCCAGGTGATCAACCACTGCGCCAGGGTTTTCTTGAAAACAAATGGGTTCATCCAACGGTTGGGTGAAACCTCCATCAGCCAGGCAATGTTTTGAAACATTGCCGATGGCTTTACCCGGTCAATGTTGCGATTCCTGGATGTAAAAATCTGAAACGGCATTTTTGCAATATCATCCGAAATGATGTTGATGCACCGGTAAGCCGTGGAAACATTCTTGGATGTTTCAGCGGTCACCGTTTGACCTGCAATGGTTACAGGGTTAAGCTGTTCCACCAGTTCGGGTAATGTCAGACTGGTTGTTTCGTTTTTAGGGCGTACCAGGTTGCGAATGATCATTTAAGGCTCCTTCCCAGGGCAAAACCTGCCGCAATCAAAAACACACCGCCCGCATACATGGCTGCAATGGGGCTGAGACAATAGGTTGCGTAAACTATCAACACGCAACCTGACACGACAAAAATGTCATCAATATAGTTTTTCATCACATACCCCATTCATCCGACATAATATCTTCGCTGATGTCCCGCAGGCTCTTCAAGCTTTCCAACCGCACCATCGCATTGATAATGGCTGCTATCGGGTCAATTCTTTTCGTGTCAGAGATATTCTTTTTACTTAACTTAATGTTCTCGTTATTGTCCGAAACAGTCATGGCATTGGAGAGCGCGTTTTTCAACAACGGAGAACCATCATGCACAATCTGACCGGATATCACCATTGCCCGAAAGAGTTTGGTAGGTTCGCTCAACGTCTGAACCCCTTGGCGAATTTCAACCGTGGTATACCCCTCGTCTGCCATTTCGTTCGCCCAGTGGGTGGCGTTGTAGGGGTCATAGCCTAATTCATGCACAACCCAACTGTTGTCCAGCTCCACATCATGGATATGAGTGGTGATAGCCGAGTAATGGGTAACTTCGCCCTCTGTGATGGTTACCCATCCCTGTTCAGCCCAGTAACGGTACTGAATTTTGTCTGTCTTCTCATGGCGTTCGACTGCTGCAGAAGGTATAAAACCCTGGGCGCAAACCGCCACCCTTCCATCATCCAGCAAAAACACGAACCCATCCGCCGTCAGATCGATCACCTTTGAGAGGTCCACGCCCACCAGGCATTGTCTTCCGCGCGTAAGTTCAATGAACTCTTTCCGGCTCACCCCCAACGGATCCCAAAGCTGCATATAGTCGCCCATGTAGCTTTTTTCACTGCCAACCGTCCAGACATTCAGGTTCTTGGTGCGGAAGGTAACAATCTTGTCGGGATCCTTGGAGTTAAAGGCTTCATCGTGCTGTGTCTTAATACGCGCCAGGCCTTCAGGGGTGCTGGCTCTCAGCGGGTTTGCCTTAATCCAGTTGTCCGGGTTATGTTCATCGTCGCCCTCATCCATTTCGCGGATGACTGCAAAATAACGCTCATTGGCAATCTCATTCTTCAATATCTGTTTACAAAACTGATATTCTTTGAAGCACGGGCTGTTGTCGATATACCGTCCAGCCGTGGTAATAATGAGCATCAACGCCTGTTCGCGCTGCCCCCAGGCGCTCCAAATCAGGTCGTAAATCTCGCTGGTGGGGTGGGCATGATACTCATCCACCACCGCCCCTGAAGGGTTCAAACCATCTTTGTTCTTGGTGTCTTTCGAGAGGGCGCGCATCTGCCCGCCCCTGGAGATATGGCTGATCTCATAATCCCGGATCTTCAATCGCTTGCGAATTTGCGGGCTTTTCTGCGCCATTGCCTTGGCTGCCCGGTAAACGATTCGTGCCTGGTTCTTGTCAACTGCCGCGCAATACACCTGGGGTGATTCCTCATGGTCGCCAGCCATCAAATACAGCGCCACACCTGACATCTCGGTGCTTTTTCCGTTCTTACGTCCTTCCTGGATATACGCCTTCTCAAAGCGGCGCAAGCCGGTGTCACGGTGCACCCATCCGAAAATACAACCAAGGTCAAATTGCTGAAACGGTTCCAGGAATATTGGCTTGCCTGCCAGCTTGCCTTCCAGGTGCACGCAATAGGTAAACCAGGTGTAAATCCGGTTTGCCCGTTCCTCATCGAACACCCAGGGGAATTCATCCGTACCCTGGCGCTCAAGGTCGTTTAAATGCCGCAAACAGGCAAGCCGCTCAGTGTTACCCACAACGCGGTTCCCGTTCACAGCATCAAGCGCATATTGAGTGCAAGGATGGACCATCAATCAAACTCCTCACCAAAACCGTCGGTCACTTTCTGTGCCCGTTTCTTTGCTAGTCTTGCCCGTCCACCTGGCGACAGTCCAAGCTTCTCAGCGTAGTTCACAATAATGCGCGCCCAGGCCTGTAATGCTTTTGTGTCTTCATCCGAAACAAACTCCTTTTGACTGAGCTCGCGGTATTTCGCCACAGCATCGCAATAAACACCAAGGAGGTCCGTATCCAGGTTATCGAGCAATTCGATTCCATTGAGTTTTTTTCGCACATCCTTCCAAACCAATAGAGCATTCTCACTCAAACCCTTCGGTGCCTTGAGCACAATCCGCGACTTTCGTGTCAGCTCCTGTTCAGCCTCCTGCCGGTTCTTTACCTCGGCTTCAGTCCAGTGCTTTCCTCCATTCACGGCTCCAACACCGATTTTTTCCGTTGCTTTTTGTATTGCTGTAGGCATTTTTGATCACATTTCCTTATGTTTAAGGCATCGATTGGGGACTTTTTCGCACGGCAAGCTCACGTCCGCTTAACGCGAATTGGTCAAAACTTTTTGACCGCCCCCCCCATTGATGTGCCGCGAGCCCACCCCACCTCCACAGCAGTCCTCTTTGAGTGACACTCTTTACACAGCGCCATCAATGGACTCGTGACGAACTTCACGCGATCACCCTCATGTCTCTCGACATGGTGAACATCCACAGCAGGAACATACAATCCTTTCGCTAAACAATCCTCGCACCACGGATGTGACGCAAGGTACGCCGCCCGACGCGCCCGCCAGGTTCGATCATAAAGGCGCTGCCGTTCGGGTTTGTGGTTATCATACTGACTATGCGCATTACAACGAGAGGAACCAAC
>Ga0334890_1003096_pt1 | contig 17544 bp, 28 predicted proteins | sample GraSluR1_MG_3_FD_207220 | JGI IMG/M metagenome (GOLD analysis project Ga0334890, IMG submission 207220) | Sludge microbial communities from methane-producing bioreactor in Wageningen University, Netherlands - Granular Sludge_31_08-R1 | ecosystem: Engineered > Bioreactor > Anaerobic >... | reverse complement strand
GTAGAGTTGAATAAGCTACTTATCATCGATGGTTCCAGTATCTTGACCACCTGTTTCTTCGCTACAGTACCGAGGGAATATTACTATGGAAAAACGCCTGAAGAAAAACAGGCAGCGTTATCCAGGGTAATGAAAACCAGTAACGGTATCTGTGTTAACGGTGTATATACGGCCATGAAAAGCCTGACTAAGCTACTGAATAGCCAAAAGCCGAGTCATTTGGCAGTAGCATGGGACATAACCCGGGATACATTCCGTAGGAGGATATATCCCGAGTATAAAGGCAATCGAGCCGAAACCGTTCCGGAATTAAAATCACAATTCATATTGATGCAAGAACTGCTGGAAGAAGCTAATATTCAGCAATTCATGGATGCCAATTTAGAAGCAGACGATCTTATAGGTTCACTAGCAAAGCAATTTGAACAGCAGCTACCAACCTATATCTATACCAAAGACCAAGATTGCCTTCAGCTGGTGAGTGATTATACTCGACTCTGGCTGAACACCGGCAAAGCTGATGAGCTGAAAAAGGAATATAACGTCTCTGGGATCCCCGACAATTGTTTCGAGTTTACACCAATGTATGTGAAAGAAGTCTATGGTCTGGACCCGATCCAGATCATAGATAAGAAAGCGTTAGAAGGTGATACCAGCGACAATATCCCAGGAGTCAAAGGAGTAGGCGAGAAAGCCTGTATCCCTTTATTGCAGGAGTACGGAACCATTGAAATGATTTATGAAGCCTTGGAGGATGATGAAAAGTCATTCAAGGAAACCTGTAAAGCATTAGGTGTACGATCTCCTGTAAAAGCCCTAAAAGAAGGCAAGGAAAGCGCATTTATGAGCAAAAACCTTGCTACAATCAGATGTAAAAACCTTGAAGTCACCCTGGATGAGCTAACCCTTGTGGTGAACGAAATTGCTCTAAACAGGAAATACAAAGAATTTGAGTTTAAAAGCCTTGTTAAGCAAGTTCAAGAAGCATCAAAACTTATGGTTGCAGAGCAAGGATGTTTGTTTTGAAAATCCCGCCCTTCGGGGCGGGGAAGCTTAAGCGATATTAAGGAGGGCATTATATGAATAAGAAAAATGAAAATCAACAGAAGAATATTAATACTCTACTGAATCTAGTCCACAAAAATCCTGAATTAAGGATAGTCCCAATGGTTGCAACAGAATGCGTGGCAGATGATTGTTATGCTTGGTGGGTGACAAGTTGGGGGAAGGCAACAATTGAAGAAATATACCTTAATGACATAGAGGAAAAGGTTTACATCAAAAACGAAGATTATGACAGTTTGGTGGATGAGGAATATGATAAGTTTTTTGACACAGATACAGACGATGATAAGGCAATAAAACTAGCCCGAGAAAAAGTCGATGCCTACCCCTGGGAAAAAGTTATTGTTGTAAAAATCGAACCATAATTGCTACATAGTCTTCTGGTAAGATGTTGCTCTTTTGGGCTGAGAGTGAGGAGGTAGTACTGTGGAGAAAGAGATATTACAAGCAATATTAAACTTAGTTAATCAGGGTCATACAGTAAGATTCGAGGGTGATTGGGGTGAAAACTCGATAACCTTGTTTATCGATGATAAACATTCCCATTGTGGAGATTGTGATGGCGACTTCGGCTTGCTAGTAAAAGATATCCACAATCTCTTAGTTAATGGGCATGGTTTATCGTTTGTTTAGTTGCACATTCCAAAAAATCCCGCCCTTCGGGGCGGGGAAACTTAAGCGATATTAAGGAGTGATAATTATGAGTGATTTCACAGAGGCTATAGTTGAACTCGTGAAAAAGGATTTAGCAAGCGGATCGACACTAAAAGAAGCCGTGATAAACGCTGGTTTTCATCGGATAGACGGAACAAATACATATATTATGGGCTACGGGTTATATAGAGATAAAGCCTTAGTGACCGTAATCCCTGATTAACAAAGTCAAATACTCAACATGCCGCTCATTTCTGAGCGGTATTTTTATTGGAAAAATAAAAATTATATCTTGCGAACTACGCAAGGAAAGGAGTGATTTCAATATATGAGTAACCCAGCCAAGTGCATAGGGGAAGATCCTACTTTAAAAGTAGGCAATGTTAAGCGAAATAACGGAAAGCGAGGATGAAAAATGAAATTTGCTGATGAACATTTTAACAAGGTAAAAGCTGGGGATATTTTAATCTTTATCAGCGAGGACGATGACTTCACAAAGGGCGCAGAATATGTAGTCCAACAAGATGACGAGGGCTTATTTATCGTTGACGACGGTCAATACGAACAAATGTTTAACGAAGTTCTGGCTAGAGATTTTGCTTTAAAGAATGAGCGAGATATAGATATCGTGGAGAAGGCATTGGAATTGGCATGTAAATATATTTCAGAATATTCACCTGGGCTGATTTGTGAGCCTGTTAGAGATATGGCATATTTCATGCAAAAAGCTCGTTCTTTAATGTAAGAAATCCCGCCCTTCGGGGCGGGGAAATAATTAAAAATCTTGTGGACTCCCCGTTTACGCTACAGCGTTGAAGATGGGGTACTTCCTGCAGAGCTTTGATAAAATGTGAAGGAGTGAGCAACGTGAAAGAAGTATGTGGAAATTGCAAATATAACAAAAGAGATTTCTCAAAACCGCAAAATATGGGTTATATAGAATTTTGCTGCGGGAATAAGGACAGCGATATGTACGGAGTTCCTACATTCTATGATGATACTTGCGGAGAATGGGAGGGGAAAGACGAATGAATGAAAAACAAGCCATGAAAATACGAAGTTGTTTCGCAAATGGAGTAGGCTATTTGAATTCACACACTGAAGAAACCGATGTATTAGCGCAGGAGTTAAATGACGCTATAAAAAAACAAATACCTGTGAAGCCTTTAAAAGATAGAGAACAAGAAATAAGATATACTTCCGCTTATTCCTGTCCTGCTTGTGGCGGCAATTTCACTGGAACTGGAATTGCGAATCACTGTTATCACTGTGGTCAAAAACTAGATTGGGATTGGGATGAAATGTGGTCATAGACCCCACGGTTAAAGCCGGGGGTTTGTAGCGAATGAATTAAAAGATGGAGGTTCAAATATGTATAGCAGCATTGATAACCCCTCGCATGAGGAGTGGGTTAAGGAAAGCAATAGACTGCTTGATGAACTCAAGGATCATCTTGACTACTACACCCAAAAAATTAAAGAGTATCAAGAAAAGCAAGATGATTTTATGGTTAAGTTTTATTGCTTAAAACTTTTAGAAGCCAATAAAAAACTGCAAATGTCAAAAGTTGTGGTTCAGTAAAAGGAATCCACAAAAGAAATCCCGCCCCGAAGGGCGGGATATTTTTATAATGCGAAGGAGTGGTAATTAATGACCGAAGAAGCGAGAAGGAATTGTAACACTTGTAGAAAAAGTTTTCTGTCTAACTGCCCTACTTTAAAAAACAATTCGGAATACCAGGCAATATGGGCGAAAACCGAACCGTCAGGGTTCATGGGAATTAACAGGGAAGCCTTTGAATGGAAAGAGAATTTCATCTGTGATGATTATAAATCTAAGTATATTGAGTATCCCATAGAAGTAAGCGAAATTAAGGTTGACTGGGATTCATACAGCCTTTACAAAGAATCAATCGGTAAGTTTGTGCGTATCCGTCCCTGCGTTAAGGGGTACGAAGGTAAGACTTTCTTAGGTTTATTCCTCGGTGAACTTCCGAGTGGTCCGTCTGTATCTTATGATGAGGAAACCAAGGTAGTAACCATTATACCTTTTACAAACCCGGCTATCTATGTATTCGATCTTAAAAAAATTGTCTTTGGCATGGAGAGTTGGTGGGGTATTATTGAATCTGAAGATGATCTTAAAGACATTACCATGGATACTATCAATGATCAGTGGTACGTAAAAGCTTTGAAGGCAATGGAAACATTCGCTGGTTAATGACACATTCCAAGTAAAATACGATACCGCAATATACCGCTCAAATGAGCGGCTTTTTTAATAAGAAATATTAAAAATTTGATCTTGCGCTATACGCAAGGAAAGGAGGTTTATACCAATATGGGAAATATCGAAGTAATCACCGGACCGATGTTCTCTGGAAAAACTACTGAGTTGTTGCGTAGGCTGGAAAGGTATGTGCTGGCAGGGTGCAGTTATATTGCTATAAAACCTGCGGTAGACACTCGCGACCAATCCACAACCATTAAGACCATCAGGGGCGAAGTGAACTTAAATCCAATCAAAGTAGCAAGTCTGCATCCTATAAAACCGACCACAAAAGTTATTTTATTGGATGAGGGCCAATTTTTCGGGCCAGAGATAGTTTCGTTTTGTCAAGTCCAGCGAGACCAGGGTAGAATCGTAATCGTAAGTGGACTGGATATGGATTATCGCAGACAGCCGTTTGGCTCGATGGATAAGTTGATGGCAATAGCGGACAGCGTCACTAAACTAACTGCTATCTGCTCTTGTGGAAAAGAAGCTATATTCACTCAAAAACTCAATCCTGATAGCCAATATATAGACATTGGGGATACGGAAAAGTATATTCCTGTTTGCACCGATTGCTATAATTCGGCCGGCTTGAAGGAGTGTGTGTCATGATATTTGAAATTATCAATTTTAGTGATACATACACCTTGGAATCAAAGGATTTTGGAACAGCTTGTATCGCTGCATTATTGCTGGGTGAATGTCAATATGCCATTCAACAGGTTGATGGCAATCTCGAAATGCCTATATTCCTTTTTGGAGGCTGTGACGAATGGTTTTATAAGCAATTCGATATGGGTTTATCGGATTATATTGACCAGATCACTAACCAAGGTTGGAGACAAATAGCTGAATGCCTGGATGGTGTTGTAATCGGCAACTCGCAAAAACGAGAAATATACAAACAGAATTTTATTCAACTTGAAAGTAAAGAAAGCAAAAAGGAATGGCGAGATAGATGGCACGAAGAACACCGTAGTTCGCTCAACAATATCGGCGCCAGATCATGGGCTTTAGCCCAAAGGATACGAGAGATACATAAGGAGGGGTAAAATGCAGCCGGTAGTATTAAAAATTGAAGGCATTAAATGCGACAATCCCGACTGTGATTTCAAAGATGATTCCGTAGTCTACGAGGATTATAAAGTGTGGTTAAATAAACCTTGTCCCAAGTGTGGAACAAACCTCTTAACCGAAGCAGATTTGAAAGCGGTCAAAAATTTGAGGAAGTTTGCAAATATCGTTAATTTCTTTTTGACGCCTTTCATAAAACCCGATATAAACGTAAAGAGGAAAACAGTGGATGTAGAAATGAACGGCACAGGGACCATGCAATTCAAAGGCGAATATAAGTAGATTCTATCAAAAGAAGCCCTCAGAAATGGGGGCTTCTTTTATTGGGTTTTAACTCAAAATAAATCCTGCGAAGTACGCGGGGAAGGAGTGGATATCATTGAAAATGCCGGACTTTTTCATAAAGAAGGACGGGAAAACAAAGTTTGTCGATCCCCGACCAGACCTATCAAATCTAAAAGAGTCAGGTTTGTATGGTCTAATGCTATGGAAAGCATGGGGGAAAAATCCAGAGTTGGCTATGCTGCTGCATGGTTTCAGATGCCAGGGGACAACGCTGGCAGTCAAACCCGTTATAAAACTGCAACCAGTAATTGACCAGAAAACGGGATGGCCATCCCAAAGTGATTACGACAAGGAACGAAAAAAATTAATACCGTTCCTTGAGATTATCAAAAGCCTTTTTAAAGAATTAAGGGGGTGTTTGGATGGCTAGACTTGCATCGCAAGCCAATCTGCAGTATATCCCAACACAGGATAGGATAAGAAGAATTATAAAGTCTTATCTTGAGTTTCCCTTAAAAGGCACTACTTGTTTGGACCCCTGTTGCGGGCCTGGAGATGCACTACTGGAAATATGTCCAGAAGGTAACTTCTTATTCGGTATGGAGTTGCATACAGCCAGGGCACTAGAAGCAAAACAGAAGCGTTTTGTTAAAGTGCTTGCCGGCCCATTCGAGAATTCAATAATCTCTAATCGGGCATTCGGATTGGCTTTTGTTAACCCGCCTTATGATTGGGTCGCCGGGGGGAAAATGAGGTATGAAGAGGTATTTCTCAATCGGGTAATACAGTATATAGCCCCAAAGGGAATACTCTGCTACATCGTGCCAAAAAGTCTATTTGAGTACCGTGGACAAATTGTACTCAAAACTATTCTGGAAAACTTCTCAGATGTTCGGATATGTAAATATCCCGATCCAGAGTACCAGGAGTTTAATCAAGTGGTAGTTTTCGGAGTTAAAAAACCCCTGGAACGTATCACTGCAAGTCCGGAATGGTGGGAAGAAAAAATCGCCCTTGTGACCCAGGGTAAATTACCGGAGCTACAAGCATTAAACGACCCTATTTATGCCATACCACAAATTAATCCAGGCTTTATAAGGGTATTTAAAGTGACTCATTATGATGAAATGCTGGCGGCCGCTGAGAGCAAAACAATGTCATTCTTAGAAAAACTCAAACCTAAAAATGGTATTAAAAATCTTACGGCACCCTACTACCTGGACAAAGCCCTCTTAGCCCTTCTTGCAGTAGGTGGGTATATTGACGGCAAGATGCCAGGTCATTTTTTATCAGGCAGATATGAGAACCACGAAGTATCCAACACCGAGATTGATATGGAAACTGGGGAGGAATCTCATGTAACCAGGAAAACCTCATCTTCTGTGTTTTATATTCTAACCAAAGAGCCAGGCGAAAACGGTAGCAGGATAAGGGAAATCCGGTAAAGGAGGTTCTTTAATGGCTGAATATCGGTCAAAATGGATTGTTTTTAATCAAAAAGGGAAAAGGCTGAAAACGGTAACATTGAAACATAAGAATGGTGCTTTGTACCGAGAGATTGAACCCTTTGAAAAGGAACTCATACAGCAAGGCTTATACGCCCATCGTGCAGAGTGTTTTGATCAGGAGTTTTTGAAAGGCAAACCTTTCAAAGAAAAACTTCAATACTTAGGATGGGTATTTAATTCTGCAGGGTTCATTCAGACCTAGAAAGGGGAATTAAATGCGTAAAGGAGTATACGAAGATAGACTGTATTGGCATAAAGTAGCTCAAGGCATCCTGGATAAACGCAGTCCAGCCGAAAAAGAAATCGAATCGCAATTCTTCATAACACTATCCCGGGAAGATCAAAAAAGATCAATAATTCTCAGGGATAAAGAAATAAGAGAGTTTGCTGCAAAAATGGGATTTGAAATCGGCTCATATGTGCGTGATACCAATAATCATATATGGAAAGTAACCTGGGCATCGACTTGCAGCGGGATGCTTGATATCGAGGATGTATGTATCACCCTGCAGGATGCGGAAGGCGACTGGGTAAATCTTTACAGCCGCACGGCCAATCTCAACGGTTTGAGTTCAAAAAACTATTTTGATAGTTATTTCCAATTAAAGGGAAGCGAATCTAAGACCGCATAGGAGGAACCATGTATTATTTCAATAATAAGCATTGTCAAGACTGTCTTTGTAGCAGCTGTATGTTCAGAAGAACAGATAACTGTATAGATGGCAAAAGCTCTTGTGACCAATGCAAAAATGATACACATGTAGTATTTTGTATTTACTATGAAAGGGAGGATTGAACCACCCTCGACTAAAATCAAGCGGAAAATTCTCGCAGATGTAACTGGTACGGTCAGTACCAAAAAGAACAGTGGAGAAGGAAGTCAAAAATGGGCTTAACTAAACTCCGTTAGTTGATCCCTTCGGGGTAGGAAATCAAATGCCTACCCTTTGGGGTAGGCTAAAGGAGGAAAAAGATTGATTTATAGTTTTTACGAGCAAGGTATGACTGAAGTCTTTTCGGATTTTATCATTACATACAATAACGAAATCCGAGCAATATCGTTAATCGGGACAGAGATAGCAATCAAGGCATACAGGGCTAAGTTTTTAGACTCCAACATGGTTAGAAGATCCTTTCCCTTTTACTATAAGGGAGAAGATAGTAAGTATCCTTTGCGGATATATAAACCTACGGAGAGTTTTATAAACTTGCCAGCCCAAAAGAGCGAGCAGGGTTACCAGATTTTCATGTACAGCGAGAACTTACTATTCGGTTTAAATAAGGATGACCTTATTGCGAATATTTACAATCATTTATACGATCTTAACATTCCATGTCCAACACCATTAGAAGAATATTATAGAAATTGTATGGAGTTGATTTTGGATAACGCAATAGCAACATCTTATCTTGTACCATGTGAGTGCTTAGGCAATCTCCCTGACAGTGCTCGATTCTATTATATAAATAGGATATGGGCCTCAGATTTTCGAGATAATGCCGCTAACATCATCAGCCAATTCATAACCGATGATATTAGCACAGAAAGCATTATCGAAGGTGTAGAAGGGATTGCAGATTACATTGAAAAATACTCTGCTGAAATTGGCGAAAAAATAGGTGAGCGGGTAACGTACCTGCATACTCCAGGTGATTATGATAACAATGTGTTCGATAGAATGACTCGAAAACTATTCCCACAGCAAAAAGATATTGCCGTGGCTGCAGCCAAGCGTCTTGATGTCGAAAGAAATGCGCTGATAAGCGGCCAAATGGGAGTAGGCAAGACGACTATTGGAATAGCAACCTGTCAATATCACAGTAAAGAAACACCTTATCGCTGTATAATCACCTGCCCCGGACACTTAGTAGAAAAATGGGCAAGAGAAATACAGGAAGTCATACCTGATGTTATCGTTAACGTCATAGGAACCAACGATAAAATGAAACCTTGGCAGGAGTTTCTTGCTGCATATAGATACAGCCCTGCAATACCGCAAAAACCGGAATACTGGGTTGTATCAAACGAAGCCCTGAGAGGCAGCTATATAACTCGCCCAGGGTATAATACCAAAAAAATCAAAGTCTACGATGTTGAATTGCAGCAATACCGGTACATGGATGTATGTACCTGCCCTAAATGCGGTAATATCCTAAAATATCCTGAGAAAGATGATAACGGGGATACTATATGGGTAAATCTGTATCCACATGATTTTGAATCCCATACGTCCATAAACCACAAATGTATCAACATTGATAGCTATCATGGCTCAAAGGAATGTGGAGAAATCTTATGGGCAGCGGATAATAACCGGAAAGGATACAGAAAAATATCCATCGCAGACCTTATAAAAAAGCGGTTGCCAAAAGACTATTTCCAATACTATATTCCCGATGAGGTTCACAAGTATAAAAGCTCAACTGCCCAAGGATTGGCGTTTGGCGGGTTAATCGCTAAATGCACCTACACTATTGGAATGACAGGAACTTTGGCGGATGGGTACGCAAATGGACTTTATTACCTATTATGGCGGCTGAACCCCAAAAAATTCTTGGAAAAAGGGTATAAACACAACGAAGAATCCCGATCAAAGTTCCAAATGGAATATGGGTTTTGGCAGAAAACCATCAAGAGTAAAGATAGCACTTATGGCAAGTCTAGCAGAGCGAAGAATACAAGAACTCAGTTAAAGTTACTGCCGGGTTACACAATTAACACCTTCCCAGAATGGTTATTGGAAGTCACCGCATTTCTAAAACTGAGTGATGTTGCACCATACTTGCCGCCAAAAAACGAGTTTGTAAATGTGATTGAAATGGATGAAGATCTAGCCAATCACTATAAACAAATCGAGTGGGAGCTCAAAAATTCCATTAAAGAAGGCGGTAGCCAGATGGCTTCGATAATGCTGCATACTTGTTTAAGCTATCCAGACCTTGCAGATGGCCCTGACCATATCAGTGTATCAAAACCAGATTTCAACTTCTATTTGTCGCTACCAGAAATTGATAAGACCAAGCTATACAATAAAGAAAGGGAGCTTCAAGAAGTAGTTGGTGCGGAGTTAGCCCAGGGTAGAAAATGCCTGTTATTTACCACTTATACCAATATGAAGGATTGTTTACCCCGATTAGAGTGGGTAGTGGGTCAAATTCCAGGGGCGAGGGCTCAAGTAGTAAGATCAAATACGGTTAATACACGAAAAAGGGAAGCTTATGTGAAAAGAAAACTCAATGGAGAAGGGAAAAACGTTATTATATGCCATCCTGAGTTGGTAGAAACCGGATTGGACCTATTGGAGTGTCCCACGGTCATATGGACACAAACTGGCTATATTCCTTCAACCGTTAGGCAAGCATCAGCTCGTAGTTGGCGAATAGGCCAAGACCAAGAAGTTAAAGTTATTTTTCTCTGTTATAGGGATACCCTTCAGGAAAAATGTTTTCAGCTTATTGGAAGCAAGTTAAGCGCAGCTGGTATTTTGGAAGGAATATTAACTAATGAAGGTTTACGTTCATTCGGTGATACCAACGGAATAATAGACATCCTTTCATTAGTAAAGGATAATATTGTAACGGTAAACTCAAATGAAATCTTTGAAAGCTATAAAGCAGAAGTAGCAACGTTAATCACCAAAGACGTCCTCACGCTAGAGGATACCAGAAGGTTAAAAACCCTGAGTGAAATACTGGCAGAGCAGGAGATTGACCTATCTCAAATGACTAAAAGCAGTCGAAGAAAGCTGCTACAGCAAGCGGATAGTCAATTAGTCTTATTTGCCTAGTTGATGCAGAATAATAAAGGAGAATACATGAAAATTCTCCTTTATTTTTTCTTAATTAACATATATAATATAATTATCATAAAATTAAACTTAGCTCAGAGGACAACAAAAATGTCCCATTTCTGGGGTCGCTATCCCTGTGTCCACGACAGCCGCTTTAATAAGCGGCTTTTTTTATTGCAAAAACCTCCTAAACACCGTGGTTTGAACTTAATTTCAGCCACGGTCTTTTTTATTGGGTTTTTTAAAAGAAAATCTTGCGACACACGCAAGAAAAGGGTACGCGAGTACCATCTTGAAAGGAAGTGGATAGATGAGTCATTGGTTCAGTGTAAAAACAAAGCTTAATAGCGTTGATGCTATTAAAAAGGCAGCATCGCAAATGGGTTACATGGTAGTCCACAATCGGAAATGTAGAGGGTATGCAGGGCAGGAGACGGATTGCGACCTTGTTTTAAGACTCCCAGGCGAATACGACATTGGATTTGAAAAGCAGGAGGATGGATCATATGAAATAGTTGCCGATTTCTGGGCAAATCACATTAGTGATTATTTAGCAAATGCTGATGCCCTAAAAGAAGCAGAAAAGCTATTCAATGAAAAAATCCAGAGTCAGGAATGGAGTTACTCAGAAGGTGAAGCTTTTTTGAATGAAGTTAAAATCAGTAAATTCATGCAAGCTTATAACTGCGCGGCACTGGAAGAATTGGTGCAAATGCAGGGATTACAGTATATCGCAAACACCCTGCCAGATGGTTCTGTAGTCTATGAAACTTACGGTAATACCAACCCGGAAGAAAAAGTAATCACCACGGTAAACCCAGCTGGCGATTTAAAGGTCGAAGCTGAAGGATTTACTGGTACTTCTTGTACGGATGCAACTACATTTCTGCAAAATCTCGGCATAGTGGAACATTCTGAAAATAAACCGGAATTTTATGCCGAGGAAGAATTATTAAAGGAGGCTATTGATGAAAGATAACTCGGTTATTTTAAATCAAAAAACATTAGAAGAATTGAAATCCAAACTAGCAGCTGATAGGAAGGAATTAGCTCTATACAAAAGGGCTTTTGAATTACTGGTAAGACGTTATGTAACAGCTACAGAATCCTCCCCACATCCTAGTATCATAATAAAGGTCGAAAAAAATATTGCAGACCAAATTATATTAGAAGCTAGAAGGGAGATCTTTTAATGGCAAAAATCTTCATTAGACCGGATGGCACAATAGAGGGCCTGTATAGCGATGCAGTCCCATTAAATAATCTAGGGCGGTTAAACGTTAAACGCGCAACCCATGTGGAGTTTGATGAAGTTCGCCAGGAATGGATTGTTATGTTGCCAGACGGCAAAGAGATTTACTCAAACCCAAGTCGTGAAGAAGCCCTTAATTGGGAACGGAATTACTGCGACAGGCTTTTGATTGCAGGGTACAGAGTGAATTAATCAATTAAGGTTAGGTGGTCAACCATGATACAACCTTCTCTCTCCGCCATACATGGGGCGTTTGGTGGGTAAGAGAGGAGGTGGAGGTACATCGATCTCATTATACTTATAACAGCTTTTATAAGGCTATTAAAAGCAATTGTAGACCTAGTACACTCCATCGCCAAGAAAAAGAAAAGGCGTTAGGTAGTTAACACCAACGCACACACAATAAAAAATATCGTTAAAAACCACCAACGCTCCGTCAATGGCTAAATATAATATAGCATAATATTTATTTGTTTGCAATTAGCCTGATTCTCTTTAGTACGGCTTTAGCCGGGAATTTTAATGCCCGGTTCTGCCGGGCGAAAGGAGGAAAATCCATGAGTTTATGGGATAACGTAACTGGCGTAGAAAACGCAGAAAGCAATTATATCGGCAAGAGGTTTGCTTATGCTAGAAAGGAAAGCAAAAAAGGCATCAGGTATGATTATCTGATACCGCTGCTGAATGAAGCAGATTTAGGAAAATATGCACCCAATCCACCTACTCCAGCAGATGCTTTCCGTAGGGCTTGTCAGGATATCCCCAAGAAATATGTCCATGACAAGGAAACTGGCAGGAAATATAAAGTTAATATGATTCTTATCGATGAATCAGCAGACCCGATAGTTCGCAATATACAATTGACCGAAATTGATAAACAGAATCGCACTTCTACAGATGGGAAGCTGGTAGCGCAAATTAAATTCTTCCGTGATAGTCAATCAATATTCGCTTATCATGGGTATGAGGCAGGGTATGAATTTGACACCTGCCCAGATTTTGTTTGCGAACGAATACAAGCAGCTATCGAAAGGTTCCAGAAGGAAAGGGACCTTGTTTCAGAGATGCAGATTCACAACTTAGTGCAAAAGGTACTGCAGGATGCCGGCAATCCAGTAAATCGCATTTTAAGTACCTGGAACATACCAGCAACAAGGGAAGATTTACTGGAAAGGCTGCTCAGGATAGCTGAAAGGTTAAACGATTATGAAGAAGGGATTTTTGTAACAGATACCCTTCCAGTAATCCGCACTCCCGAGGTAACAAATAAAGTACGTGCAGATGCGGTAATTTATGCGATAGACCGGCTTAATGCTTTATACAATAAAGCCAAAGATGACATTGCATCCGCTACTGATGTGGAAAAAACCACGCACCGAGTAAGCGGTCAATTACAGTCTGAAGCGGAAAAGGTTATGGCACTTATCGAAGAATACGAAGTAATACTGGGTGAAGCTATAGATGAAGTGCGGCAGGCTCGGGAAATCACTGAAAGCAAATTAAAAGAGTTTGCAGATTCTCCCGAACAGCAGCTACGGCACAGAGAAGCCAAACGCAGACTAAAAGCCGCAAATAACAAAACGATGACAGAAGAAGCCCCTGAAATCAATGAGCCTGTTCGCCGGATAAAAGGGATGCAGGCTCAAGCAGAAGTACAGGCGTCTTTAGCAATGTAAAAAATTGCCCCTCATTTGGGGGGCAAAATCCCTTTTAAGGGGAAGGAGGTTGATTATGAAAGTTTTAGATATTCCTCGTCTTAATAGCTTAGTATTGGCTAACGCAAAACCCTACAATAACATCCCCAATATTATAAGAGATGAAGCTCAAAGGGTTTTACGTTTAATGTCTCTTTTAGAGCAAGAATATATCAGCGAGGAAATATTAGCGATACCTGAAATAGAATGGGATATCGAAGAACATTTATGTGCCCTGGAAGATGGTACAACCGAAGTCGCTAGTTATATCTTGGCGAATGAAGAAAAAAATTCTCTTTATCGCCACTATTTCTGGCAATTTCGTGCAGCCCCGTTACCAAAACCACAGGAATTTGTTTAGGGGGTGGCCAGATGTATTCAGATCATGGATTTAATGAAGAAATAATAGACCAATATCTGGGCACTCTTTATAATCTAAAAACACTTCTTTATATCAAAAAGGAACTGGGTGACTGCGTAGATATCACTGATAGATATTTTGGGTATACCCCATACTGCTGTGATAGCGAGACACTATTTTTCCGCAGTGTGATAGCGATCATTTTCGGTTTATCCGAAGAACAAGAGATAAATATTGGTGAAGAATTTTACACTCGGGAAGACTTTTTAAATAAGTATCCAGACATTCCTAGTAATAATATAGATGAAGATTGCGAGGTTGCAGAAATCCTGCTACCGGCAGCATATGCGGATATATGTGAACAGGTTGCTAAAGAACTCCCTGAAAATACTTTTAATTATAGGAGAATCGATGAAACAACCAGTCATATATATTTCTGTGCGGATGAATGGCCTTTCAGAGAAGATATGTTTGATTTTTTTATAAGGGTCAGGAAAATAGCTGAAGGCATGGAGGTGGCAGCATGATTCATCTTATCATCCAGGAAAATGGAGCCTTTATTGAACTTGAAGATAACGGCAAAAAAGAATTTAGGGAGATTGACATTCATTATCTCATTGACTCATTTAACAGCGCAGTAAGAGATGTTACAGATGGAGAAACCTTTGAGACTCCCTTATTGCCAATCGGGACAGTCAAATATATACAAGATACCAGTAATCCTGATAGATATAGCCTGTTTCTTTATAAAGAGCCAACAATCGGCCCAATAATATACGAAAGCCGGGATTATATTGTTGGCTACCCTGGACTAATCTATCGTTTCAAAGTAGAGAATCAATTCCTGTCGCAAGTAAAGATATGGGCGGTACTAGATAAGAATCTAACCCCAGACACCCCGGTATATCACTACCCATATTTCAATTCGTATAAGGATGGCAGGATTTGTATAGGGTCTAATCATATTCCGGTAGAAGAACCCTGGCAACTATTTAAAATGCCAGATATACTCAAAGCAATGCCTTCCAACTTAGGATTAAGTACACACAACAACTCAGGGTTGCAAGGCGACTCTTTGTTAAAAGCAGTAGAAGAAAAGCCTTTTCTTAATGAATGGTTAATACCTTGCCACAAAAAACTAAAAGATATTTTGTTAACCGTGTAAAGTTTTCAAATATCACCCCTTGTCGATGAGATGAGGGGTTTTTTTATATGCAAAATTCAAAATATATCTTGCGAAAATTCGCTGGGAAAGGAGAGATTTATGAGTAATTTATTTGGAGAATTTGGTGAGCAGCCAGCAGAAAACACCTGCGGAGCAACCAAAACTTCTAAAAAAGCAAGTAAGGCACCTGCTAAAAAAGGATCGTTGGAAGAAAAGTTACCTGCTAGAAATATGCAGGTGAAGATGTACTCTGACTTGTACGAGTACGAAGCACCAGACAATCTCCAAGAGCCAACCTTAGATGACGTGCGCAAATGGTTAATAAACAACCATGGTTTTACTGAACTGGCCGATGAAAAAAGGGTTGGCATGTTTGTAGTTAACCCTGAAGGAGAAGGTCAGCAACCATATGTTTATTGCGGTGTGAAATTTGAGAAGATGGGCTGAAAAGGAGGAATAAAATGCTAAACATAATGGAAATCGATAGCGAAAAAGCCATAGTGAAACCAGAAGATATTGAAAGAATGTACCTGGAGAATAAACGGTTGAAAGCTCAGTTGAAACAAGAACGGAAAATTCGGGAAAGAACAGAGCTTATACTTGAACAAACCAAAAACCAGTACACCAAATTGGAAAAAGAAACCCGGTTACATAAGGCGGTTTTTGAGTTAGCCGAAGATGCTTTTATCAATAACCATATAAGCCCAGAAGATCATGGCTATATGGGTGCTATCGCCAGAATACTTGCACAAGTTCCTTAATTATATCCATAATATCCTACTTGTTAACGGCAGTGCCGCGGGAAAAATCCCCGGCGCTGCCGGGGTAGAAAGGAATAAAGATGATATTATACCATGTTTCATTTAATGCAATTGAAAATGGCATACTTTATCCCAGGATACCGGAAAGCCGGGCTCCCCATGAGGATAAATCAATTCCAAGAATCTGTTTTGCAGACAGTATCGAAAACTGCCTAACAGCTATACCCGGGGGCGGTCGGGCATTAAAGAACCTTTTATTTAGGTCAAGAATAATGCCCATATCAGCAGTGCTCCATGTGTACCACATTAACACGTTAAATGTGCCAAAAGAAAACCTAGTGCCAAACTCAGAAGTAGCTAGGTATGTGCCAGATGCGAAGCACACAGGAGAAGCCTGGGTGGTAAACCAAAACGTAGTATGCACTCACCAGATCATTGAAGTGACTAACGCACACGTTAAGCATGGAACAGATCTGTACGGCAAAGACATTTATGAGGTTCGCTATTTGGAATGGCGCCCACTAGGAGAATTGCCGCCTAATGCCCCTGAAATCATGATAGAAAAAGCCAAAGCCAGACTCAACATAGGTGCTGGTTTTTCTACTAGAAGCGTACTGGCAGAATGGGATTAGGGGTGTTTTCAATGATTTTAGATGATATAAACATGATATCAATTGTTCAAGTTGGCTGTGGCGGCACCGGGGGCTATTTAGTCCCTAAAGTCGCCCGGCTGTTAATGACCCTGGCAGAGTTCAAGAAAGAGTTGAGGGTAATATACACTCTTAACGATTTTGATTTCATTGAAGAGAAAAACCTTTATCGCCAGAACTTCATCCAGGGTGATTTAGGCAAAAACAAAGCCGATGTACTTGCCTTACGGTATGGCAGTCATTTTGGGGTAAATATAATATCTTGTTCAGAGAAAATAGAAAACTCGGAACAGATTAAGAGTTTATTCTCACTCCGAACAAATAACGGTATGTATTGGAGCCCGAAAATCCTGTGCATTTTAATAGGTGCAGTTGATAATAACCATGCCCGAAAAACCATGCACGAACTATTTCATAATTGGAATGGTTTTGGGTATGGACATTCACTAGCTTACATCGATGCAGGGAATGGTAAATTCACAGGGCAGGTAGTCACTGGCTACAGGACATTTAAAGAAATTATAATGCCACCTGTAGGTGATGTGTTTCCAGAAGCCTTAATTGAAGATGAACCAGAACAACCACAAAATTGCGCATTAAACGCTTTGCAGAATCCACAAAATATTGGAGCTAACGATATGGCAGCAACACTGACTTTTAGTGTAGTCAATGTGCTGTTGACTAATGGCGAAATCAACTCCCATATCATTAATTTTGATGGCAAGAACCAAATGATCAGCACCAGAAAGTGTGGTGATTGATGTGACAGTTGGTTGTAAATGCGGCAAAGCAACCACAACAAAGGAATGGGATGCCGAATTAGGCCAATACTACTGGTTCATTGAATGTGATCAATGCGGTTATTATTGGGAAGGCCCTGCAGGGCATGGCATATAAGCAAAAACCACCTGGAAACGGGTGGTTTTTCTAATACAAAAAACATTCTTTTAAAGGAAGGAGTTAAATTATGTTTACCAAGGTTACTAAAAGACCTCAAAATATCAACGGTG
>Ga0334890_1003094_pt1 | contig 17562 bp, 15 predicted proteins | sample GraSluR1_MG_3_FD_207220 | JGI IMG/M metagenome (GOLD analysis project Ga0334890, IMG submission 207220) | Sludge microbial communities from methane-producing bioreactor in Wageningen University, Netherlands - Granular Sludge_31_08-R1 | ecosystem: Engineered > Bioreactor > Anaerobic >... | reverse complement strand
GGATCGTCGTGACCTGAGTATCTTTCAGATTGGATTGCGCTTTATTGATCGCCAACTTCTCAACTCGCTTCCGTTTCGGATTTTGCTGTGTTCTTACCGTTGATTCTTCAAACTGTCAGGTGGCTAGGTTTTTTTCTTAGTTGGATGTGCATAGGGCGATTTACAAATCGTTCCTGCTGGTTTCTTCCTTGACCCGCTTATCATCTGCGGGTATGATTTTCTTGGTTACATACGGATTTTGTAGTAACCACTGAAGTGGCTATTTTTGCAGACGGTAACGACCGAAGTCGTTCCTGCAATGATGATAAGGAGATCAATGACCTTTACCTTCCCCGAAAAATTGCAACTGGCCCAGCTCCCTACGCCAATCCAGAAAATGGAACGTCTGACTGCCCGCTGGGGCGGCCCGGACCTGTATATTAAACGTGATGACCTGACCGGCATGGCGGTTTCGGGCAACAAGGTGCGCAAGCTGGAGTTCAGTGCGGCCAAAGCCCTGCGTGAGGGTTGCACGGTGCTGATCACCTGCGGAGGCGGGCAGTCCAATCATGCCCGCGCTACGGCAGCCACGGCTGCCAAACTGGGGCTGCGCTGCCATCTGGTGCTCAGCGGCGCGCCGGATCAGCCACAACAGGGCAACCTTTTCCTCAACCGTTTGCTGGGTGCGGAGATCACCTTCCTGCCTGAAGCCAGTCTGGAAGATTTTAACGAAGTGATGTGCGAACTGGCGGCGGACTATGCCCGCCAGGGCGAAAAAGCGCTGATCATCCCTCTGGGTGCTTCGGATGCCACCGGCTCGCTGGGGTATGCCTGGGCGGTCAAGGAGATGACCGGTCAGTTTGACGCCATGCAGTGGACGCCGGATCATATCGTGGTGGGCTGTGGTTCGGGCGGCACGCTGGCTGGGCTGCTGTTGGGCAAGGAGTTATTCGGGCTGACCAGCCAGGTGTGGGGCATCAATGTGCGCGTGGATGCGGCTTATTTTCAGCAGGCAGTGGTTGATATCTTCGCAGACCTGGCACGCGAATATGGCTATCAAACCAGGATTCAAGCCAGCGATGTGCACATGATTGATGGCTATGTGGGCGCGGGCTATGCGATCAGCGGACCGGCAGAGATGGCGGTGATTGCCGAAGCTGCCCGCGAAGAGGCGATCCTGCTGGATACGGCTTACACCGGCAAGGCTTTCTACGGCCTGTCACAAGAGGTGTACAAGGGCCGTTTTAGCAAAGACGCGAGTGTATTATTTTTGCACACGGGCGGCCTGTTTGGTATGTTCCCGCAGGCAGAGGAATTTGACCCAAAATCTTTTCAGGCAGGTGATGAATGAATCAACAGTTGAGAATTGAAACGATCGGCAGATTTGCAGGGGTTTTTCTGGGGGCCGTTGTCAGCATTTTCGCCCTTGTTTTGGCTGGCCCGAGTGTGGAAGGCGCTGAGAGCAGCACGATGAGTGATCTCATGCTGGTTCTGTCGGCGGTGTTGTTGATTGGTGTATACCTGGGTGTCAGTAAACTGGCCGAACGGTATGGACATAATAAGGCCCGGCAGGACATGCTCTCATCGCAGGAAGAAGGCAAGGCCAGGCTGGCGGAGGAAGCGATGGAATCGCTGCCCGGCGTGGGTGACGCCCCTTCCTCGCTGAACTGGCAGGCGCATGAGACTACCCAGGAATTTCTGGAAGAGGGTGAAACCGTGCTGGGGTATGCCGCTGGCTGGGTGAGCGCCCTGGACAGCCTGTTTGTGATTACGGATCGCGCGGTGCATATCCTCCGCGTCAATCGGGATTATACCCGCCATTCCAAAGGCTTCCATTTTGTGTTCAAACGTGATGGTGCGGGCATCCGGCTCAAATCGGCAGATGCAGACCGCAATGACGCCCGCTTTGGTTTCGTGCGGCGGTTCAAGATTGCCAGTCTGGAAGAAGACCAGAAAGACCTGGTATTGTTGCTGTGGCTGTATGGGGCAGAGCGCACCGGGCTTTCCAATCCGAAAAATGATCTTTTTGAGCAGACGCTGGAGGAAATGAAGAAGGATGATTTTGCTGCGGAAGAGGAGCAACGGAAAAAAGGCCTGACTGGCAAGATGCGCTCGTGGTTCATGGGCAAACGGTTTTAGGGATTTGCAGGATTAGGAAAATAACAACCTCCCGCTTGATTTTCGAGCGGGAGGTTTCAAGTTAAGTACGCATCGTCACGACAGAAATATACCCAATGGGCCATCGGGGTCGATCATGTTTTCCAGCGCGGTGTAGGGCACCAGCGCCTGCTGCGGGCCGACGGCATACGGGGCGATTTCATAGGGGTCAAAGGTGATCAGGATGCCGTCCGGGGTGATATTCCAGTTGCGGAAATTTTCCGGCTCGGGGGCGGCGCCTTCCGGCCAATCCATGTAGCCGTTTTCGCTGATGATCTGAATAGATTGGGTTGAGAGCACGCCCAGATAATCGCTGCCGGGCAGGAAAAGCTCGTCCAGTTGCAGGGTTTTCTCTTCCGCCAGATCGTAGTTCAATGTGCGGCTGTAGGAGAAGGGATGCGCGGCGCCCATCACATAGGTGGAGACGGTGAAATGAATGCTGACGATGCCGTGTTCGGTGTTGGTGGGGGTGTATTCCAGATGCAGCGAGTTATACCCGAACGTCTTTGATAATGATGCCTGGTACTCCAGGTTTTCTGTGACGATATCGGTGAAGTCTTTGATAACCGTCTGTTCCAGGGTTTCGACTACCTGGTTGAAAGCGGCAGCCTTGCTTTCCGGCTGTCCCATCCGTGGTCGTTTGAGGAAGATGTTCATCATCATCTCGTTGTCGTGAATTTCGGACTCGTGCGGGCCGAGCACAACGGTCAGATCAATCGGGGTCGGCGAGGGAATGGGGGTGGGTTCCTCAGTGGGCGGCGGGGCGAGGGTGGCTGTTGGCTCGACTTTGCTGCCGCCGAACGCGCAGGCAGTGAGCAGAACAAAGGATGCTGTCAGGATCAGGAAGGTTCGTCTTTTTTGCATAAAAATTTCTCCTGTGCTGGTTTAGGCTTGACTGCCGCATACCGGGCAGTTCGTTTTTTTGTCGAAAAGGACGGTCTGGAAGCTCATCTCGAGGGCGTCAAAAAGAAGTAGTTTGCCGATCATCGGTTCCCCGATGCCGAGGATACACTTGACTGCTTCTGCCACCTGTAATGTGCCGATCACCCCTGGCAGGGCGCTGAACACGCCGGGCGGTTCGGTGTTTTCCCCGTTTTGGGGCGCTTCGGCGAACAGGCAGCGGTAACACGGCCCGCGGCGGGCGTCGAAGACGCTCATCTGACCCTGGAGCTGGAACACGCCGCCGTAGATGAAGGGCTTGCCTTGCTTGACCGCGACGCGGTTGATCACATTGCGTGTCATTAAATTGTCCGTGCCGTCCATCAGCAGGTCGTAGGGGGCGGCCAGGCGCCCGGCGTTCTCGGCGGTGAAGCGCTCGGGGTAGATGTTCACCTGCACTTCACTGTTCAGGTCATGCAGGCGGCGGGCGGCGGATTCGACCTTGGGTTCATTCAGATTGGCTTCCCCATGGATGATCTGGCGCTGGAGGTTGGAAAGGGTCAGCACATCCGAGTCGACCAGACCGATGCGCCCGAAACCGGCCGCGGCCATGTACATCGCCAGAGGGGAGCCAAGCCCGCCCACGCCCACAACGAGGGCCGAGGCGGCTTTCAGCTTGCGCTGGCCGTCCTCGCCCATCTCGGGGATGCGCAGGTGGCGGTCATAGCGTTCTTTTTCCTGTGGGGTCAGTTCGGGGAGCATGGGGCCTCCGGGGGGATCGGGTGAGTGTGAGTCTATTAAACCATTAAATGAGGGAGGGGGTGAGTAGATTCTTTTTCGATGTCACGCAAAATTGCGAAGGCGCAAAGATACCGAATTGTTGTCATCGCGAGGAGCCGCAGGCGACGTGGCGATCTCCCCTGCTGGCGGTGAGATTGCTTTGTCGGGCAGAGCCCTCCTCGCAATGACAGAATCAAACGATCATTCCCCGGCCACCAACCACCCCAGACGTGAGAAGGTCAAATAATCTGGCGCGGTGATGTTGAGGGCGTCGTTGTAGGTGGTGAGGCTGCGGTTCGAAGGGTTCAGGCGGCTGAGGCTGAGGGCGTAACCATCGCCAGCGGGGACGGTGCCGGAGAGAATCAGGCTTTCTTCGTCCGGCGACCAGCGGATGGTGGCGTTGTAGGTCTCGGTGGTGGCCAGCTCCTGGATGCCCCAGTTGGCGGGGGTGAGGAGGTAGTGGGTGACGTTGAACTGCTTGCCGGTGTAGTTGCTGCGCTCAATGACCTGCAGGGCGAGGCGCCCGCCATCGGCAGACCAGGCGGCGTCGGCCAGGTAGTATTCCCATTTGGCGTTGCCCGGTAAGGGCAGTTCGCGGCGCAGGGCGCCGTCAAGGGTGTACATCATCAGGGTGGATGCTTCACTGCCGTAAACATAGGCTCCGGCTGAGGATGAGAAATAGGGGAGGTTGGCGGCTTCCAGCGGCATGGATTCATCCATATCAAGAAGGGTGGCCCAGAAGCCGGTGCCGCTGCAACCTTCTGCCGGGGAACAATTTCCGCTTTCCCAGACGATCCGGTTAGCGATGCCTGACTTTACCAGGCTGATCGGGTTTTCTACCGGGGCGTTGATCCACTGCCATTCGACGGTCAGCGCCATATTGTCATTTGTATAGCCGACAATGTGGATTTGGCGGATGTCGTCTGCTGTGGTGATGAGGGCGAAGCTGTCCTCCTCCAGCCACAGGGCGGTGATCTGGTCGGGGTCGGGCGTGCGGTGGAGCATATCCGTAACAAAAATTTGTTCCAGCGTGGTCAATTCGAGTACGAAAAGCTGGCTGCCCTGGTTGACGAGCAAGGCCGCGCCATTCGGGGAGACGTCCTGCAGATCATATCCCACAGGAAGCAGGCGGTGAAGCTGCTGGGCGGTGAAATCGAAGAGGAAAACGCCGGCGGCGACGTAGTCTTCGCCCTGGCGCTCGGAGACGCCAAAGACGAGGACGTCGTTTCCGCTGGCGCGCAGGTCCTGGAGGGCATCAAGGGAGATGATCTCTTCCGGCAGGGTAGCGGTGCTGACCATCCCGGCTGCGCTGGTCTTGGTGGCGGCGATGACGGGGGCTTCGACTGCTTCGGCATTGGCGCTGCGCCATAGATGGTCGAGGGTTTTCAAGGCGGTGTAGCTGCGTTCGTTCCAGGCCTGCCTGCTGAGGTGGAAGCCGTCGGGACGGTCAGGATCGAGTCCGCGGTTGGGGAGGCCCTGGGCGGCCAGCCAGAAGTTCCACAGGGGCAGGTCATATTCATAGGCCAGGCGGGCGGTGGCGAGGTTGATGCTGTGGTCGCCTTCCACGTTGTCGGCCTTGGTGGAGAGGATCGGCACAGCGCCGTGGTCAATGCTGTATTCGATGATGCGGCGCATGTATTCTTCGTAGCGCTCGACGGAGCGGCCTTCCCACCACACTTCCAGGCTGATAATGACGAAGGTCGGTTTGTGGATGCGGATCTCGCATTCGATGGGGTTCTCACCGGCCTGGCAGTTCTCGGGGTCAGCCCATAGGGGGGAGAGGACAGAAGCGGCGTTGAAACCGCCCTTGACAGCCATGCCGTTGCGGTCAAAGGAGCCGGAGAAGTGATCGATGGTCTCCTGCAGGAATTGATCCTCGTCTCGCAAGACGTAATTGCCGGGCTGGTCATACATGCCGAGGAGGACTTCCTTGATGCTCTGGCAGTCACCGACCTTGGAGAAGGCCTGTGGGTCCGTGCCCATCGCCAGCCCGCGCTGGTAGATGACACGCGCGCGCTCGGAGAGTTCGGGGACGATGGGCCAGTCACGCCAGTCTTCGGGGGCCAGGTGGGTGGCGTCGGGGTTGTAGGGCAGGGGCTCGGCTTCATTGGTGATCTCGGTGGCTGCGTTGGTGGGCGAGGGGTGCTCGGCAGAGGTACCAGCGGAGGCGCCGGTTGTTTGTGTGGCGGGGTTGTTTGCATCGCTCACTGCGGCCTGAACGGGGGCGGTCTGTATGGGCTGCGGTGCGGCCGGGGCACACGCTGTCAGCATGACAGCGGCCAGCAGCAGGGCGGTGATGGGCAAGAGGAAGAAGGAGCGGGTCAGATTTGTCTTCATAGGTGAATTTCCATACCAGTAAGGGGATTGATTTTTTTCAATCATACTCCATGCAGGTGGGGATGTCAAAACACCACCCCATCCTGACCTTCCCCAAAATCAAAAATTTTATGGAAGATATTTGGTGGTTTTGGACGCGGTGGTGATTTTGTATTGGAGAATGGGATCGCCACGGCCGCTGACACTCCCTCGCGATGACAGATCAGGAAAGCTGGATGAACTGAAAAAACAGGTTCTTGCGATATTTTGCAAGAACCTGAATGTTTCAGAATTTCATTTATGCCGTGCCGAATTGACGGTCGCCGGCGTCGCCCAGGCCGGGGACGATATAGCCAATCTCGTTGAGGCGTTCGTCCACCGCTGCGATGTAGATGGGAACATCCGGGTGGGCTGCCTGCATGGCAAGGATGCCTTCGGGGGCGGCGATCAGACCGACGAATTTGATCTTTTTTACCCCCCAACGTTTGAGTACATCCACCGTAGCAACTGCCGAGCCGCCGGTTGCCAGCATCGGGTCAAGGATCAGGCACATTGAGACGGTGGGCGCAACGGGCAGTTTGTTGTAGTATTCCACCGGACGGAGGGTGTCTTCATCCCGGTAAATACCGATATGCCATACCTCGGAGGAGGGCATCAGCTCCCATACGCCTTCTGTCATGCCCAGGCCGGCGCGCAGGATGGGAACCAGCCCGATGCTGTCCTGCAATTCCTGGCCGATACAGGTTGTCATGGGGGTGGTTACTTCTACGGGGCGGGTTGTGAGGTCCATGGTGGCTTCATAGGTTAGCAATGCGCCCAGTTCACGCACTACTTCACGGAACTTCTTCGAGTCGGTATTGACGTCTCGCAGCACATGCAGCTTGTGGGCAATCAACGGGTGGGTCGAAACGTGCACATTTTTATGGTTTGAGAGATCGAAATCAGTCATTTTTTACTCCCTGGGGTTTCTGTTTATTATATCTGTTTTTTGCGAATTATGAGAAAATCGAAAATTTGGGTACATGAAAAGTCTGTAGATTTTTTCATTGCGAATGCCTGGATGTTGAGAAGGGTATCGCATTCACCATGACAGGACGGGATGAGTCTGCTATAATCAAGCCCATCAGGGCTTTGGTGCAGATTGAACTGTCAACTTTCTTACAGGAGTGATCCCAAAATGCGCAAGCACCTTTACTTCTCCCTTTTCCCCGAAGCATTAATTGCCTCCATGCTGTCGCCAGATGAATTTGGCGCGTATATTGCCATCGGCGATCACAAGAAGCTGCATGGACGCGCGATGTTCATTGAGGTGGATCCCGACTTTCGCCATCCTTTCTTTGAAATTGACGAAGGTCTTGAGCGCTGCGTGCCGCGTCCCGATGGCGGCTTGAAACGGTCTGTGTACATTTCCGGCTACCGCGTGCTGGAACACATGGATTTTTCCATGCTGCGCAAATTGTATCTGGTGACGGAGTTCGGCCAGGTGCTGGGGTTGGATAGCAGTACGGAAATTCCTGAGAGCAAGGATGCCTTTCATCTCTATCAGGAGGTGGCCCCGGTAACGCCGCTGGTCGCCAGCACGCATGGGCCAGAATCATTCATCAAGTTTGTCACGCGGGGATCGGAAAATACCCTGCTGAAATGGCCGGCGATTTGTTTTGTGGCGCTTGAATTGGGGGAATTGGCCAATGATCCTGAAAATGGCAGTGTTGCTGGTTTGCCGTACACGTATATTTCTCATCTGCGGGAGTGCCTGTTAGACCTCAAGCACCGCGAGGACAAGCAGCGCAAGCTGGTGGACCGCAACCATATCCCGGACTTTCCTTACCCCGCGATCAAGGAGGGCATTTTCCTGGGGAAACCCGATTCGGTTTTGTTCTATGCGATGCCTTCGGCCGACGAGATGCGCGAGAAGTATCATAACTGGTGGCGGGCGGCGAACCGGTAGGTTCGTGGCTTCAGTCTATATCGAGGAGCTTGCAACTTAAGAGAACCTTCTATCAGGAGGGTTCTTTTTTAAGTGACTTTGTAGGATGTTGCGGTGGATTGGGTTGTGTTGTCATCCACAAGCAAGGTTGTAGGCCGCACCCGGCATTGTGCCCGGCAGGGTGAAACACGGCCACACCTTACAAGTCTTTGGTATTGGGGTGCGGACAAGTTGGAAACCTGTCCCTGCAAAATATCAAGCGCATGTAAAAGCTAATCTTTGCCAGGGGGATAAAATTATAGTGACCCTGTGGTCAGTCATCATGGCTTGCGCGGGTAATCACTGAAGTGGTCTGGCTTGCTATACAATTCTGTGGATCGTTTTACTTCCGTTATTTCAAATTTTTGAGCATGACCGGGTTTCCATGCTGGCAAGCAATAGCGATCCATCTATCAGGATGTCGGCAGGTCAGGGCAGGATTTCGATGGCATCTACCTGGGCGGCATCGCCGTTGCCAGTGGCAGGGGAGTAGACCCGCAGGCAGGGGTAGATGCCTGGGGCGGCCAGTGCATCTGTGTCAATGGCGATGCCAGTCGTGCTGCCAAGATAAAGATTTGCGAAGGGAATACTCTGGTTGTCAATTTCGCCAGGATAAAGGCCGCCGAGTTGGCCGTTATTGCTTGCGTTACCGTCCCCCCAATCGAACACAGTGGTCCACGTGCTGCTGCCGCAGGATCCGCTGGGGCCGGGGCCAACCTGCAAGACAACATGATCAAGCATGATGATACCGGTGGATATTTCATATTCGTAGAAGACCAGGTCATCGTCAGAGTCGGGTATGGATGTGTCAAGCGGGCTGCCCGTCAGGGCGACGAGGTCGATGATGATTTGAGCGCCAGCGGGGATGTTTTCAATGTGCCCGTCCGGCGGGCCAATGTTCACATGATTAGGCGGAGCCGTTGTTGCTGTCAGGGTAACGGTTTCTGTGGGTATGAATGTTGGTGTAAAAGTGAGTGTGGGTGCCAGCGTGTGGGTGAGCGTAAATGTAAGTGTGGGTGCCGGCGTGTGGGTGAGCGTAAACGTAAGTGTGGGGGCTGCCGTACTGGTGGCAGCAGGTGTTTTCGTGTTTTCCGGCGGCAGGGGATTGGTGGCCGTGGGGGGGATATAGCGCCACTGGGTGGCGCTGGGGAGGACGGCCTCGGTTACGGTGGGTTGTGTGACCGGTGTCGCTGGCGGGGTGGAAAAAATCTGCTCGGTGGGTGCCGGAGGCAGCGGGGTTGCTTCTTGCTGTGCTGCCTGTTGGGTGGGCCACACCACCCCGGGAACCAGCACAATCGCCGGCGGTGCGCCATAGGCGTACCGGGAACGGTCTTTGCGGATCTCGTCCAGGATGCCTGCTGTCACAGGTTGAAATTCAGTAAAATCCCAGACAAGGTAATCGGCCTGCATTTTTGTGAGCGGTCCTTCAATGGCAGGCGGCTGGACGGAAGCCAGCGCAAGCTGCCCGCAGCCAAACAGGATCAACAGGATCACAGGCACGAGGATAAACCATCTCGCCAGATTTTGGAGATGGCCTGTTTTTTGGGGGTTGTCCGGTGACGGGTTCATCTATGTTGCCTCAGTGGCTGCTCGGGTTCATTTTATGAGTGTTTGGCGATGGGCAGACAGATGGAAATGGTGTTGCCTGCATTGGGCTCGCCACGCACCCATACCTGACCGCCCATGCGGTCAAGAATGGTTTTTACTTTCGCCATTTCCAACCCGCTTGTGGTCTGGTTGAATCTGTCGGTGCCGAAGGATTTTTCGAAGATATAGGGCAGGTCTGTTTTCTCAACCGGAGGGCCTTCATCGGTGATGTCGATCCATACCTGTTCTTCCTGCTGCCGGGTGCTGATCTTCACTTCGCCATGGGCACTACTGCGCGATACGGCGCGATTGATCAGTCCTTTTAATAACTGGATCAGCAGATCCGGGTCGGCATGCACCTTTGGCAGGTTGTCTTCCATTTGCATTATCATTTTGCAGCCCCATTTTTTGACCAGCAGCTCGGTCGGCTTGAGGCGGTTGGGACTGAGTACGGTGTGCAGATCAATCATTTCCAGGTGCGGTTCAGGGGCATTGCCGATGGCAACGACGTCGGAGAGGTCGCTGCCCCATTTGTGAATATGCCCCCAGATCTGGGTCAGGCGGGAGATGATCTCACCGATTTCTTCATCATGCGCGGTGAGCAGGTTGAGCTTGACGAGATGATTCATCGCTTCAGCCAGCGGGGCGCGTACCTGATTGGCAACGCTCGAAAGCATTTTGGTGCGCATTTCATCCAGTTGTTTCAGGTGGGTAACGTCCCGCAGGATCATGATCCAGCCCCGTGCTTCGCCGTTTTCTCCCGTGATGCCGTTGAGCTGTACCATTTGCACGGTATGATCGCTCCAGTTGATCTCGACCATGGCCGGCTGGCTTGAACCGGCCGAGCGCCAGTTTTTGATCAGTTGACCGAGCGTTTCCGGCAGGTTTTGGAGGGCGTTTGTGCCTTGCAGACCGGTTTTGCGGCACAATTGCAGGGCGGCCTGGTTGATAAATTCAATATCGCCTTTTTCGTCTGCGGAGATGATCGCATCTCCGGTGTTGGCGAGCATTAAACCGATGCGCTGCTGCAATCCCTGACGCTCTTTGAGCAGTTGGCGGTGCGCAGCAGCGCGCTCGACGGCCATGTTCAATTGGCGCATGGATTCCAGCGGTTTCAACAGGTAATCATAGGCGCCATCTTCACGCATGGCGCTAATCGCCGATTTGAGAGAGCCAGCAGCGGTGACCATGATCACTTCCAGGGTGTTGTCAAGCTCGCGGGCCTTGCGCAGCAGTTCCTGTCCGTTCATGCCAGGCATCATCTGGTCGGTGACGAGAACGACAAAGGGATTTTCTTCGGCAATTGCATTTTCGATTTTTTCAAGGGATTCAAACCCGTCACAGGCAGTATCGACGTCAAAGCCCGCCTTACGAAGGGAAAGGCCCATCAATATGGTGAGTTCTTCTTCGTCGTCGGTTACCAATACCCGCAGTTTTTCAGAACTCATTTCCCCCCGCTTTCCTCATTGGACAGGATGGGCAGCGTGATTTTGAAAGTTGTTCCGCTTCCCAATGTGCTTGCTGCCCGAATTTCTCCATGGTGGCAGGCAATGATGCCGTGACTGACGGACAGTCCCAGCCCGGTTCCTTCGCCTTCCGGTTTTGTGGTGAAAAACGGGTCAAAAATCCGGGTGAGGTGTTCCGGGGAGATGCCCTTTCCCGTGTCGCTGATTTCTACAATGGCATTGCCGTTCTGTCTGGAAAGCCTGACATTGAGCTCGCCGCCGTTCGGCATGGCATGGATGGCATTGGCGATCAAATTGATCAATACCTGCTCAATTTGCTGGGCGTCGTAGCTCATGTAGAGCGGTTCTTCCGGCAGATTACGGATGACCTGGACACGGCCTTTTTTAATCAGATATCCGGTCAGACGCAGGGCGGCTTCCAGGGTGTCGCGCATATCCCTTTCGATCAGATCGGGGGTGGATTGACGGGCGAAAGTCAGCAGATCGGAGACAATCTGGTTACCTTTGACCGCGCTGTTATTCATCGTCTGGATCTCATGACGTAATTCCGGGGTGAGTTCTTCCTCGCTGAGCATGAATTCCGTCATGCCCATGATCACGGCCAGGGGATTCTTGACATCGTGTACGATACCGGCAGTCAACTGCCCGACGGAGGCCAGTTTTTCGGATTGCACCAACTGCGCCTGGGTGGCTTTTAACTTTTCATTGATCTCTGCCAGTTCCTTGTTGCGCTGCAAGGCTTCCACATACATGCGTTCGGCTTCTTTGGTGCGTTCTTTGAGGTGTTGGGTCATGGTGTCAAACGCAGCAGCCAAATCGCCGATTTCATCCGATCGGGTGAAATCGGCCTGGTGTTCAAAATCTCCGGCGGCGACCGACTGGGAGAGCATGCGCAGGCGCAGGATGGGCCGGGCGATATTCTGTGAAGTGAAGTAACCGATCACGATCACGGCCAGCGTCCCCAGGGTGAAGAGCAGAGCGAGGGTATTGCGGCTGGTGGCTTCGGTGGAGACGACGTAGCTGCTGGGGAGTACTACGCCCAGCAGGCCGGTCATCTGGTCGCGGATGGTAAGAGGACTGAAGATGATCTGAAAATCGCGCTCATACAGCTGGATGTCGTAGGTGTGCCCAATTCCGTTGATGTCCAGACTTTTCGCCAGGGATTCGATTCCCGGGAAGCCCTCCTGCTGGCTTACCAGGGTGGTGGAAATGACGCCCTCTTCTGCGCCGAGGAGGACGATGTCTGCCAGGGCCTGGCTGCGGATGTCTTTGAGGAGGGTGTCGATGGGTGTGCCAACCAGCATCGCGCCTGCAATTTGACCGTTTTCTGTTTTGATGGGCGCACTGGTAAAAAGTGCCGGCCCGTTGTTGCCGGGCAGAATATCAATGAATTTGTCACCGAAAGAGTCGGTTTGCCCGGACAAGGTTTTGCTGACGATTTCAATCGAATTGAGGTTTGTGCCCGTGGCTCGGTGATAGTCGCCATCGGGTAATTGTTCCATCGAAAGGATTTCCACCCCGTCGGCATCTGCCACGGTCAGAATGTAAATGTTTTGGTTGAGGACATGCGGGGACAAGAGCGTGTACAGGGTGTCCGCATCGCCTTCTGCAACCGCTTCCTGCACGCCGGCGGTAAAAGCCAGCGTCCGCAGGTTTTCGAGGTGCTGGTCTTCCTGGCGCACGATGCCTTCGGCGGCCACCCGGCTGGCTTCAAACAGCTGGTTGACGAAGCGTTCGCGGATGGAGGAGGTGACCAGCCGGGTAACGATGTACACGCCGCCCATTGCCAGCACGATGGTGAGCAGCATATAAGGAATAATCAGCTTTCCCTGGAGCCCTGTCAGGCGGGCAAAGCGGCTTTCCGGTCTAATTTCAGCGTTTTCTTTTTGTTTGTCTAAAGGTTTCAATGCCAAGTTCCCCTAACCGGCGCATGATTATGGACAATGAATAAAGAGATGAATATATTAAGTATACATGAGAATAGTTAAAAAAGAGGAATGGATTGGAGAATTTATGCCGACTTTACGAAACTGTTAACTGGTCAAACTTTACCCGATTTCCATCCGGGGACGGTATTGCAGCGCTTCGGCCAGGTGGCTGGGGGCAATTTCGCCGCATCCGGCCAGGTCGGCGATGGTACGGGCGAGCTTTAACACGCGGTGATAGGAACGTGCCGAAAGCTGGAGCTGGCTCATTGCCGACCGCATCAGGTTTTCGCCCTCGGGTGTCAGTTTGCAGAAGGCGCGGATCCCGGCAGGGCGCATGTCGGCGTTGCAATGGATCATTTCGTTGAAGGGCAGGCCATCGCCAATGAAGCGCTGGCGCTGCTGCTCGCGGGCGGCTTCCACGCGCTCCTGCACTGTGCCGGAGGCTTCACTGAGCTGGCTGCTGCTTAACTTCTGGTAATCGACGCGCGGCACCTGGATGTGAATATCAATGCGGTCGAGGAGCGGGCCGGAGATGCGCTTCTGGTAGCTGGTGACCTGGGATGGTGAGCAGGTGCAGGGTTTCAACGGGTCACCATAGTAGCCGCATTGGCAGGGGTTCATCGCCGCGACCAGCATGAAATTAGCCGGGAAGGTGAGCGACCCTGCGGCCCGGCTGATCGTGACCACTTTATCTTCAACGGGCTGGCGCAGCACTTCCAGCACGCGCTGACCGAATTCGGGCAGTTCATCCAGAAAAAGGACGCCGCGATGGGCCAGCGAGACTTCGCCGGGGCGGGGCCAGTTGCCGCCGCCTACCAGACCAGCATGCGAAATGGTGTGGTGCGGGGCGCGGAAGGGGCGCGTGCGGATGAGAGGCACATCGGCGGGGAGCTGGTCGGCGATGGAGTAGATGCGGGTCACGTCCAGGGCTTCGTCGACGCTCATGTGGGGCATGATGGCAGGCAAGGCGCGCGCCAGGAGGGTCTTGCCCGCGCCGGGCGGCCCCATCATGAGGACGTTGTGCCCGCCGGCCGCTGCCACTTCGAGGGCGCGTTTGACGTGTTCCTGACCTTTGATTTCTTTAAAATCCGTCTGCACGACGGGGGTCAGGTCTTCGATCTTGATCGGTTCCTGGGGCTGGAGGGGAACGCCGCCGGTGGCATGGGCATACAGGGCGCTTAAGGAGGGCACGGGCACCACTTCCAGTCCGGGGATGAGTGCGGCTTCCTTGGCATCTTCTGCGGGGACGATGACGCGCTTGTAGCCCTGCTGGCGGGCGAGGGCGGCCATCGGCAGGATGCCGCTGACATGCCGCACCGAGCCGTCCAGGGATAGCTCGCCGATGATCAGGCTGTCGTTGAAGGCGTCTGGCGGGATCTGGCGGGTGGAAATGAGGACGCCCACGGCGATGGGCAGGTCGTAGGAGGGGCCTTCTTTGCGCACAGCGGCAGGGGCCAGATTGACGGTTACTTTTTTGCGGGGGAAGACGAGGCCGGAGTTCTTGATGGCCGATTGTACGCGCTCACGGCTTTCCTGCACGGCGGCATCCGGCAATCCAACGATCACCATTTTAGGCAGGTTGCTGGCGGTGTCCACTTCTACATCGACCACAACCCCCTCAAGACCAACCAGGGCACAGGCAAATACGCGGGCAAGCATGGGATTAGTGTAGACCTCCGGTAATGAAAAGTCAAATAAAATAAGCAATTGGTCAATTAGGGATTATGGTTTTCTCCCGTATTTTTGGAACAAGCTACCACGCTGTTGTTATTCGATCACAATGCCTGACAGGTCTTCCTTGTTTTCGGGGTATTGCATCTTCAAGTCTTTGAGGGTGTCAATGATGACCTCGGAGATGACCAGGTTGCGGTACCATTTGCGGTTGGCGGGAACGACGTACCAGGGCGCCCATGCGGTGCTGGTTTTGTTGAGCACGTCTTCGAAGGCCTTTTCATATTCCCCCCACTTGGCGCGGGTTTTCAAATCGCCGGGGTTGAATTTCCAGTTCTTGGCGGGGTCATCCAGACGTTCCTGCAGGCGTTCGGGGCTGATGTGCAGGAAGAACTTGAGGATGGTGGTGCCTTCATCGGCCAGCATTTTCTCAAAAGCGTTGATCTGATCGTAGCGTTTTTTCCATACTTTTTCGGGGACAAGACCTTCAACACGGACAACGAGCACGTCTTCGTAGTGGCTGCGGTTGAAGATCATCATCTGGCCGTTTTTGGGGGTGGCTTTGTGGATGCGCCACAGGTAATCGTGGGCCAGTTCTTCTTTGGTGGGGACGCCGAAACCGGTTACGGAGACGCCCTGGGGGTTGACGCCTTCAAAAACATGGCGGATGGTGCCATCCTTGCCGGCGGCGTCCATGCCCTGCAGGATGACGAGTAGTTTGTGTTTGCCTTCGGCGTAGAACAGTTCCTGGAGAGCTTCCAGTTCCTCGTTAAGCTCCAGCAGTTTGCGCTTGCCCTCTTTTTTGCTGCCTTTAAAATCGCCCTTGCTGTCCGGGGAAAAGTTTTTCAGTTCAATTTTTTCGTCTGGTTGTACGCGGTATTGTTTCATCATGTGCAATCTCCTTTATAAAATCGGTCATTCTTATTATAGCCAATCCGTGAAGAATGCGTGGATTATTTTCACTCACGCGAAGCCGCCAAGAAAAAACTTCCACCTGGCTTGAACCGGGTGGAAGTTTCGTGCTATATCGCAATATTGCGACGGCGTAACCTGGGACGGAAGTAACCATGCTTTAACGGGGTGGTCTCTTCCGTGGTGATGAAGGCGGCGGGATCAATCGTTTCAATGACGGACTGGATTTGTGAAATGTCTTTGCGAGCAGCGGCACAATCGATGATGCACACGTCACCCGCCATGCCAACGGCGCAAGACAGGGTGGCGGCATGGCCGTTTTTGTGCAGTGCAGAGGCGATCTCGAAGCCATACTCTTTTGAAAAAATATGCAGCATGTGGTAACCCAGTGCGAGGTGTTTTTCGAAGAGGATGCCCACAATGATCCCTGCACTTACTCCGCTGCCATAGCTCACTGCTTTCCAGAGGGTCATTGGTCCTTCCAGCACCGAAGCAATGGCCAGAATGTAAATGGCAGAATTCAGACCGCCCACCAGGCCGGCAAGGAATTTTTTACCGCGCATAACAAACAACATGCGCACCGTGTCCATAATATTAATGAATGCCAGCATGGTGAATACGGTAAAGAAACTTGTAATATGACTCATTTTTAAAAAACCTTTTGCATCGCATAATTCAGAAGGCATGCCGTGTGACGGTTGGCCTCTTTACCTTCTGTGAATGTTAATGTAACCGGGAAAATCCAAACGCCTGATCAGGAAGACCGTTTAACAAGGATGAACCCGGCAATAAGTTTAGAGATATTCTATTGAAAACAGATTGAATATTTGTGTTATTTGCGTATCAATATGAAAAAAAGAGGCTGTATTTTGCACGACAATTCGGAATTGGTCATCCGGGGCTTTTTCAGGCCGCACTATTATTCTGAAACAGAAGGGCGGAAGCAGTTCGTTCAATTTTTGGCGTTTTTTAATGCATATTTACACAATATATGAATTTGATTTACACGGATTTTGAACAAGATATTTTTACAATGTGCATCATGTTCAGGAATACCTGAAGAAACCGTTTTTTCAAGGAGCTTTAAATAATGAAAACCACTCATTGCTTGTCTTGTGATTCAAAAATTGAGATTGGTTCAAAAGCAAAAATAGGACAGTTCGTTTATTGTGAGTTTTGTGGTGCTGATTTTGAGATCATCGAATTAAACCCCATCGAACTGGATTACACTTTCGTCGACGATGATGATATGGACTATGAAGACGAAGATGAGGATGATACGTATGATAGTCCTGTTTATGATGATGAGGAGGGGGATCGGCAAAGCCAGTGGTAGTCGCCCTGAAGCAATTTATTAACGGTGAGGGATAAAAATGAGCGCGGCAGCTTGTCTGGTTTGCGGCAAGATGATCGATTTAGGCATGCGTCCGCGGTTATTTGAGGAGGTTGTTTGCAAAAATTGTAAACAGCGCTTTTTTGTGATTGAAATTGATCCTCCAGAGATTTGCCTGCCTATTCCCGATTATTATGAGGAAGAGTCGGAACTTCCTTTGGAGGATCAATAGATTTGTTTAGGGTCAGACGGGATGTTTTTCAATCTTCAAAACGGTTGAAAAAATACCCGACACCTGGTGCAGTGCGAATAAAGATGGGTTCTTTGGGTTGTGGTTCTACTTTTGCGCGTAATCTTTTTACCAGCCCGCGAACCAATTCCCGGCTTCCATCCCCTGTATACCCCCACACATATTCAACAATGGTATCTATTGGGATAATTTGCCCCGCATGAGTCATCAATGTGTACAACAGACGAAATTCCAGCTGCGTGAGGTGTTTGGGTTCCTTGTTTTCGATGGTAATGGTACGGGAAGCGGGGTCAAGTACTAGACTGGATTGGCTGATGGTGGGCAGGCTGAAGAAAGGC
>Ga0334890_1003091_pt1 | contig 17576 bp, 17 predicted proteins | sample GraSluR1_MG_3_FD_207220 | JGI IMG/M metagenome (GOLD analysis project Ga0334890, IMG submission 207220) | Sludge microbial communities from methane-producing bioreactor in Wageningen University, Netherlands - Granular Sludge_31_08-R1 | ecosystem: Engineered > Bioreactor > Anaerobic >... | reverse complement strand
GAATGACTCTGAACCGGATTGCAATCGGCAGCTCGTCAAGGAGATGGATCTCGATCGTTTGGGAACCATATCCTTTCAGGTCCAGGCGTTCATTCTCGGGGATATCTCCGGCAGTGACGATACAGAGGTCGATATCGGAAAATGGCCGTTGCTGGCACCGTGCTGCCGATCCGAAGAGGATAAGGGCAAGGACATCGTCCCGGATACGAAGATCCTCTACAACCGACCTGATTCCCGTCGCAAGGACCTCTTCATCTGTTATTTCCTGAATCAAAACCGCCTTTCAGTACATACCATAGTTCGGTGTTCTTATAGTCTTTTAGTTCTCCTGGAACCGGTGTTGATGCGAATGTTCTGTCTGCTCGCCCGGAGCCGACATCGAGGTTGTATTTTGGCTGCGGGAGTTCCAGCTCTTCGAAGAAGATCCTGTCCATCTCGCAGGAGTAGTGCTGGCCGGTATGGAGGGTGAAGCAGGGGATTCGCACTCTCTGATTATGGGTGAGAGCTTGATTATTTCAGGCCGGGTGCCGGGGACGAGGGAGAAGATGATTGTATTGAAAGACGATGTTGGAGATCAAAAAGAACGTGGGTGGGGAAATTCTGATAAAGTAGTGTGATCTGTAATAATTTCACACATTTTTGGAAGATCCACTTTATTTTTTTATGAGGTGATCGTTCCTGTCCCCCCTTCCGATCCCCTTGTATATCCATCCGTCCTCGATGAATCTGTCCGGATCGATCACATTCCGGCCATCAACAATCACGGGGTGGGGCTTTGAAACTGTTCCTGACAATTCCCCGGCATCCAGCGATTGATACTGGTGATGAGCGGTAAAGATTACCACCGCATCGGCTCCATCGAGGACTGCATCCAGTTCCTGCTTGATATCAACCCCGGGATACTCCTCCACGTACGGATCATGCACTGCCACATCCGCTCCCTCCGCGAGCATCATGTCCCTGAATACTTCCGAGGGGGTGTTCCGTGCATCGTCGCTGTTTGCAAGAAATGCCCAGCCCAGGATGGCAATCTTCGTTCCTTTGAACCCTTTCCCTGCCCTTGCAAGGGCCGAACGGGTGAGATTGGCCATGTGTCGCGGCATGAAATCGTTGATCCCCCGTGCGAGGGTGTAGAGTGATTCCCTACCTTCCGGATAATCGAGATTGTCTCTTCCAAGGGTCTTTACTCCTCTCTCCAGGTGGTATGTGTCCTTTGTGAGACAATGCCCCCCGACGCCCGCCCCCGGCCAGAGGATTGCCCGTGTCACGCCTTCTTCCTTCAGGCTGGCGATTCCCTGCCGGACATCGTATACATTGACACCCATCGCCTCGCAGTACAATGCCAGTTCGTTCACCGCTGCGATCTGGAGGTCACGGAAAGTGTTTTCGGCAGTCTTTGTCACTTCCGCGGCAGTCGCGGTCATGGGGATGATCTTCCCGCTGGTAAGGAGAGGGGAATAGAGCTCGACGGCCCGTTTTGTGCTTTCTTCATCGATCCCTCCGATTATGCGATCGTGTTCCCGGATGTTTCGGATGAGTCTTCCCACCATCACCCGCTCCGGTGCGTGGGCGAGGGCGAAGTCGTCTCCTGCCACCATTCCCGATTCGCCCTCCAGGATCTCCCGTGCCCATCCTTTCGTTGTTCCGGGCGTTATCGTGGATTCGAGAACGACGAGCGTTCCCTCATCCATGTACCTGCCGGTCTTTCTCAGGCCCTCCTCCATCGGGCCGAAATCCGGGACCAGGTCTTTTGGGTCGCGGAAAGGTGTCTGGATCGCGATGGTGACCGCGTCCAGCCCGCCGATCTTTGAAAAATCGGGGGTGCAGTGGAATTTTCCCATGGCCACGACTTTCGAAAGGAGCTCTTCGAGACCTGGTTCCTCGCCTTTCAGAGGGCTTTCTCCCCTGTTCAGCATATCGATCTTATGACCGGATGTCGGGGAGTCGCGCTGGAATCCGTACACCCTCTCGTACCGGGGGACATCCGCAAATAATGCAGCGGAGGGTATTCCCACGTATCCCATGCCGATGACTCCGATTTTCCGAATACTCCCTTTACTCTTCAGGATTTCCCGGAGTTTATCGCCCATCACTACCCCTCACGAGAGGCCTGCCTTTATCTCTTCGCATACCCCGAGATCATGGATGGCCTGATCTGGAGTTACCGGAAATGGCTTGTGCTGTTTCGCACAGTCCAGGAAGGTTGAAAGTTCCACTTTGAGCGGTTCCACCTTGTTGACCATGACCTTCTCGATGATGTTTTCCTGGACGTAGCGTTCGTTTTCGACCTGGTACTTCTCGGGTTTCCAGTACGAGAAGATCTCCTGAGTCATGAAGTCGCCTTCTATTGTCAGCTCCTCTTCCTCGATGTAGATCCGCCGGACCTTTTTTGAAGACTTCCTGCTGGCCGAGAGGTAGGCCGGGGTCGAGCCGAACCGGAAGAGGGCTGATGCGATGTCCTCGGTTCCTGCTGCAGTCAATGTGTAGCCGTCCCCGAACAGGACGTGACAGAGGATATCCACGTCATGGATCATCAGGTCCTCGACCACGGTGGCGCCCGATATTCTCGATGATGAGGGGTTGTGCCTGTTTATCTCCACATACAGGGGCTCTCTGCAGATCCTCTTGATCTCCGGGACGATCGGGTTGAAGCGTTCGATATGTCCGACCCCGACGACCAGGTCCGGTGGGATCATGTCCAGTAATTCCTCTGCTTCCGCGACTGTTTTGCAGATGGGCTTTTCAATGAGGGCATGGACCCCTGCCTGGAAGACTTCCCTGGCTGTCGCGAGGTGATGCCCTGTCGGGACGCAGATGCTGACCGCGTCCACGGAATCCAGGAGAGACGAGAGGGTGTCGCAGGGAATTGCGTCGTTCTGGAGTGCGACGCCGGTTGTGGCATCGTAATTCACGTCGTACACGTAGAGGTCGCTCACCTGTTTTTGCTCCGAGTAGACCCTGACATGGTTCCTGCCCATCGTCCCGGTACCGATCACACCGACATCCATCTTATCCCACCTCGTTGACGCACCTGCATATATATTCTCTTTCGTCATCTGTCACGAGCGGGTGTGCCGGGATGCTCAGTACTTCGTCAGCGAGTCTTTCCGCCATCGGGCAGGTTTCCGGACATTGTTCAAATGCCGGCTGTTTATGGAGGGGGATCGGGTAATGCACCGCTGTCCCAATCCCTCTTTCCCGGAGGATTTCTGCAAGCTGGTCCCGCGTGAGACGGCTTTCGTCGGTCACCCGGATCACATACTGGTGGTAGACATGTTCAGCGCCGGGCACGCATATGGGGAGGATGATTCCGGGCACGTTTATGTGCGTATCGTAATAGGCGGCATTATCACGCCTGCGGGTGTTGAAGCCGTCGAGTTTTGAAAGTTGAACGAGCCCTATTGCCGCCGAGAGGTCTGTCATCCGGAAGTTGTAGCCGATAGAGACGTGGAGGTATTTTTCGGCCTGGCCGTGGTTGATTATCTCACGGGTTCTCTCTGCAAGTCCTGGATCGCTGGTGGTCACGATGCCTCCCTCTCCCGTGGTCATGTTCTTGGTGGGATAGAACGAGAAGCAGCCGGCGGTTCCCCAGCCGCCGACCTTTTTCCCATGATACACCGCTCCGTGGGCCTGGGCCGCGTCCTCGATGAACGGGATTCCCCGCTCCCCGCAGATCTCCTGCAGGGGTCGTATCGCACACGGCTGGCCGAAGAGGTGCACCCCGATCACGGCTCTCGTGCGCCGGGAGACGGCTTCCTGGACCGAGTCGATGGAGATGTTGAACGTGTTTTCATCCACGTCGGCAAATACCGGTCGTGCACCGCACATGCAGACTGCCGAGGCGGTGGCAAAGAAGGTGAACGCCGGGACGATCACCTCCTCGCCCGGACCGATCCCGAGCGCCAGAAGCGTCGCGTGGAGGGCGGCGGTCCCGTTGTTCACCGCAACAGCGTGGGCAGTGCGGCAGTAGTTCGAGAAAGCGGTCTCGAATTCGGCAACGTTCGGACCCGATGCCAGCATGCCGGAGCGGATCACCCGTGCCGCGGCCTCGACTTCCTGTTCGTCAAGGCCTGGTACTGCCACGGGGATCATGGATGCATTCTCCCGCAACGGAATGGGTGACCTGCCATGGTCATCCCGCCTTCACCTGTGCCTTTTTCCCTTGCGATGGATGAATCATCCGAATCTCCTGGTATGTGTAGACGACCGCTATACTCCCTCATCCTGACGTCACCGTTCACGCTGTTTATTGGAGGCTTGTTTCTTTGCCTGTCCTCTGCTCTCTCACCCGTCATCCATCCGGCTGGCTGCATCACCTCATTCCCTCCGGGAGATCCCGTATGATTGCCGGAAACCCGATGGCCATCTTTCCGCCCGGGACGTCGCGGGTGACTATCGCCCCGGCGGCGACGAGGGCCCCCTTCCCGATCCGGATGCCCGGCAGGATCGTCGCGTTCGCCCCGATAACCGCATCATCCTCGACGACCGGGCCCTTCAGCGCGGGTTTTCCGGTCGGGGGATACCGGTCGTTCGTGAGCACGGCAGAAGGCCCGATAAAGACGCCGTCTCCGATCTCTGTATGAGTGGGAACAAAGACCATGCTCTGGATGTTGACGTTGTCCCCGATCCGGCAGTTACCTTCGATGACGGTGGCCGTCCCGACCGAGACGTTGTTGCCGATGGTGGTATGCTCCCGGATCAGGATGTTGTGCCCGCACTGGAAGTCGTCGCCGATCGTCACGTCGCAGTAGATGATGCCCCCGGACCGGAGTACCGCCCCGTCACCGATCGTGGTCCCCGGATAGTTCTTCTGCGACATCCTCTCTCTCGACGGAAACCCGATGGTGAAGGGGTCATAGACGCGGCAGTCCTTTCCAAGCCTGTTCTTGCCGTACCGAAACGTGAGAAATACCCCCGGTTAACCCTTTTCTATGTTACTGTGCGATGAAATGGAAGATAAACGCATCGGCGAAGAGTACGTTGAAATGGATGACAAACGCATCGACGGGGATGGTGTTTTGAGATTCCGGTATCTCGAATGAGACGAGTTCACGTTCTCTTTTTCCTCTGAAACATAGATGATACCGTTCGTTCACATACCCCTTGATAAAAAGTTGGCTCATTCTCCTGCATGAACCGCCATGAGCAGATGCGGTTGATGCATTCCGGGATATGATCCTGTGGTTCCAGCATTTTCATGATCTGTGTGTCCCGCCAGTGAATCTTCTGGTTTTATTTGAAAGATCCTTTAAACGTTCAGAATGAACGGAGGTTTTCATCCGTATTCACCCGGACGGTGAAAGGATATATTTTCAATGGGGAATATAATAGTATCAGGAACAGGAATATCAACACTATGCAGATTCAATACATCTACGATACAACAGGGAGAAAAACAGGAGTGATAATCCCGATCGACGAATGGGAGGACGGAAAAGAGATGACCATCGAAGGAGGCCGGCTGTCGGGATTCGATCCTGCAGCCTACCGGGGACTTCTCCGGGGGATGAAGGACCGGATCGAGAGAGAACTTGCACGAATGCGTGCGGAGTGGGAGCACCGTTGACAGGCTGCCTTTTTGACACCAATATTCTCATCTACTGGTGGGCAGATGAGATTCCCCCGGACCAGGTCCCCCGGATTGAACACCTTCTCAAGACGTCATTTTTCATCTCCATCATCACTCGGATCGAATTTCTTGGTTTTCCGGGTTTTTCAGGAGATTTAAGACAAAAATCCCGTGATTTTCTCAGTTATGCCATCGTTTTGCCGTTGACCCCGGAAGTCGCGGAACGCACGATTGTATTACGTGAAAAGCATTCCATAAAAGTACCCGATGCAATAATCGCGGCAACAGCTCTTACTTACGATCTCACCCTGATAACCCGGAACGCCTCAGATTTTAAGGATATTCAGGAACTGACCATCGAGAACCCGTTTGGCTAAATGCCATCACTCACCCGTTTATACAAGAATCATGAAGATCGTCTCAATCGTCGGCGCAAGGCCGCAGTTTGTGAAGTGCGCCCCGCTTTCACGGGAACTCCGGAAGAGCCACCGTGAGGTGCTCGTCCATACCGGCCAGCACTATGACCCGGAGATGTCGGATATATTTTTCCGGGAGCTGCAGATCCCGAAGCCTGATTACCACCTGGATGTGGGGTCAGGCCCCCACGGGAAGCAGACCGGGGAGATTCTCGCCCGGGTGGAGGAAGTGCTCGAACGTGAAGAGCCCGACGTGGTGCTCGTGTACGGTGATACCAACTCCACCCTTGCCGGGGCACTTGCCGCCGCGAAGATGCATATCCCTGTAAGCCATGTCGAGGCCGGCCTCCGGTCCTTCGATCGGAGGATGCCCGAGGAGATCAACCGGGTGGTGACCGACCATGTATCGGATCTCCTCTTCTGCCCGACGGAGACTGCGGTCCGGAACCTGGCAAACGAAGGGATCACAAACGGTGTGCACCTTGTCGGCGACGTGATGGTGGATGCCCTTGAATTCAACCGGGAGATTGCCAGGGAAAAGTCAAGCATACTGGGGAGATTGGGGCTAATTGAGAAGGCCTACCTTGTGGTGACAGTCCACCGCCCGGCCAATACCGACAACCGGGCAAACCTGGAGAGCATCATCGGGGCCCTTGGAGAGGCCGGATGCCCGGTGATCTTCCCCCTGCACCCGCGAACCAGGAAATATCTTGATACATATGGGATGCTTGATGCACTTCCGGTGAATATTGTTGTTATCGAACCCCTTGGTTACCTGGACATGCTCCGGCTGATGGACGGTGCGAAGAAGATCGCGACCGATTCAGGGGGTGTCCAGAAGGAGGCGTACCTGCTTGGCGTTCCATGCATCACCCTCCGGGAGAACACCGAGTGGGTGGAGACCGTGGAGGACGGGTGGAACGTGCTTGTCGGTGCGGACCGGGGGAAGATCGTGGAGGCGATCAGGGAGTTTGCGCCTGCCGGGTCCCAAAGAGAGGTGTTTGGCACGGTGGGGGCGAGCGGGAGGATTGTTGAGGTATTAAACGACCAGGGCAATCCAGTTCATTGTTAACTTTAGGAGCTAATTATTTTTCATGAACCTGATTCAATTCAGGTTCGCAGCCGCAAAAGATATGCGTAGGGGATAAAAATAATGAGTATTCATGAATATGCACGATCTCCTGCGGCGGGACCCGCAAATCTGGGATTTATTCACCCGGAAGGAGGAATACAGTAACCCGCTTCGGGACCAATACGATCGGTTTCCCTACTATGCCAGTAAAGACCGTGGCATTTTCAAGCCGAAAGCTTCCCAATATCTTGTCGGAAACGGCTACAAAGTGGAATATCCCGACGATGCACCCTTTGCGGTCTGTCTTACACATGATATCGATACTGCATATAAATCAATCCCTTCCAAGGCTATGTCAACGCTTCTAGCCCTTAAACATGGAAATAGTTCAGCTGCATTTCAATCAGTTGCACAGATGCGATCAAAAAAGGTACCGCTCTTCAACTTTACAGAGATTATGGATCTCGAAGAGAAATATGGGGCCAAAGGTACGTTCTTCTTCATGGCGGAGAGCTCCGGAGAACTGGACTTCAATTATGATATCAAGGATCTCGAACCAGAGATCGGAAATATCATTGACCGCGGATATGAAGTCGGGCTCCATGGCGGGCATAATACCTATCTGAATCCTGAGGAGATGCACCATAAGAAGGAGCGATTGGAAAAGGTGGCAGGAAGGTCAGTAACCGGCTATCGGAACCACTATCTCCGGTTTCGGGTGCCGGATACGTGGGAGTATATCAGCCAGGTGGGATTCAAGTATGATTCAACACTTGGGTATGCCGACTGCGTCGGGTTCAGGAACGGGATGTGCCATCCCTTCAGGCCGTATGATCTCCAGGCTGGCCGCGAGATCGATATCCTGGAGATTCCCCTTACAATAATGGACTGCACACTCGACAGCTATATGCGACTCGATGCCGTGAGGGCTTGGGAGCTCACCCAACAGCTCATCGATGTGACCGAGCGCTGTCACGGGGTCATCACCATCCTCTGGCACAACACCTACATGGAGGGGGATCGGCTGAAATTTTACGAGAAAATCCTGCGGCATTGTAAAGAGAAGGGGGCTTGGATGGCGAGCGGGAAAGAGATCTGTTTGTCTCTCGTTAAAAGTCAGGTCATATGATCAGGTGATCGACGTGCAGAAAATCTTCATAACCGACGCAGGATACAAGCACACACTTGGGGCCGTGAGAAGTCTAGGAAAAAAGGGGTTCTATGTCATAGCAGGTGCATCAGGAAGACATGCTCAATCATTTTATTCGAAATACTGTAATGAATGTGTACTCTACCCGGATCCCAGAGACGAGGAGCATTTTATTAATTTTTTATGCGAATATCTGCAAAAGAATGAGGTTGATGTCCTCCTCCCTATAGGATATCTTGCGACGGTAGCTATCTCCAAACATAAGAATAGCCTCCTTAATTACACAAAAGTACCAGTTGCAGATTATCAATCCATGCAAATCGCGAGTGATAAATCTCAGACAATGGAGGTGGCCAGAGCACAGGGGATACCCACACCGAGGGAATATACCTCTATCGGCTATATTGATGACTATCCAATCGTGGCAAAGGGAATACATGAATCGGGACGGGTCAAATATATCAATTCAGCAGAGGAGTTAAAGGACATATCTTTATCCGATTATATTCTCCAGGAGTTCATCCCAGGAGAAGGTTACGGTTTTTATGCCTTATTCAACAAAGGAGAAGCAAGAGCCATATTCATGCATAAAAGATTGAGAGAATATCCTGTAACAGGCGGATCCAGCACCGCTGCTCGGAGCATATATGACCCGGACCTGAAGGATCTAGGACTTACTCTCCTCAAAGCATTGAACTGGCATGGAGTTGCCATGGTGGAATTTAAGAAAGATCAAAGAGACGGGACATACAAACTCATGGAAATTAATCCAAAATTCTGGGGATCGTTAGACCTCTCCATTGCAGCAGGCGTGGATTTCCCTTATCTTGCGATTATGATGGCTCTGGAAGGCGATATCCAACCGGTCCTCGAGTATGACAGCGATGTAAAATTTCGATGGCCTTTTCCAGATGATATCCTGCACGTGCTTGCCAACCCCTGGTCAGCGAAGCAGGTCATCAGGGATATCTTCGATACGAATGTGAAAAGTAATCTGGTACTGGATGACATAAAGCCAAACCTGCTGCAGTTGTATCAAACCGGGATATCGGTAATTGGACGGATAGGGCGCAGAAATTTACGGTATCCCCATGGGAAACCAGAGGTTAAGGCATGATAGATCTTCATGTCCACTCAAAATACTCTTTTGACTCTCTGTTATCCCCGAGAACGATACTCAAAGTGGCAAAGAAAAAAGGCTTGACCGGGATTGCAGTGACCGATCACAATACTATAAAAGGTGGATTAGAGGTAAGAAAGATCAATACGGACAGGGATTTTACTGTTATTGTGGGGAGTGAAATACAGACTGAAGTCGGTGATATAATTGGATTATGCATATGCGAGGAAATACAATCACGAATTGCGGTTGATGTCATGAAAGAAATTAAAGATCAAGGCGGGTTTGTTGTACTGCCACATCCGTTCAGAGGGCATAGACTCAACAGATATGTTATCGAACAAATGGATGCCGTTGAAGTATTTAATAGCAGATCAACCCCGGAAGAAAATACCCTGGCTTTAAATCTGGCAAAAAAATATAATAAACCATTTACTGCAGGGAGTGATGCGCATTTTGCATCAGAGATTGGGAATGGGGGTCTAATAATGGACATTGATCTAAGAGCTGGTTTACTAAGCTCTTTAACAACTTCCCAAACAAATATTCGTCGAAAAGAAAGTCAGTACTATCTACAAGATATCAGCCAGATAATAAAATCTTTTAAAACAAGGAATCTGCAACATATCCCAAGACAAATGCTAAGGGTATCGTATCATATAATATGTAGAGCGTAGAGATGGTCGAAAAGAATGTTTCCCTGATGGTTATTTCAGATCATTATCTAACATTTGTAAAAGATCAGATTGAGTGTATTGCCACTCAATTCGAGGACATAGATGTCTGTGTCAGATGTGATTCAATTGCTGAAATAGTAGGTCGTATTCCTATCATCGGTTCAAAGAGGTTCAAGTTGCGTTCGCTTTTGGATCTTTCCGAAGTGCCTGCCAATGTTTTTATTCACCGCTGCAGTTTTCCATACCTTCTATTTCGCTGGGCGAAGGGGTCTCTGGGAGAGGGACTATTCAAAGCGGTTGATGACTTGGTTAAGAGGGATCGGATTGAATGCGATCTTATCGCTACACATTTTCTCTGGCCAAATGGCTATGCTGGAGCACGGTTGAAACAAGTATATGGTGTTCCTCTTGTAGTTACTGCTCATGGGTATGATATTTATAGCCTCCCCTTTAGGGGTCAGAAGTGGAAGGATTTGATTGTATGGACATTGGAATCTGCAGATGCGATTATCACCGTGAGTGGAAGGAATAAGGAATGTATCCGAGAGCTTGGTATCACAAAACAGGTTCAAGTTATCCCTAATGGATTCAGATCAGATCTCTTTTATCCGTGTGATCAGGCTGAATGCAGGCTCACGCTTGGTTTACCCCTGAATAAAAAAATAATACTCACAGTTGGCAACTTAGTTGAGGTGAAGGGACACCAATACCTTGTTGAAGCGATGGTTGATGTTATTGCGAAACGACAGGATGTCCTATGTGTTATCGTTGGTTCTGGATCTCTGAAAAAAAAATTAAATCAATATATACACTCCCTTAGATTAGAGGACCATGTTATGCTTGCTGGAGGAAAGCCCCATGACGAGATCCCATTGTGGATGAATGCATGCGATATATTTGTTTTACCTAGTCTTGCAGAGGGTAATCCCACTGTCATGTTCGAGGCCCTTGGATGTGGAAAGTCTTTTGTGGGGACGATGGTTGGCGGGATTCCGGAGATCATTGCATCGGATGAATATGGCCTGCTGGTCGAAGCCGCGGATCCTAAAGATTTAGCGGAGAAGATCCTAATGGCGTTGGACCGGAAGTGGGACCAAGAGGCGATCCTTGCATATGCAGTACAGTTTACGTGGGAAAATATTGCAGAAGAGATTATGGGTGTGTACAAGAAGGTTTTAGATAGTGATCACACTGTAAAAAGCTAATTAGCCGACTGAAAAATTACGCTTCGCTCAAATACTGCATTTTATACCCATTACGAACCGGCACAGCATTGCTTTTTTTACCCCGGATGTAAAATGATATAAGGGTTAAATGGACAATAAGCAATATCTAAACGAAATGTCCGTTATCTGGCAAACTCAAACAATGATCTGGTGATACATAATTGAAATTGGTTGTTACCGGTGGAGCAGGCTTCATTGGCTCTGCCGTTGTCCGTCATTTGATCAAGCAGACGGATCATACGGTAATTAATCTCGATAAGTTGACCTATGCGGGCAACAAGGAATCACTTAACGATGTTGAGCACAGCACCCGCTATCATTTTGAGCAGGTGGATATCTGCAACATCCCTGAGGTGCAGAGGGTTTTTGGGCATTATCAACCGGATATTGTCATGCACCTTGCCGCTGAAACACATGTTGACCGTTCTATTGACAGCCCTGCAGCATTTATTCAGACCAATATCGTTGGTACGTATGTGCTCCTCGAAACGGCCAGGAAGTACTGGGAGAAGTTATCCCCTGATAAACAGTGCCGGTTCCGCTTCCACCACATCTCAACAGACGAGGTTTATGGGGACCTTGGAGATACCCCCGGGGTTTTTACCGAAAACAGTCCGTACGCCCCAAGTTCACCATATTCTGCAAGTAAAGCAAGCTCGGATCACCTTGTCAGGGCCTGGTTCCGAACGTATGGGCTGCCGACAGTGGTGACAAACTGCTCCAATAACTACGGCCCTTACCAGTTTCCGGAAAAGCTCATCCCGCTTATGATTCTCAATGCACTGGAGGGCAAGCCCCTGCCGATATATGGCAGGGGCGACCAAACCCGGGACTGGCTCTACGTCGAAGACCACGCCCGGGCACTCTTCCTGGTGGCCACCGAAGGAAGAGCAGGTGAAACCTACAATATCGGCGGACATGCCGAAAAAAAGAACCTTGAGGTTGTTCAGGCGATCTGTGAACTGCTTGAAGAACTGGCTCCTGATAAACCGATGGGTATCAACCACTATCACGACCTGATCGTGTTTGTCCAGGATCGCCCGGGCCATGATAGACGCTACGCGATAGATGCCCGGAAAATACAGGCCGAACTTGGCTGGGTTCCTGAGGAGACGTTTGAAACCGGTCTACGGAAAACTGTTAAGTGGTATCTCAATAACCTGTCCTGGTGTCAGAGAGTTCAGGATGGAACTTACCAGAGAGAACGACTTGGGGTGTACAGATGAAAGGAATAATTCTTGCAGGAGGGAGTGGAACACGCCTCTATCCCGTAACAAAAGGGGTATCCAAGCAACTTCTCCCTATCTATGACAAGCCAATGATATACTATCCCCTGTCCGTTCTGATGCTGGCAGGGATTCGGGATATTCTTGTTATCACTACACCCGAGGATCAGAGCGGTTATATCCGGCTCCTCGGGGACGGTACCCAGTTCGGGATCACCCTCACGTACGCCGTTCAGCCCAGTCCCGACGGGCTGGCCCAGGCTTTCATCATCGGCGAGGAGTTCATCGGCGACGATCGCGTATGCCTTATTCTGGGCGATAATATCTTCTATGGGCCTGATTTCAGCCCCAGATTACGCAAGGCTCTCAACCAACCCGCAGGAGCTACAATCTTTGGATACCAGGTGAACGATCCGGAGAATTATGGCGTTGTTGAGTTCGATGAACAGAAACGGGTTCGTTCTCTGGAAGAGAAACCCCGAAAACCAAAGTCACACTATGCAATAACCGGCCTTTACTTCTATGATAACGATGTTGTTGGGATCGCAAAGCAGGTCAAACCTTCTGCTCGTGGGGAACTGGAGATAACGAGCGTAAATCAGGTTTATATGGAACGCGGCGACCTTTCCGTGGAATTACTCGGCCGGGGGTTTGCGTGGCTGGATACCGGAACACACGACAGCCTCCTGGATGCAGCACATTTCGTCGAGACGATCGAGAAGAGACAGGGGTACAAGATTGCCTGTCTTGAAGAGATAGCGTGGCGCAACGGGTGGCTTGCTGCTGATGAGGTAAGGGAGCTTGCCCGTCCTCTGGCGAAGACCGGGTATGGTCGGTATCTGCTTGAATTAATAAAAAATGAAACGCGGAGTGATGAATGATCCCTGTCACACGCCCCTGGCTGCCTGATAGGGATATCTATATGAATTATATCGAGCGGTGTTATCAGAATCACCAGCTCACGAACAACGGCCCCCTTGTGCAGGAGCTGAAGGCCCGTCTGGAAGAATACCTGGGAGTGAAGAACCTCCTCCTGGTTGCCAATGGGACGCTGGCGCTCCAGATCGCCTATCGGGTCCTTGGTGTCTCCGGGAAAGCCATCACCACGCCGTTTACTTTCGTTGCAACGAGCAGTTCGCTCAGGTGGGAGGGTATCGAGCCGGTCTATGCAGACATCGATGCACAGAGCCTGAATTTATCCCCGGATAATACCCGGGCGGTTCTGAATCCAGATGTTACAGCCATTGTGCCGGTCCATGTATACGGGAATCCCTGTGATGTCGAGGCCTTTGACGAAATCGCGAAGGATCATAACCTGAAGGTTATCTATGACGCCGCCCATGCATTTGGAGTACGGTTAAATGGTAAAAGTGTCCTGCAATGGGGGGATGCCGCCACGCTCAGTTTCCACGCGACCAAGGTGTTTCACACGGTCGAGGGCGGGGCGATTATCTTCAAGAAGCGGGAGGACTATGAGCGGGCCTGCAGGTTCATCAACTTCGGCTACGAGGAGGGGGAGGTCGTTGATGAAGGGATAAACGCCAAAATGAGCGAGTTTCATGCCGCCATGGGTCTGTCTGTACTGGACGAGATCGAGATCGTCCTCAAGAGGCGGGAGGAAGTCTTTCATCGTTATGACAAGGCTTTGAAAGGCCATTTCGAGATGCCGGTGTGGAAAGAGAACGCCACACGGAACTATGGTTATTCCCCGGTGCTCTTTCCTTCGGAGGGAGCATTGCTCAAAGTTCAGGAACGCCTGAACGAGGCGGGGATCTTCCCGAGGCGGTATTTTTATCCTTCGCTGGATACTCGGGGATCTGGCAGATCTGGAGGGGGAAGCCCGATATCAAGGGACCTGGCAAAGAGAGTGCTCTGTCTTCCTATGTATGCAACACTTCCATTGGATGTTCAGGATAGGATCATCTCAATTTTGGTCTCGTCGAAGGAATCCTGGGCCGGGGGGATGCCTGCCGATCTTCAGGGGAGTGGGCATGTTCGAGGGTAAGCAGATGAAGATACTTCTGGTGCTTGGTGGGGTATTTGCATGGTTTTATACCGTATCATAGTTATTCTAAACAGAGGTCATTGTGAATTATCAGAATAAAATTGGAAAAGGATTCCAAACGTGTGTTTTAGTCTTCTCAGGGTTTAATCAAAGGGCTGTTATTGCATTTATCAGGACGTTAAAGAAAAATAATCTCAATTATGCAATTATTGCAAAATCAGAAGCCGACACAATATTCTTGACCGAATATGCAAGAGATGTGTTAGCAGTACGTAAATCTGTACCACTTGATTTAATAGATTTACTAGAGGCAATAAAAGTCGTTCAAAGAAAACGCAATGCGGATGAATATGTTATTGCACCAACATCAGAGGCTTTAAATAGATTTTTAATTAAATATAAAAATTATTTTAATGATTTAAAATGCATAATACCTTTGGTAAATAGGGAGCTTTACGAAACAATTTCAAATAAATATAGTTTTGGAGCAATTTGTTCTCAGAGCGGAATTCGCACACCAAAGGAACTGGAGTTTGATGCGATAAATGTCTTTCCCGTGGTTGCAAAACCCAAAAAATACTTTTCAGTAGCTGATGAAAAGGTATTAACTCCCCAAATAATTACCAAATCACAAGAACTGGCCTCGTTTAGTGAGGAACAGAATCTTGATGATTACTATTTTCAAGAATATATATTCGGAAAAAGTCTCTATCTTTTATATTACTTCAGCAAACATGGGACTGTCTATAAATTCTCTCAAGAAAACATGATTCAGCAACCAGATGGAAAATCTATGGTTGCTTCTATATCTTCAGACTTTCATAAAACAGTAGAATCAGAAAAATATGAACGAATGTTTACTGCTTTGAATTACCATGGTTTGGTGATGGTCGAAATAAAACAAAGTGATGCAATTAATTATATGATAGAAGCAAATCCCCGTTTTTGGGGTCCCTCTCAACTTTTTGTAGACGCAGGCGTAAATTTTTTTGAACCTTTATTATTTGATTACCATATCTTAAACAAGTTGCCAAGATATTGCGAACCTAACGGAGTTGTCCGCTACTTCTGGTTTGGAGGAGTAATTGAGGTATACAAACGCAATAGATCATTGAATTATTATCAAAGTGACGAAACGGAATTTATATGCTCATTACCAACGTGGCTCCAATCAGATGTGTATAGAAGACCAGACACAGCAGGCATTTTTAAAAGAGAGGTCTTTGAATGAGCATTGACAAACTGAGGTTAAGAGAATTATACTCACAGAGAAGTAAACATTCGAACTATCAGATACTACCAAGAAATCTTGCGGAGATCATTGGTGACGATATACAAGTGAAAACACGGTACGAGGCCGAGCGTTTGGCATATATAATAGATAACGTGGTTGTTAGGAATAAATCAATACTAGAGATAGGAGGAAATACGGGTTACTTTACTTTTGAAATGCTAGATCATGGAGCTAAGAGAGTTCATTATTATGAGGGAGATAAAGCACATTCTGAATTTGTGAGAATCGCTTCTAAATACCTGAATTTAGATGATGAATTAGAAATATCGGATAGATACTATCCATTTACAGATGACGAATCGGGCAACAAATACGATGTCATACTCTTGCTCAATGTCTTACATCATGTTGGCGATGATTATGGCGATAAGAAAATCTCTATAGAGAATGCTAAAAAGACTATAATTAAGCAACTGAATAGCCTTGCTACAATCGGGGAAGTTATAGTATTTCAACTAGGTTTTAATTGGAAAGGTAATAGAGAATTGTGTCTTTTTGAAAAAGGTACTAAAGAAGAATTAATCGACTACATAAAAAAGGGGACGAAGAAACACTGGGAGATATTTAAGATTGGTATAGCAGAATCTCGAGGTGACGTTATCAAATATTATGATGCTAACACAGAGAACATGAAGAGGTTAGATAGTTTAGGAGAGTTTTTGAATAGGCCTCTCATTATAATGAGATCATTGAGATGAACATATAATGAGAGGTTAGAATGATTCATCAAGGTTATAAACTCAGACAGGATCATAGAACGACCTTTCAATCCTATAAGGAATAAGCGAACATGAAACAAGATACAAATAAATCAAATGCCCAAAATGGAAACGCACATGAAATTCGCCAAAATACGAATGATCACGGGGGTAAATTGAATTATTTAGATGTCCTTTCTGAATCCTATGATTGCTTTAATGACTTTTTTAAAATTAATAAGGAGTTGAATGCAAGAATAATGATGCCATATCTTAATAAAAAGAAGGGGGGGGTGGCATTAGAATTAGGGTGCGGGATAGGGGAAAGCACTGCCCATTTAGCACCGCTATTTTCTTCACTGACAGTATGCGATGGCAGTGATTTTTTCTTGAGAAAAGCAAAAGATCGTTTGAGGGCCTATAAACATATTGAATTTAAACAGATCCTATTTGAGAACATTAACGATGAGTATTTATACGATTTCATAATTGCAAATTATATTCTAGAACATGTCGACGATACTGAGAATATATTAACAGTCTGCTATAATGCGTTAAAACAAGGGGGGTATTTATTTATTACTGTACCAAATGCAAAAGCCTTATCCAGACAGCTGGCTGTTAAAATGGGTTTGTTGGATAATATCTATAGCTTAACTGAAAACGACATAAAACATGGGCATAAAAGAGTATTCGATATAGATATTTTAAAAGAAAAAATTGCGAAAACTAAATTCAATATTATAACACATGGTGGAGTATATGTTAAACCGTTAGCGGATTTCCAGCTAAAACAATTGGTGGAAGCGGAGATTTTAAATAAAAGTCATTTTGAAGGATTGAGACTGCTTGCTGACGACTACCCAGAATTATCCGGATCAATTTATTTTGTCTTAAGCAAGTAGCACTATGGGTAGTATGTCCCCCTTTCTCTATAGTCAATTGGTTCAATTAGGTAGTGTACACGAAGTGAAGTAAAATTGGTAAAGGCCCTGTATCCAACTGTCGGCAGTAAAATTCAACGAATTTGAATTATTTTGTACTTAATTATATATCTTAGTACGTACAATCGGTAAACGATCTATGCCGATTGTCGAGAATTCGAACGTTACCATCGCCCATT
>Ga0334890_1003087_pt1 | contig 17588 bp, 12 predicted proteins | sample GraSluR1_MG_3_FD_207220 | JGI IMG/M metagenome (GOLD analysis project Ga0334890, IMG submission 207220) | Sludge microbial communities from methane-producing bioreactor in Wageningen University, Netherlands - Granular Sludge_31_08-R1 | ecosystem: Engineered > Bioreactor > Anaerobic >... | reverse complement strand
CTTCCCGCGCCGCATCGGAGTCGTCACCTCGCCCACGACCGCCGCCTTCCAGGACATTCTCAACGTGCTGAGCCGGCGCTACCCGCTGGCCGAGATCATCCTCAGCCCGACACTGGTGCAGGGCAAAGAAGCACCGCCACAGATCATCGCCGCGCTGCGCCGCCTCAACGAGCACAGCGCCGCCGACGTGATCCTGCTGGCGCGCGGCGGCGGCAGCCTGGAAGACCTGTGGTGCTTCAACGATGAGGACGTTGTCCGCGCCGTAGTCGCCTCGCGCATCCCGGTCGTCACCGGCGTGGGCCACGAGATAGACTTCACCCTGGTGGACTTCGCCGCCGATGTGCGCGCCCCCACGCCTTCCGCCGCCGCCGAAGTCATCACGCCGGACGGCCCCGCCATGCGCGCGACGGTCGAGGCGTGGTCGGGGCGGCTGACCGGGCAGATGGCGGCGTTGCTGGCCGACCGGCGCGCGGCGCTGCGCGGGCAGACCCGTCTGCTGGAACGGCTGTCGCCCGCCGTGCGGGTGCGCAGCGCCCGCCAACAGGTGGACGATCTGCTGGGGCGGGCGGGGGCGCGCTTGCGGCTCGATCTGGAGCGGCGGCGCGAGCGGCTGGCGGCGCAGGCCCGTGCGCTGGACAGCGCCAACCCTTTGCTGCTGCTGCGGCGCGGTTACGCCATCGTCACGCGAACGGAGGACGGGGCGCGCGTGACCAGCGTGCAGCACGCCGCCGAGGATACGCCCGTCACCATCACGCTGCACGACGGGCGACTTGTGGCCACCGTCCGCCGCCGCCTGTTCGGGGCTTAGCCGGCTCTGTGTGGATCGAGAGGCATTGATGAGCGAAAAGCACGCGCTGATCGCCGGGCGCTACCGGCTGGACGAGCTGATCGGGCGCGGCGGCATGGGCGACGTTTTCAAAGGCACCGATACGCACACGGGCGAGGCGGTGGCCATCAAACGCCTGCACCAGTCGGTTCTCGAAGAAAACCCGGACATCCTCGACCGCTTCACCCGCGAAGGCGAGGCGCTGCGCCAGCTCAACCACCCCAACATCGTCACCATGCGGGCGATGGTGGCCGAAGAGAGCCGCCACTACCTGGTTATGGAATACGTGGGCGGCGGGTCGCTGCGCAACCTGCTTGACGTGCAGGGTCGCCTGCCGCTGGAGGGCGTGCTCAACATCGCCCTCGACCTGGCCGACGCCCTCACCCGCGCCCATCGCCTGCACATTGTTCACCGCGACATCAAGCCGGATAACGTCCTGCTGGCCGAAGACGGCACGCCGCGCCTGACCGATTTCGGCGTGGCGCACCTGGGCGACCGCACCCGCCTGACCCAGACCGGTTCGGTGATCGGCACCTACGCCTACCTCAGCCCGGAGGCGTGCAACGGCCTGGAACTGGACGAACGGGCCGACATCTGGGCCTTTGGGGTGATGCTCTTCGAGATGCTCACCGGGCGCGTGCCCTTTCAAGGGGACAGCACCGCGGCCATCCTTACCGCCATCCTGACCAAGCCCGCGCCGGATATTGACCGGCTGCGCCCTGGCCTGCCGCCCGCGCTGATCACTCTGATCGCGCGCATGTTAGAAAAAGATCGCGCCCGGCGCATCAGCAGTGTGCGTCTGGTCGGCGCTGAGCTAGAAGCGATCATCCGCAATATTGATACGCCGCTGCGCAGCCTGGTGCTCAGCGCGCAGAACCTGGCCGAAGGGGAATCGCGCTTCGCCACGCCCTCCGACGAGGTGCCCGCCGCCGAAGTCCCGGCGATGGCGCGCGGCGACGCGCAGCAGACGCACGGCCTCACCCTCTACCCCCCGCTGGACACGCCGGACGGCGAGCCACCGATGCTTATCCCCGGCGTCACCCCGGTGACCGGCGAGTACACTGCCGCCAGCGCCAAGTGGAAATGGATCGCATTGATGGTCATCGTGGTGGCGCTGGGCTGCTCCGTCGTGCTGGTAGCGGCTATCCTCAGCGGCGGCGCGCGCTCGCGCACGGACGAGCGCGCCGTCGCCCCAACCAGCGAAACGCCACCGCCGGCCACTGCGACCGGAGGGGAGGCAACCGGTGAACCGGAAGCTATGCTGTGGCCGGAGATCGCGCCGGTCGCGCCAGGCCAGTACCAGGTGCTGGTCGCTCGCTTCGAGGATTTGTCGGGCATCGGGCAGATTGCCTCCGGGCGTCAGGTGGATGTCACACGGCTGGTCGCCGATCATCTGGTGGAGACGCTGGAGAAGTCGGTGCCCTTCTCCAATATCGCCGTGCGCCGCTATGGCAGCGTGGTTACCTCCAGCGAGCAAGCGCAGGCTGTCGCCGCCTACTACGGCGCGACCGTCATCGTCTGGGGCAACCACACGCCCGACCTGATCGAAGCCAACGTGCAGATCGGCGTGCTTAATGCCTTCCGCTACAACCGGTTCCCGCGCGACACGCTGGAACGCACAGCCAACGTGCGCCTGCACATGGCCGACGCGCGGCGCGAATCGCTGGCCCCGTTTGTGCTTTCGGTGCTTAACATCCTGCACAACGCCGACGGAAACGCCTTCGAGACCATGCGCTCCGTCGCCATCCAGGACGCCATCACCGTGCAGCCGGCGGAGATCACCGGCAGCAGCGTGGCGGCTCAGCTTCACCGCGCCATGCTCGCCGACGACCCGCGCGAAGAGGGCGCAGCACTCGACGCGGCCTTGTCGCTCGATGCGGGCAACGCCCTGCTCTACACCTACACGGCCATTCTCAAGCAGAGCCAGGGGCGCGCTGAGGACTCGCGCGCCGACGCGCTCACGGCGCAACGGCTCGGCCCCTCTGGGTGGGTGATGCCGCTCATGCTGCTGGCTCATGTCGCCTACGATGAGTCTGTCTTCCAGCTTTTCGACCAGGTGATCGCCGCGCGGGCCGATGACTGGTTCCCGCGCTTCTATCGCGGCGCGATCTACTACGTGTATGGGAGCGTAGAGCCAGGCGCGCGCGATCTCGCCCGCGCCGACCTCGACGCCGCTATCGCCCTGCGGCCTGTGGCCAACTTCCCCTACGTGTTCCGCGTGCTGCTGGCCCTGCACGAAAGCCGCCTGGACGACGCCTTCCGCGACATTGAGATCGTCTTGACCCAGTTCCCCGATCCGGGCTTTATGGGGCGGTTGGTCGTGGCAACCTTCGGGGACCAGTCAGCGGACCCGTATGCGGTCATCCTGTCGGCGGTGGCCAACCAGATGTTAGGCCGCCACGACCTGACCATTGAGGAGACATCCGCCGGGTTGGAGGTCTTCCCCGATTTCACCGATCTGTACATGGTACAGGGCGTCTCGTACTGCTCGCTAGGCGAGTACGCCGCCGCCGAAGCAGCCTTTTCAGCGGCGCTGGCCCACGAACCCAACTTCCTGCTCGTGCGCTTGCTGCGCGCCGACGCCCGCTTGCAGCGCGGCGACACCGAAGGAGCGAACCAGGACTTGCGGGAGATTGCCGCCAGTGCTCTGAGCGAAACGTTCGAGCCATATGCAGCGGCGATCCAGGCCGGGGAGGTGGGCTGCGCGACGTTCTTCACGCCAGAAAACCCGCTCTCGGCGGCGGGGATGGCGCAGGCGGCTGGTGACGCGACGCCCGCCCCCCCAGGCGAACAGCTTGACCCGCTGCTGGCGCTCGCCCTGCGCGATGTCGCGCCGGTGAATGAGGGCGAGTATATGGTGCTGCTTGCCCGCCCTGAGGCGCTGGAGAGGGTGCCCCTGCGCGATGTCAATCGCTTCATCGCCGACGACCTGGAACGAACGCTGGCGGGCGGCGCGCCCTACTCGCGTATTGCCGTGCGCCAACTGCCCGTCGTGATCACCTCGGCGGAGGAAGCGCGTATCGTGGCCGAAGCCGTCGGGGCGACGGTGATCGTCTGGGGCAACTACAGCCCTGACCTGATCGAGTTGAATATCCAGGTGGGCACGACGCGCGAGTTCCCCTACAACCGCTTCTCACGCGATCTGCTGGAGAAGACGGGCAGCGTGCGCGTTCACCTAAGCAACGAGCGCAGCGAGTCCATCGCCCGGCCCATCATCGGCATCACCAGCCTGCTGAGCATGGCCGACGGCGATCTGTTCGAGTTCGTGCTCAACCTGACTATCCTCGACTCGCTGCGAGTCGTCGGGGCGTCGGTCGTCGGGGCGGATGTTGCCGCGCACATGCACCGCGCGCTGGATGCCTTCAGCAGCAACACCAGGCTGGCGATTGACGAGTTCGGCCTGGCCCTGGCCCTCGATTCGGGCAACCCGCTACTCTACTCCTTTCGCAGCATCGCCCACCTTCGCAATGGTGCACTGGATCGCGCTGCCGCCGACATCGGCACGGCAGCGCGGCTGGCCCCCGTCGGGTGGGCCATGCCCGTCTATTTGAGCTTCGACCAAGCGGCATCTGACTCGGCCATTGTCGCCCAGTACAGCCAGGTCATCGCCCTGCGCCCGGACGACTGGTACGCCTATTTCACCCGCGCCATGTACCGTTACGGCGAAGCCCCCCAGGCAGTGGCCGACCTGGAACAGGCCATTGCCCTCGGCCCGGAGGCCAACCTGCCCTACGTCGCCGCGTTGCTGATCGCGCTGCGCGAAGGGCACCTGGCCGACGCGCAAGACCTGGCGCGCACCATCCTGGAGCAGTTCCCCGACCCGGAACTGACCAACCGGGCCTTCGCCACGCTGTATGGTAGCCAGGCGGCGAGCCAGATCACGGGGGCCTATTTTGCGGCGGTGACCAACATTGTGCTGGGGCAGTACAGCCGCGTGGTGGACGACCTGAGCGCGACAATAGCCCTGATCCCCCCTGACGTGATGAGCGACCCCGCGCCGGATCAGGACGCGGTGCTGTCCGACCTGTTTCTGGTCTATGGGCTGGCGCATTGCAGCCTGGATCGCTACGAGGACGCGGAGGCTGCGTTCTCGCAGGCGATTCGCTTCAACAAAGGCTACGCGCTGGCCTACGTGCTGCGCGGTCAGATGCGCAGCGTCCTGGGCGACGAGGCGGGCGCGGCGCGCGACTTCGCGGGCGCGCGCGGGCATAAGCTCGGCGACGAATTCGACCGCTGGATTGACACCGCTGAACAGAACCGGTGGACTTGCGCGACCCTGTGGGACTACACCCCGCCAGAGTGAGGCACCCCATGAACCCGGACGATGACCTGAGCACCTTGACGTTCGAGCAGGCGTATGCGCAGCTTGAGGAGATCGTGGCGCGCCTGGAATCCGGCGAGTTGTCGTTGGAGGACTCGGTCGCGCTCTACGAGCGGGGGCAGGCGCTGGCCCGGCTGTGCGGCGACCTGTTGGACAAGGCCGAACTGCGCGTGCAGCAGATCGCCGACGACGGGACACTTGCGCCGCTGGAGTGAGAGTGAGAGGTCATTGGTTGTTGGTGATTGGTGATTGGTCGTTGGTCTTCAGTTTTCAGTTATCGGTTATCAGTGGTAGGTGGTGGGGAGTCGTGAGTTGGAAGACGCTGCTCCTGACTCTCAGCGCATCGCCAGGACATCCCCGCCACTTCACCACCCCCGCCAATTACCAACAACCAATAGCATGTAACACTACCAACCACCGTTCGGCCCTTATTGGTCGTTGTCCTCGTACTCCACGATTTCCACGTAGTCCTCGGTGCCGCCGCGCTGCCAGTAGATGCGCGGGATGATCGAGTGCTGGATGATGCGGTCTTTGTACTGGATGATCCGCTTGATCACCTGTTCCACCAGCGTATCGTCGAGCAGGTGTGGCTTGAGGCCCAGGCCGTAAAGCTCGTTGTGATCCGGGTTGTAGTAGTGCTCCTCAGCCTCGACGCGCGGGTTGATGTAGTGGGCGATCTTGACATCCAGGCCCACTTGACGCGCCGCCGTGCGCACGTGCAGCGCCAGGTCAAGCACTGAGAAATGTTCCACCCACTGGTTGAAGACGCGCATCTGCCCCGGTTGAGGGGGGTGAAGCGCAGTCAACTCAACGCATTGCAACGTGTCAAGGATGTTGAGGTAGCCGCGCGTCTGGTGCCCTTTGCCGTAGAGCGTCAGCGGAATGCCGGCCACCGCCTGCACGCAGAAACGGTTGAGCGCCGTGCCGAACGATTCGTCGTAGTCGAAGCGGGTCAGCAGGCGGTCATCGAGGTTGGACTCTTCCGTCTCGATGCCGTAGACCACGCCCTGGTTGAGATCGGTGGCGCGCAGGCCCCAGATTTTGCAGGCGAACATGATGTTGTTGCTGTCGTGCACTTTGGTCAGGTGGTAGAACGAGCCGGCCTGCTTGGGGAAGGGCAGCACATCCTTGCGCCCGCGATACTCGACCTCGAAGTAGCCTTCGGGGATGTCAACGTTCGGCGTGCCGTACTCGCCCATCGTGCCCAGCTTGATCAGGTGCGAGTCCGGCGCGAACTGGTGCATGGCCCACAGCACGTTGAGCGTGCCGTTGACGTTGTTCTCGTGGACGCGCACGGCATGGTGCACGTCAATCATCGAGTAGGGCGCGCTGGGAATCTCGCCGTAGTGCACGATGGCCTCCGGCTTGAAGTCGGCGATCACCTTGCTGATGAAGAACCAGTCCTGGATGTCGCCGACGAACATCTCGATGGCCCGCCCGGTGACCTCGCGCCAGGCGTCCACACGGGCGTGCAACGAGTGGATCGGTGTCAGGCTGTCGGTGCCGCGTTCGGCGTGCATCTGGCGTCGCAGAAAATTGTCCACCACGCCGACAGTGTGCCCGCGCTGGCTGAAGTACATGGCCGTGGCCCAACCCAGATAGCCATCACCGCCCAGAATAAGAATACGCATGTCCTCCTCCTGAACTCACCGCTGCCCTGTTGCCGGCAAGATGACTCCGCACCCGGCGGCCAGGGACTACCCGGCGATTATAACGCGCAAACCGTTTCCGGCGAGGGCAGGGTTCGTGCGGGGGCGGGAGATAAAGAGACTTCCGAAGTTTTGAAAACTTCGGAAGTCTGGCATCGGCACGCCAGTGCCGAGCGGGGGCGTATAGCAACCCTTACCCCTGCGCCACCAGGCTGACGACGGTCACGCCGTCGCCGCCCTCTTTGGGCTGGCCGGTCTGATAACGCTGCACCAGCGGGTGCCCGTGCAACCGCTCGCGGATGGCCACGCGCAGCGCGCCGGTGCCCTTGCCGTGAATGATGCGCACGAAGGGCAGCCCGGCCATGTACGCCGCGTCCAGGTAGTCTTCCAGCGCCGGAACCGCGTCCTCGATGCGCTGGCCGCGCAGGTCGAGTTCCAGGCCGGGCGAGGCGACTTTGGTCGTCACTTCAGCAGTGGAGGCACTGGCCCCGCGCACGCGCGACACGGTACGCTTCTTCTTGTCGCGCTTGCTCTCGGTCTGCGAGCGGGCAGACAGATCGTCCAGCCTGGCCCGCAGCCGCAGCCGCCCAACCATCACCTCGGCCTCGTCCTCGCCGATCTCGCTGATCTGCCCCTCGGCGTTGATCGAACTGACCCACACCAGGTCGCCCAGGCGGAAGCGCGGCGGCTCCTCGTCGTCGCGCAGGCTCTCAACCGGCGCGGGCACGAACGCCATGTCGCTCTCCAGTTCCTTGACCTCGCCCTCCACTTGGCGGATCACGTCGAGCGGCTGGGCGGCGGCGCTCAGCCGCTTGCGCAGGCGGCGCATCTCGGCGCGCAGCGCCTCCAGTTCCTGCTGCGCCTCTTCGCGCGCCTGGGCCAGCACCGCGCGGCGCTCGTCCTCGATGGATTCCAGGCGACCGCGTAGCTCGGCGCGCAGCTCTTCAACGGCGGTGAACGACCTGACGCTGGCTTCGGCGGCGCGGCGCGTCTCTTCGCGCTTCTTGTGTAGCTCGTCGAGCAAGTCGTCGGCGATCAGGTCGTCCTCGGTCAGCAGGCCGCGCGCCCCCTCGGTGATACGCCGGGGCAGCCCCAGCCGCTCGGCGATAGCCAGTGCGTTGGAGCGGCCCGGCAGCCCGACGACCAGGCGGTAGGTGGGAGCGAGCGTCTTCAGGTCGAACTCGACGCTGGCGTTCTGCACGCCCGGCGTCTCGTGGCTGTAGATTTTCAGTTCCGGGTGGTGCGTCGTCACCAGGGTGGTGATGCCCCGCCCCACCAGGTCGTTGAGCAGCGCGCGGGCCAGGGCCGCGCCCTCAGCGGGGTCAGTGCCCGCGCCCAATTCGTCGAGGATGACCAGCGACTCGTGGTCGGCCTCGTCCAGGATGCCGATGATGTTTGTCATGTGCGAGGAGAAGGTCGAGAGCGACTGCTCGATGCTCTGCTCGTCGCCAATGTCGGCGAAGATGTCGCGGAAGACGGTCAGGCGCGACCCCGCCGCGACAGGCAGGTGCAGCCCGCACTGGGCCATCAGCGCCAGCAGCCCGACCGTCTTGAGGGCGACGGTCTTACCACCGGTGTTTGGCCCGGTGATGACCAGCACGTAGGTCTCCTCGTCCATCTCCACGTCAATGGCGACGACGGTCTTGGGGTCCAGCAGCGGGTGGCGCGCGCCCAGCAGGTGGATCGTGCTGCCGGGGTGCGGGTGCGGCGCGGCGCGGAAGCCGACCAACTCCGGCGCGGCGGCCTCGATGGCCTCGGCGTATTTTGCTTTGGCGAAGGCCAGGTCCAGCAGGGCCAGCGTCTCGACGGTGCGCACGATGTAGCGCGCCTCGTGGCCCACCAGGTCGCTTAGCTCGCGCAGGATGCGGCGAATCTCGTTCTCCTCCTCAAGCTGAAGCTCGCGCCAGGTGTTGTTGAGTTCAACCGTCGAGAGCGGCTCGATGAACAGCGTCGCGCCGCTGCTGCTCTGGTCGTGGACGATGCCGGGGATGCGCCCCTTGAACTCGGCCTTGAGCGGGATGACGTAGCGCCCGTGCCGCTGCGTGATCAGCTTCTCCTGCAGGTAGATCGCGTTGTTGGTGTTGTTGATGATGTTGTGCAGCTTATCTTGCAGCCGGTCGAAGGCGATGCGCATCTCGCGGCGCACGGCGGCCAGCTTGGGGCTGGCGGAGTCCATGATCTCGCCCGTCTCGTCGAGCACGCGCGCGATCTCGTGCTGCAGGGCGGTGCATTCCTCCAGCCGCCCGGCGATGTCCGCCAGGCGCGGGAACTGGCTCCCCAGCCGCCCGACGAAGCGGTGCAGGGTGGTGGCTTGGCGCAGCGTGGCGCGGATGTCGAGCAGGGTTTGCGGCTCTAGCAGCACGCCGCGCTCGGCGGCCAGGGCATCGGGCCGCACGTCGCGCGCCCCGCCAACGGTGATGTGATCGTGGCTGGCCAGCAGCAGGCGGGCTTCGCTCGTCTCCTGCACGCGCTCCTGCGCTTCGTCCAGGTAGGGCGTCGGCGCCAGGGCCAGGGCCAGCTCGCGGCTGGCCGAGAAGGCCGTGTGGCGGGCCAGTCGCTCCAGAATCTTCGGCAGCTCAAGGGTCTGCGCCGATTTCTCGTTCATCGTGTGTTCCAATCTGTACAGGTTATTGGTTGTTAGTTATTGGTGGTTGGTGGTTGGTGGTGAGTGGAGGGGTGTTTGCCGCTGACGGCCCCGGACTCGCCACCAGACTGCCCAACAAAAACGCCGTGGTGCGTCTCTTCGACTCCCACGGCGATCAGTCTCACAGGCCCGCCAGACGGCGAAGCGCGCTCAGCGGTTGCGCCCGGCGCCGAGACTGGCGGCACGCTCGGAAGTCGAACTGCATGGTATGGGACGTACTGCGTTCACCGGGCGGCCTCCTTTCTACCAGACTCGTGCGCGGACGATATCAGGGAGAAGTATACGTGATGACGGCGAGAATTGTCAACGGTCAGCGCAGCCCATCGCGCAAAATACGTCTGTAACAGCGACCCTGTATACAGCAATGGGAAACAGGCCTATAATAGACTTTAGAACGCTGAGCCATCGCAGCGGCAGCAAGCGTTGCCGTTCCACTCCGCCTGCCGAAAGCGCGTCCTGCGCCAACCCCGAGGGACCGTTTTCGGCTTTTATTTGCTTGAGCGAGGAGCCTCGTCGCGCTCAGTTCACGCGGTGCTCCCCTGGCTGGCCGGAGCATCCGCGCTTCCTTTTTCCCCTCCCCCCTTCTGCCTGCACCGCGAACGGCGTGGACTCTAGGGGAATCGTTCGCCGGGACGAGTGATCACCCGCCCCATTCCCCGTCAGCAGTTTGAGTCCTTGTGAGGAGAGTGCGTCATGTACGCCAAGCGTATGCTGTACGCGTTGCTGCTCGCCGCGCTGACTGTCTCGGCGCTGGCGATCGCCCCGTTCGCCGGCGCGCAGGAAGGCAGCGCACCCGACTACTGGCCCACCGAGGGCTGGCGCACGTCTACACCCGAAGAGCAGGGGATGGACTCGGAGAAGTTGGTCAAAATGGTGGAGTGACTTGAGGCAGCTGGTACGAAATTCCACAACCTTCTGGTGATCCGGAACGGCTATGTAGTGCTGGACGCCTCGACCTTCCCGTTCTCAACTAGCCAGTCGCACTGGATGTCCGGTATCGCTTGTAGCACCGTTTCGACTCTGGCCGGGATCGCCATTGACCAGGGCTACATCGAGAGCGTAGAGCAGAGCATCTGGGACTTCTTCCCCAAAGAGACAGCAGCCAATATGGACGCCAACAAAGAAGCGATCACCCTGGCGCACCTGCTGACTATGACAACGGGGATGAACCCGACCACGGACATGTACGAGCTGACGGCGGATGACCAGAGCTGGGTTCAATTTGTGTTGGATCAGCCTATGGTCTTCGCTCCAGGTGAGCGTATCCAGTTCAGTGACGCCTTCGCTCACCTAGTCTCTGCGCTCATCCAGCAGGCCACTGGGATGAGCGCCGCCGAATATGCGCAGCAGAACCTCTTTGAGCCGCTGGGGTTCGCAGATGTCACTTGGTGGGCCGACCCACAGGGAGTCAGCCAGGGCTGCGACGGGGTAGCGTGGAGCGCTTCCGACCTGGCGAAGCTGGGGTATCTGTATCTCCACCATGGGGAATGGGATGGGCAGCAGGTTGTCTCCTCGGGCTGGGTCGAGACCAGTACCAGCCCAACTGTTGACCCATCAGTGGGCTATCTCTGGTGACCTGCTGAGTGTGGAGTACGTGACAGGCATGCCTGCTACGTTGCAGGGGGTATAGGAATTGGCCTCTTCGTAGTCCCCGACCTAGACCTGATCGTTGCGGTTACCGGCTTCTACGGCGATCCTCTATCCTCGATGATCGGGACATTCATCGTGCCTGCTGTGCAGTCCGACACCCCGCTGCCGCCCAACCCGGTGGCGGAAGAAACGCTGCAAGCCAAAGTGGATGCCTTCACCAATCCAGCGCCTGTTGCCGTCCCCGTGCCGCCGGACATCCAGGCGCGGGTCTCCGGCAAGACGTATGCGCTGAAAGAGAACGCTCTGGGATGGACTTCGCTGGCGATCACGTTTGGCGAGCAGGAAGTCCTGCTCACCCTGGAGGTTGAGGGACGGCGGCTCGAACTGCCGGTGGGCCTGGATGGCGTCTTTCGCATCTCAACGGCAGGGCTGCCTGGTGATGTGCCGAACTGGCGCCCTGTGCCCGATGTTCCCCTGGCGCTCAAGGGTGGGTGGCAGGGAGAGACGTTTGTGATCACGGCGCGCGATCTGCTGGGGGCGTTGAACGGGCAGTTCAGCCTGCTCTTCAAGGATATCCTGACTGTATCTATCATGGGAGACGCTGGACTGCAGCGGTATATGAGCATTACTGGCTCGCCGCAGTAGAGAACGCAGACGTAACTCGCGCACGCGGGGCGGGCACCCGCTGCAGAGGATCGCCCGCCCCCAGTCTTTCGCTGAAGGCTGACTGCTGACTGCTGATCGCCCCTCACTCCAGCGCCGCGCGCAGGGCTTCCTCGCTGAGCGGGCCGGGGCGCACGATGCGCAATTCGCCCTCCTCAAAGGCGACGACCGTCGAGGGTACCCCGCCCAGGCACGTCCCGCCGTCCACGTACAGCGCGACGGCCTCGCCCAGGTAGCGCATCGCCGCCTGGATGGTGCAGGCCGGCGGCTGGTCGGAGCGGTTGGCGCTGCTCACGGCCAGCGCGCCGCCCGCCGCCGCCAGGATCGCCCGCGTCTGCGGCAGGTCTGGCACGCGCACGCCGACCGAAGGCAGCATCGAGAGATTGGGGGGCAGGTCGTCGCGCTTGGGCAGGGCCAGCGTCAGCGGGCCGGGCCAGAACGCCTCGGCCAGCCGCCGCGCCGGGGCGGGGAATTCGCGGGCGACGCGCAGCACGTCGTCGAGGTCGGCCAGCAGCACAGGGATCGCGCGCTCCGCCGGGCGGCGCTTGGCAACGAACAACCGCTCGATGGCCGCCTCGTCAATGCGCGCCCCGACACCGTAGACGGTATCGGTTGGCAGCACAATCAGGTCGCCGCGCGCGATGGTCGCCGCCGCGATCAGCACTGTGTCCGCGTGATCAAGTGGGATGATGCGCCCCATCTAGCCCCCCCGTTGTGCGCTGATCACGCGGTCGTGGCCTGCGTAATCGGCGTGCACCGTCACCCGCGCACCGGGCAGCGCCGCCGCCGCCAGCGCCGCCGCGCGTTCCCCCTGCGTCGCCTCAATCTCCAGCAGCAGCAGCCCATCCGCCGCCAGGACGCGCGGCACCTGGGCCAGCAGCCGCCGGATCACCGCCAGGCCGTCCGGCCCGCCGTCGAGGGCCAGGCGCGGCTCGCGGCGGCTCACTGGCAGCGCCTCCAGCGCGCTCGTCGGCACATACGGCAGGTTGGCCGCGATCAGGTCGAATGCGCCGCGCGCGCCCAGCAGCGGCCCCAGCAAATCCGCCTGCACGCAGTGAATCCGCTCGCCCAGATCATAGCGCGCTGCGTTGCGGCGGGCCACGCCGAGCGCCGCCCGCGACACATCCAGCGCCCAGACATGCGCGGCTGGCAGGTGGCGGGCCAGGGTCACGGCAATGGCTCCGCTGCCCGCCCCCACGTCGGCGATGCGCGGCGATCCCGCGCGGCCCTGCGCCCAGGCCAGCGCCCGCTCGACCAGGTGCTCCGTCTCCGGGCGGGGGATGAGCACGTCCGGCGTGACGATCAGCGTCAGGTCGTAGAAGGCGCGCTCGCCGGTCAGGTAAGCGAGGGGAATGCCATCGGCGCGACGCGCCACCAGGGCGCAGAAGGCGGCGGATTGGGCGGGAGTCAGCGGGCGCTGCGGGTGAGCGAGCAGGGCAGCCTGCTCGCAGCCCAGGACGTGGGCCAGCAGCAACGGCGCGTCGAGCGGCTCAGAGTCAGCGGCCTCGCTGAGCGCGGCGCGCGCCCAGGCCAGCGCTGCAGCGACGGTCGGCGGGGGTGTTGAGTGTTGGTGATTGGTCATTGGTGGTTGGTTGTTGGTTATTGGTGATCAGTGATCGGTTTTCAGTGTCCAGTGGTTGGGAGACTTGAGTCAGGAGACGATCCTCTGGCCTCCTGACTTACTACTCCGAACCTTTGACCTCACGCGCCTTCCGCTCACTGACAACCGATCACTGACAACTGATCACTGACAACCGTTCACCAGCAACCAAGAACCAAAAACCAACCACCAACAACCTCTCACACGCCGAGGGCCTGCAACCGCTCGGCCTCTTCGCGCGTGGCCAGCTCGTCAATGAACTCGTCGAGCCGCCCGTCGAGCACGGCGGGCAGGTTGTAGCTCGACACGTTGATACGGTGATCGGTCACGCGGTTCTGGGGGTAGTTGTAGGTGCGAATCTTCTCGCTGCGGTCGCCGGAGCCGACCTGACTGCGCCGCGCGGAGTCCTGCTCGTCGCGCAGCCGCTCCTGTTCCATGTCGTAGAGCTTGGCGCGCAGCACGGCCATCGCGCGCAGCTTGTTCTGAAGCTGGCTGCGCTCGTCCTGGCAGGCGACGACGATGCCGGTCGGCAGGTGGGTGATGCGGATGGCCGTCTCGTTCTTCTGCACGTTCTGGCCGCCCGCGCCCGCCGAGCGGTAGGTGTCAATCTGCAAATCGCGCGGATCGATCTCGACTTCTACCTCGTCCATCTCGGCCAGCACCGCGACGGTGGCCGTCGAGGTGTGGATGCGCCCCTGGCTCTCGGTGACCGGCACGCGCTGCACGCGGTGCACGCCGCTCTCGTACTTCAGCCGCGAGAAAGCCCCCGCCCCGCGCACCTCGAAGATGATCTCCTTGTAGCCGCCGACGCCCGTCTCGTGCGCGCTGAGCACCTCGACCTTCCAGCCGTGATCCTCGGCATAGCGCGAGTACATGCGGAACAGGTCGGCGGCGAAGATGCCGGCCTCGTCGCCGCCCGCCCCGGCGCGAATCTCGACGATGACGTTTTTGGCGTCGCGCGGGTCTTTGGGCAGCAGCATCCGCCGCAGCCGGTCTTCGAGCGCGGGCACTTCCTCGGTCAGCCGGTCGGCTTCCTCGCGGGCCAGGTCGGCCATGTCCGGGTCGTGGAGCAGCGCCTCGGCCTGTTCCAGGTTATCGAGCGCCGCGCGGTACTGGCGCGCCGTGCTCACGATGTCGGCGATCTCGGCGCGCTCCTGCGCGTACTCGGCTACCTTCTCGTAGTCGCTGACGTTGGCCGGGTCCGCGATCAGGCGCTCTAGCTCATCGTAGCGCGCCTCGATGCCGGCCAGCTTGTCGAGCAGCGTCCTGTCCGCCATGCAGTCAATCCCTCACACAAAGGCCCCACCGGGGGCCTGGAATCGCCGTTGTTGCTGTGCGGCGATTATACCACACGCGCCGGGGGCCTGTTGAGGGCGGAGTTGGGGGGCGTGAATGCAGACTTCCGAAGTCTCGGCAGACTTCGGAAGTCTCCTGACTCCCCCTGCCGCGCGAGCGGTTCCCTTCTACGCTGAAATAGTTTAGAATGGGTATGACTCATGACGTGTCTTTATTGTGAGTCGCTCATTGAGTCTGGTTGTACTGCGCGCCCAGGGCGGCGCGGCGAGCGATGCAATGGCCGACACCCCCTTCCTGGACACGATCCTGCTCGGCGATGCGCTGGACATCCTGCCCACGCTGCCCCGGCGCAGCGTAGACTTGGTCTTCGCCGACCCGCCGTACAACCTGCAATTGCAGCAGGAACTCTGGCGGCCCAACCTGACCCGCGTGGACGCCGTAGACGACGCCTGGGATCAGTTCGACGGTTTCGACGCCTACGATGCGTTCACCCGCGCCTGGCTGCTGGCCGTCCGCGAGGTCATGAAAGAGACGGCGACGATCTGGATTTCAGGCACCTACCACAACATCTTCCGCGTGGGGGCCATCCTGCAAGACCTCGGCTTCTGGATTCTGAACACCGTAGTATGGCACAAGTGCCTAGCAGGAACCACAAGACTGTATGCCAGAACACAGAAGGGTGACATGCCGGCAATGTTGAAGGACTTGGTGAGGCTTGACCCCGAAACCGTTCAATTGTGGAATGGCGAGAAGTGGGTCAGGGTTCTTGCTTGGCAGAAAGCCCCAGAGGCATCCAATACCCTGCGGATTACGTTGCGCAGCGGTGAGCGACTCAGATGCACCCCAGAACACCGCTGGCCGACTCAGCGGGGCCTGGTATGCGCCCGTGACCTCCAGAAGGGCGACATTATTCAGAGCGTGCGTTTGCCCGAAACAGAACGACCTCGCTATCCCCAGGCCCTCGAGGACGAACTCGTAGGCTGGTTTATCGGTTTATATATTGCTGAAGGCTCGCGAAGCGGCAACGCGATCCAGATTGCCAGTCACCAAAAAGAAACCACCCGCTATGAACGGTTGGTGGTATTGGCGAAGGCGTTCCATGGTACATGTGTTATGCATAATTCCACGGGGGGGAATGGGGCGAGCATCAATTTGCACGGCAAAATACTCCATGCCCTCATTGACGAATATGTGTCTGGCAATACGGCAAAGAATAAGCACCTCTCCGTGAAGTGTTGGGAACGCTCGACTCGATTTCTTCAGGCCGTGCTAGAAGGCTATCTTTCTGGTGATGGACACCATGATGAGACAAATGATCGGTGGCGCATCGCGTTCACGCGCAATTACAACTGGGAAAACGATTTGCGGACCTTATGTGCGCGGCTTGGGGTGTATCTGCGTCTTAATCTGGCAACTCACAAGTCAGGGGACAAAAAGTATCCCGGATTTCGAGGTGAGGTGCGCTTCAAGAAGAGTTCACGCGCGAAGCACGAAGGCGAGATCGTTGAAATTCGGGAGTGGGGGCCCTGTGAATTGTGGGATGTAGCCGTAGAAGATGCCCCCCATGTCTTTGCCCTGGCTTCGGGCATTTTGACCCACAATAGCAACGCCATGCCCAACTTCCGTGGCACGCGCCTGAAGAACGACGTTGAGTTCGTGATCTGGGCGCAGCACAGCCAGGGCGCGCGCTACACCTTCAACCACCACGCGATGAAGCAGTTCAACGAAGGCAAACAACTGGGGAGTGTCTGGCCGATCAACGTCTGTGGCGGTGAGGAGCGTCTGAGAGACGAGGCCGGCAGGAAGCTCCACTCGACCCAGAAGCCAGAGGAGTTGCTCAAGCGCATTATCCTGGCCAGCAGCCTCCCAGGCGATCTGGTTCTTGATCCTTTCATCGGCACCGGCACAACGGCGGCAGTCGCCAAATGGCTGAGGCGATGCTGGATCGGCATTGAGCGCGAGGAAAGGTACGTGTGCGCAGCGCGCGAGCGGGTAGCGGCTGTGCAACCGCTGCCGCCTGATCATCCGCTGCTCGCCCTCGACCTGCCGCCGGTGCGCGTGGCCTTCGAGGAACTCCTACAGCGCGGCTATCTGCACGCTGGCCAGCGCCTGTACCTGGACGGTACCGGCGTGCAGGCGGTGATTCTGGCGAATGGGCAGGTGCAGGTCGGCGAGCTAATTGGGACCATCCATACGCTCGCTGCCCGGTTGAAGGGTGTGCCTTCATGCAATGGGTGGACTCTGTGGCAGTTCGACGACGCAGAGACGGGTCGCCGCCACTCGCTTGACGCGCTGCGCCGCCACGCTCGCCAGGAACTGCGCGGCAAGCGCCGCTAGAGCCTCCCCTCGCGCCGGAGGGCGGCGGTACAGTCGGGGCAGTAGCCCGTGAAGCAGGCGCAGGCGCTGGTCACGCTGACCCCCTTGCGGCGCACCAACTCGCGGGCCATGTTGTTGAGCAGATCGGTGGCGATTAGCACGCGCGTCCCGCAGCGCAGGCAGGTCAGGTAGTGTTGCTCTGGGCCGTCGGCCAGGCGATACACTTCGCGGCGATGCTCCGGCTCCACGTAGCGGCGATCCACCAGTCCCAACTCGGTGTACAGGTTGAGCGCCCGGTAGACGGTCGCCAGGCTGATGCTGGCGTCCTGAGCGTGCGCCAGCGCGTAGATCTCTTCCGCGTCCAGGTGCGACGACTGCCCGGCCAGCACCTGCAGCAGCAATGTGCGCTGTGGCGTGACCTTGAATCCGCGCTGGTGCAGTGTGGCTTCGGCTTCGTCAATGATGTGCGGCATGGCCATTCGCTGCCCTGGCTACTCGCTGCCCCGCCGCGTGGCGGACTCCCGTTCCGCGCGGGCCTCGTGCAGCAGTAGCGCCTCCAACTCGTAGACTTCCTCATCACTGAGTTCGTCCAGCAGGCGGGCGACGCGATCCCCCTGCAGGCGCTTGCGCTTGCCGCGCAAAGCGGGATCGCGCCGCGTCGCGCCGATGCCGAGGATCGCGCT
>Ga0334890_1003083_pt1 | contig 17597 bp, 14 predicted proteins | sample GraSluR1_MG_3_FD_207220 | JGI IMG/M metagenome (GOLD analysis project Ga0334890, IMG submission 207220) | Sludge microbial communities from methane-producing bioreactor in Wageningen University, Netherlands - Granular Sludge_31_08-R1 | ecosystem: Engineered > Bioreactor > Anaerobic >... | reverse complement strand
AGCTTCTTGCGCACCTCGTCGGTCAAATCCACTTCGGAGCGACAGATCAGCGCGTCCGGCACAATGCCGATCTCGCGCAGCTTGGCCACGCTCTGTTGGGAGGGCTTGGTTTTCACCTCGCCTGCAGCCTTGATATACGGAACGTAGGTCAGGTGAATGTACATCACGTTGTCGCGGCCTTCCTCGAGGCCGATCTGGCGGATTGCTTCGAGGAACGTGAGGCCTTCGATGTCGCCGACCGTTCCGCCGATTTCGACGAGTACGACATCCACATCCTTTTCGTCCAGCGCGCGGATATGCGCTTTGATCTCGTCGGTGATGTGCGGAATCATCTGCACCGTGCCGCCGAGGTAGTCGCCGTGGCGTTCCTTCTTCAGCACTTCCCAGTAGATCCGGCCAGCAGTGAAATTGCTTTTGCGCGAGGTCGGCTGGCCAGTGAACCGCTCGTAATGACCGAGATCGAGATCTGTCTCTGCTCCATCATCGGTGACGTACACTTCCCCGTGTTGATAGGGGCTCATCGTGCCGGGATCCACGTTCAGGTATGGGTCTACCTTGAGCATACGGATGGAGAGTCCGCGGCTGATGAGGAGACGCCCGAGAGACGCCGCGGTCAGCCCTTTGCCGAGTGACGATACAACCCCGCCTGTAATGAATATATATTTTGCCATAACACGCGCCTACGCCGGGCGATTTTCGACACGTATGCATTAACTGAGGCCGGACCTCAACAAAAAACCGTACGATCCTGCCGATTGTGCTACAAAAATGTAGGGAAAGCGACGGTGGCTTGTGATTACCGGCATAAGATGTGACAATGCAGTTATATGGAAGAGGAACAAGAAAGAAATCTCGGTGAGCAGCCCATTGCCCGCATCATGGCCGAGCGCGGGATGAAAGCGGGCGATTTGGTCAAAGCCTCAACGGAACAGATTACCTATAAGATGGTGTCGCGCGCCTGCAAAGGCAGGAGGCTTACACCTCACGTGCAGGTCAAAATCCGCAATGCGTTGAACGCAGCTACAGGATGCTCTTATTCGCTCGGAGAGCTGTTTACCTACCAGGAGGGCAGAGGATGTCGTTGATGGATTGGTTGCGGAAGCTGGGCATTGTTCGTTTCGGTGCGACAAAGGCGATTTATCATTCCGCCAAGGATCGCCCGGCGGAATTCATGATGGAAGGCGTCATGAATGCCGACAAGGATCTCGTGGGGCAAAAGCCGAAAGATGCGAAGAAAGCGTCCCCAGCAGACTGATGCCTGTTAATAGGCTCACACCCAGCCGCGAAGTTTCACCGCTTCGGCCATACGGCTGACGGCGACGAGGTAAGCGGCCAGGCGCATCGGCACATTCTTGTCCCTGTGCAGGCGGTACACGGACTGGTAGGCATCGGTCATCCGGCGGTCCAGTTGGCGATGCACGATGTCGAGCGTCCAGAAGTAGTTGTTCTTCCCCTGCACCTGCTCGAAGTATCCCACGATCATTCCCCCGGCATTGGCCAGGAAGTCGGGGATCACATGAACGCCGCGCACGTGCAATAGCGTATCTGCTTCAGGCGTGCTGGGGCCATCAGCCAGTTCGCAGCAGATCTTCGCGCGGATGCGGTCCGCGTTCGACTGCGTGATCACGTTTTCCATGGCGGCGGGATAAAGCACGTTCACGTCAAGCTCAAGGAGGTCCTCGTTCGTGATCGGTTCCGAACCGGGGAACCCGGAAACCTGCCCGGTGCGGAGCTTGTGGTCCACGAGGGCCTTGGGATCCAGTCCATTGGCGTTGTAAACGCCGCCGCTGGTGTCCGACACCGCCACGAGAACGCCGCCACCGAGAATCTCGGGATGCAGGAGCGCCACATGCTGGCCGGCATTTCCGAAACCTTGAATCGCGAAGGCTCCATGCGGATCAACTCCCAAAGTCCGGCACGCTTCGCGCACACAGTAAACGCCGCCGCGCGCGGTGGCGTCGTGGCGGCCTTGCGATCCGCCCAGGGCGGGCGGCTTACCGGCGATGACAGCGGGATGCGAATAGCCCGTGATGGTTTCGAATTCATCGGCCATCCATGCCATGACCTGCGGGGTTGTGTACATATCGGGCGCGGGCATGTCGCGGTCCTCGCCGAGTTCGCGCGCCATCACGCGCATCCAGCCGCGTGCCAGTCGCTCCTTTTCAGCATTGGAAAGTTTCTTGGGGTTGCAGGTCACGCCGCCGTTGCCGCCACCGAGCGGGATATCGAGCACGGCGAATTTCCATGTCATCCAGGCGGCCAGCGCGCGGACCGTGTCCATCGTTTCGTCGGGGTGCCATCGAACGCCGCCCATGCAGGGCCCACGCGCATCGTTGTACTGGACCCGGTACGCATGAAGCACCTGCGTGCCGCCGTCGTCCATCCGGAGAGGGATCGTGAAGCGGTATTCGCGGCGCGGCCATCGCAGCAATTCGCGCATCGCGGGTTCAATGCCGAGCATCTCGGCGGCTTCGTCAAACTGGGATTGGGCTACGGCAAAAGCGTTTGATTGTTCATTCATGCTGATGTCTCCGGTTTCGTCAAAGCTACCTGCTGTTGATCTCCATTTCAATTGCGCAGATCATTCGGCGCTGCACGGCATCCGCCCATACGATGAACGATTCGCCTCCACAATCGTGGGCCTCAAGAACGTGAAGCACATCCTTCCAGGCCTCCGCTCCGGGCATGAATCGCGCCAGCGAATTGGGCGCCTGCTCGAAAAAAGCGCTATCCACAAAATGGTCCTTCCGCTCAGGCAATACGGCTGCGCAAAGAATGTCGTGCGAGATAATGTCGTTCATAAAATGCGTGCCCAGAGAAACTTCCGGGGTAAGCGCCTCATGCATTTCCGCGATTTCGACAAGCGTGCCCACGCTGCTGATTTCCGCAAAACGCACGGGAACACCCAGTTCCGGACTGCTTGTACCCCAGCGGCCGGGTCCCGCCAGTATCCACGGGGCGTCTCCAAGGGTGCGCCGGATGCGTCCCATCAGGCGTGCCAGTTCAAAGCGATTGGTCAGCGAAAGCAGGCTGTACTGCCTGGGTGAAATATGGACGAGACGGTCAAAGCGCGTGAAGCGGCTGCGACCGAGTGTATATCCCTGCGAAGAAAGCAAGACTTTGCCTGTAGCCGGATCAAAGGGGATGGGGTGCTCAATGGCTCTCAACGTGATCGGGGTTAAATCCATTGCGCCAAGACCGTCGTTCAATTGAAGGACAAAGGTGAGTTCAACAGAATTGTTTGCTGCTCCGGCAAGCCGGTGCAACAGCTCGCGCATGAAATGGACGAGAGGCGTGTCGTGTAAAAGTCCCTCGCAGGTGAGCGCGCGGATCGGTTCTCCGGTCACGGGGTGATACATATCGCCGGTTGAGGTCAGCAGTTCGATCACCCGGGAACTGTGTGCCTGAATCAAGTCTGCCACGTAGTCGGTCTCGATCGCGCCGCTGTTTGTATTGATGAAGTCGGCGCGCCGCTGGGAATGGCTGCAAATATCTTCAAAGTACGCTTCTGGCCGGCGGTCGGGCGCATTCAAGGCGACGATCCTCGGATACTCATTTCCGGCGTTGAGTCTTGATGCGGCTCCGAAAACGAGGCGCATGACGCCGGCCGCCGGATCAATGTACTCACTCCACGCATAAGGATTGTGCGAAGACGCCCACCCGCTGATATCCGGGTAGAAGCGATGGCCGTGTGCGGCGCCGGGGTGCTCGGTCGCCACGATCTTTATCGCGCCGGATAACTCCTTGAGTATATCGGCACAACATTGTTCTATGGCGGTGGCGAGTGTTGTCGGGTCGGTGGCGGAGGGCCTGGCAAGAACATCTCTGACAAGCGGGTTTGCGCTGTTCCTCTGCAAAATCATGCCGAAGTATAAACCGCTTTTTTGCCCAGCGCTACACGCGAGGTGGTGTAAACACCCCCACCACTCCCTCTCCCCTGGGGAGAGGGAGTGGGTGAGGGGGCCTTATAGTCTGGTCAGACCACGCCCTGGTCAATCATCGCGTCGGCAACCTTGATGAAGCCGGCGATGTTCGCGCCCATGACGTAGTTGCCGTCCTGGCCGTATTCCTTAGCCGTGTCGTGGCACGACTTGTGAATGGCGACCATGATCCGGTTCAACCGCTGATCCACTTCCTCGCGCGACCACGAAAGGCGCATCGAGTTCTGGGTCATTTCCAGGCCGGATGTGGCGACGCCGCCGGCATTCGCAGCTTTGCCCGGTCCGTAGAGTATCTTCTTTTCGAGGAACAAATCCACGGCCGCGGGTGTACTCGGCATATTGGCGCCTTCGCTGATCACGTAACAGCCATTCTTCAACAGTTCCTTTGCCTCGTCGCCGCTGATCTCATTCTGTGTTGCGCTCGGGAACGCGCAGTCGCACTTGATGTACCACGGACGTACGCCATCGCGATATTCGCAGCCGAACTTGTCCGCATATTCCTTGATGCGGCCGCGCTTGATGTTCTTCAGTTCCATGGCCCACGCCAGTTTCTCCGGCGTGATGCCGTCCTTGTCGTAAACGGTTCCGTTGGAGTCGGAGAGCGAAACCGCCTTCGCGCCGAGTTGGTTCAGCTTTTCGATCGTGTACTGCGCGACGTTTCCGGAGCCGGACACGGTGCAAACCTTGCCCTTGAACGTTTCGCCGCGCGTCTTGAGCATTTCTTCCGCGAAATAGACGGCGCCATAGCCCGTGGCTTCAGGGCGGATTAGTGAGCCGCCCCACTTCAGACCTTTGCCGGTCAATACGCCGGTGAATTCGTTGCGTAAGCGCTTATACTGGCCGAACATGTATCCGATCTCGCGCCCGCCCACGCCGATGTCGCCCGCCGGAACGTCCGTGTCCGGTCCAATGTGTCGCGCGAGCTCCGTCATGAAGCTCTGGCAGAAGCGCATCACTTCCGCGTCCGACTTGCCCTTGGGGTCGAAATCGGAACCGCCCTTGCCGCCGCCCATCGGGAGGGTGGTGAGCGAGTTCTTGAAGACCTGTTCGAAGCCGAGGAACTTCAGGATGCTCTGGTTCACGCTCGGATGAAAGCGAAGGCCTCCCTTGTATGGGCCAATGGCGCTGTTGAACTCAATTCGGAATCCACGATTCACCTGCACCTGGCCCTTGTCGTCCAGCCATGGCACGCGGAAAACAATCTGACGCTCGGGTTCGACAATGCGCTCGAGAATCTTCTTGTCCTGATACTTTTTGTGGCGCTCGACGACAGGTTCCAAAGACTCCAGCACCTCGCGAACAGCCTGGAGAAACTCCGGCTCGCCGGCGTTGCGCCGCTCAACAACACTGATCACGTCTTGAATGTATCCCACGACCTAACCTTCCTTTCTTTAATGAACAGAAATGCCATTATGACATTACATGTCGATTCAGCATGTTCAGACGGTATATAATAGCCATAAAAACAAAGGCAATCACTTTATTATAGAAAATATATTAATTTATATAACGGCAATATTGCCGTATATAAATCATTTATTAAATGCAGAATTGCCAACTTCTCATTATTAGCTTACAGAGAACGCGGCTTGAAGCGGCATTTGAATACGGCAAAGACGGCGAGTGATGGCGCGACACAGCAAACAGATCAAGCTGATGATATTGAAGGCGCTGCAGGAAATGGGTGAGCCTGCGGGTGCCGCGCGTATTCATGATCGCCTTGCGGCGAATGGGACCATGCTTCAGCCGCGCACGGTACGTTACTATCTTCTGCAGTTGGATCGCGAGGGGCTTACGCGTTTTGTCGGGCGGCGTACTGGGCGGGAAGTATCGGAGCGTGGGCGGGAGGAGCTTGCGCGGGCGAACGTGATTGAGAAGGTCGGATTTGTAGCCGCGAAGATTGATTCGCTCGGATACCGGATGACGCTGAGCTTGGGGTCGGGACAGGGAACAATCATCGCCAATGTCGCGACGATTCGTGAGAACTACTTGGCACGCGCGCTGGAGGACATGAAGCCGGTCTTTGCGCGTAAGCTGGGGATGGGGTCGCGCATTGCAATCGCGCGGGAAACCGAGACGATAGGTGGCTACACTGTTCCGCGTGGACAGGTTGCGATTGCCACGGTGTGCAGTGTCACCGTTAACGGCATTCTGCTCGATGAGGGTATTCCGGTGACTTCACGTTTCGGCGGCTTGCTTGAGTTGTGCGATGGCAAGCCGGTGCGTTTCGTTGAGTTGATTGAATATCGAGGCACGACACTGGATCCTCTCGAAACATTTATCCAGGCGGGCATGACTCGGGTGCGAGAGTGCTCCCGCACCGGGACGGGCGTGATCGGCGCAAGTTTTCGCGAAGTTCCGTCGGTTGCGTTGGCGGATGTGACGCGGTTGCAGAAGCGCATGGCGGCCTGCGGACTCGGCGGAATCCTCGGCGTCGGATATCCCAATCAGCCGCTTTTCGATATTCCGGTATCGGAAGGGAGGACCGGCATTGTGGTGGTCGGAGGATTGAATCCGATCGCGGCGATTCACGAAGCCGGTGCGCCCGTGGAAATTCAATCACTGGCCGGACTCGAGGAATTCGGACACTTTCAACCTTTCGATCTGGTGCGGGATCGCTTCCCGCGGAATTGAGGCGAACACAAGCAACAAGAACGGGGAAATACATGGACTGCAATAAATTCATCGAGGAACAATCGGCGGAATTGAAGAAAACGGTCGGCGGCGGATTGGCGATCAACGCCTTGAGCGGTGGGGTGGACAGTGCCGTCTGCACCGTTCTTGGGCATCGCGCGCTGGGCAAGCAGTTGAAGACCGTTTTTGTGGATAACGCGATCATGCGCGAAGGCGAACCTCAGCGCGTAGTGTCTGCGTTTGCCGCGATGGGTATTCCGGTGGAATTGGTTGACGCGCGGGCTGATTTTCTCGGCGCGCTGAAAGGCCTTACGGATCCGGAGGAAAAGCGCAAGGCCATCACCAGTACCTTTTATCAGATGGTGTTCGGAAAACTGGTGCGCGAAAGCGGCGCGAAATTCCTGGTTCACGGCACGATCCTCACCGATATCGAGGAAACGGTGGCCGGCATCAAGCGTCAGCACAACATTCTCGCGCAACTGGGCATTGATCCGCAAAAGGAATACGGATACCAGGTCCTTGAGCCCTTGAAGACGCTGCGCAAGGATGGAGTGCGCGCGGTGGCGAAAGCCCTCGGCATGCCGGATGAGATGGTTCACCGCATCCCGTTTCCCGGCCCCGCGCTCGCGGCGCGGATCGTGGGCGAGATCACGGAAGAGCGGCTGGCAACGGTGCGCAAAGCGACGGCGATTGTTGAAGAAGAATTGAAGGACAGCGGCGCATTCCAGTATCTCGCGGTGCTGTTGAACGATTATGCGACAGGCATCCGCAACAACCAGCGCGAATTCGGGCAGATCATTGTCGTTCGTTGCATTGAGAGCGTGGACGCGCGCACCGCGACGGCGACGGAATTGCCGTGGAAGAAATTGAACCGGATATGTGAGCGGGTTGTGGAAATACCGGGCGTCAACCGGTGCCTGTACGACCTGACGCCGAAGCCGCCCGCGACAGTGGAGTATGTTTAGAAACCTGAAACCCGAAACCTGAGCAGATTCTTAGAGGAGCAAGCGATGCCCAAACGCGAAGACATCCACAAAGTCATGATTATTGGTTCCGGTCCGATCATTATCGGGCAGGCGTGCGAGTTCGATTATTCCGGCACGCAGGCGTGCAAGGCGCTGCGCGCGCTGGGATACAGCATCGTTCTCGTAAACTCCAATCCGGCGACGATCATGACCGATCCGGGGACGGCCGACGTAACCTATATCGAACCGCTGAATATTCAGCGCATGGAAGAGATCATTGCGAAGGAACGGCCCGATGCGCTGCTGCCGAATCTCGGCGGGCAGTCGGCGCTGAACCTCGCTTCAGAGCTGGACAAGGCCGGTATTTTGAAGAAGTACGGCGTCCGGATCATCGGCGTGGATATTGACGCGATCGAGCGAGGTGAAGACCGATTGGCGTTCAAAGAGACAATGAAGAAGCTGGGGATCGAAATGCCCGCGAGCGAACTGGCGTATACCGTTGAGGAGGCGGAAGCCATTGCCGGGAAGCTCGGTTATCCCGTGGTCATACGGCCTGCGTACACCATGGGCGGCACCGGCGGCGGCCTCGTTTACAATGTGGAAGAGCTGCGGATCGTCGTGGCGCGAGGAATTGCCGCGAGCCTCATCGGTCAAGTGCTGGTCGAAGAATCCGTGCTGGGATGGGAAGAGCTGGAGCTCGAAATCGTTCGCGACGCAAAGAACAAACTGATCACCGTTTGCTTCATCGAAAACGTGGATGCCATGGGCGTCCATACCGGCGATTCCTATTGCGTGGCGCCGATGCTGACGATTTCAAAAGAATTGCAGGCGAAGCTGCAGGATTATTCTTACCGGATTGTCGAGGGGATCGGGGTGATCGGCGGCACGAACGTACAATTTGCGCACGATCCGAAAACCGGCCGCGTTGTGATCATCGAAATCAATCCCCGCACGTCGCGGTCCTCGGCGCTGGCGTCGAAGGCAACCGGTTTCCCAATCGCGCTCGTTTCCGCGAAGCTTGCGGGTGGATTGACGTTGGAGGATATCCCGTATTGGCGCGACGGCACGCTCGATCAGTACACGCCGTCCGGCGACTACGTGGTCGTGAAGTTCGCCCGATGGGCCTTCGAGAAGTTCAAGGGCGTACAGGACAAGCTGGGCACGCAGATGCGCGCGGTGGGCGAGGTGATGAGCATCGGCAAGAACTACAAGGAGGCTTTCCAGAAAGCGATCCGCTCGCTGGAGAACAGCCGGCACGGGCTCGGTTTCGCGAAGGATTTCAACAAACGCTCCCTGCCGGAGCTGATGCAGATGTTGAACGAAGCGACGAGCGAGCGCCAGTGGATCATGTACGAGGCGCTGCGCAAGGGCGCGACCGTGGAGCAGCTCCACGAGAAGACGTATATCAAGGCGTGGTTCATCCAGCAGATGAAGGAGCTGGTGGAGCTTGAGGAACAGATCCTGAAGCACAAGGGCGGGATGCTGCCGGATGAATTGTTGCGGCAGGCAAAGAAGGACGGGTTTGCGGACAAGTATCTGTCCAAGCTGCTCGGCATTCCCGAGAAAAAGATTCGCGAACAGCGCAAGCGTATCGGGGTTGTTGAGGTGTGGGATGCCGTGCCGGTGAGCGGTGTGGATAACGCGGCCTACTATTACTCCACGTACAATGCTACGGAAGACAAAGTGAAGACCGATGATCGTCGCAAGGTGATGATCCTTGGCGGAGGGCCGAACCGCATCGGGCAGGGCATTGAGTTCGACTACTGCTGCGTTCACGCGGCATTTGCGCTGCGCGACCTCGGCTATGAGACGATCATGGTCAATTGCAACCCGGAAACGGTTTCCACCGACTACGACACGTCCGACAAGCTCTACTTCGAGCCGCTGACGACGGAAGACGTGTTGAGTATTTATGAAAAGGAAAAGCCCGAGGGCGTAATCGTTCAATTCGGAGGGCAGACCCCTCTGAATCTCGCGGCCGACCTGGCGGAAGCGGGAGTGAAAATCCTCGGCACTTCCGTGGATACGATTGCGGCTGCGGAAGACCGCGACCTGTTCCGAAAGATGATGGAAAAACTCGGAATCCCGATGCCGGAATCCGGCATGGCGAGCACACTGGACGAGGCGCTCGTGATCGCAAAGCAGATCGGCTATCCGGTCATGGTCCGTCCCTCGTTCGTTCTCGGCGGGCGGGGCATGGAGGTGGTGCACGACGAGGCGATGCTGCGTCATTACGTCGCCGCGGCGGTGGATGTCACTCCGGAGCGGCCGATCCTGATTGACCGATTCCTTCAGAACGCGCTGGAGGCTGAAGCGGATGCGATGGCCGATGGCTCAGACGCCTTCGTCCCTGCGGTGATGGAGCATATCGAGTTGGCGGGCATTCATTCCGGCGATTCGGCGTGCGTGATTCCACCCGTCACGATTCCGCAGGGAAACCTGGACACGATCTACGATTACACGAAACGCATCGCACGCGAGATGGGTGTGGTGGGGCTGATGAACATCCAGTATGCAATCGAGAAAGGAAAAGTCTATGTCATCGAGGCGAACCCGCGCGCTTCGCGCACAGTTCCGCTCGTTTCCAAGGTCTGCAATGTTTCGATGGCGCGCGTGGCGACCGAACTGATGATGGGCAAGAAGTTGAGCCAGGTCGGGCTCGCGCCAAAAAACATCCCGCACTTCGGTGTGAAGGAATCGGTCTTCCCGTTCAGCATGTTCCCGGAGGTGGATCCGCTGCTAGGACCGGAGATGCGTTCAACCGGCGAAGTGCTCGGTATGGCGGACTCGTTCGGCATGGCCTTCTTCAAGGCGGAAGAAGCCGCCAAGCCGCCGCTGCCGACGGAAGGCACTGTTCTGATCAGCGTTACGGAAAGGGATGAGGCCATCGTCCAGTTTGCCCGGGAGTTTGAGAAGCAGGGGTTCCGCATTCTCGCTACGCGCGGCACGCAGAAGTTTCTGGCCGATGCGGGGGTGAAGGCGGAAATGATCAATAAGTTGCAGGAAGGCCGGCCGCACATCGTGGACGCGATCACGAACAAGGAGATCCACCTGGTGATCAATACGCCGGCTGGAAAGCGGAGCGTTTGGGACGATTCCTATATCCGGAAAGCAGCCATCAAGTATAAGGTTCCTTACATCACGACCATTGCGGCGGCTGTCGCGGCGGCGAAAGGAATTACCGCCATGCGCAAAGGCCGGGGCGGGGTGAAATCCTTGCAGGAATATCATGCCGATATCACATGACATGTGATGTCTGTGCTGAACAGGCAGGAGTGGAGAAATGAAAAAACCTGTCGGATTCGATAACGAGAAATATTTGCGCGAGCAGACCGCGGCGATCCAGGAGCGTGCCGCAAAGGGGCCCAAACTTTATCTGGAGTTCGGCGGCAAATTGTTGTTCGACTACCATGCTTCGCGCGTGCTGCCGGGATTCGATCCGAACGTCAAAATGCGCCTGCTGCAGCAGTTGAAGGATCAGGCCGACGTCCTGTTGTGCATTTATGCCGGCGACATTGCGCGAAAGAAGGTGCGCGCCGATTTCGGTATCACGTACGACGTGGACGCGATGAAGCTGATTGACGACCTGCGCGATTGGGGGGTTACGGTCGGGGGCGTGGTCATTACGCGATATGACGACCAGCCTGCCACGCGCCAGTTCCGCAACAAGCTGGAGCGGCGGGAGGTCAGGGTATATACCCATCGTGCCACGCGGGGATATCCGGCCGACGTGGACTTGATCGTCAGCGACGAAGGATATGGCGCCAACGATTACATTGAGACCTCGAAACCGTTGGTCGTAGTGACCGGGCCGGGACCGGGCAGCGGCAAGCTGGCCACCTGTCTTTCGCTGCTGTATCACGATCATCGTCGTGGCGTGCGGTCCGGTTACGCCAAGTTCGAGACATTTCCGATCTGGAATCTGCCGCTCAAGCATCCCGTGAACATCGCTTATGAAGCAGCCACTGCCGATATCCGCGACTATAACCTGATTGACCCTTTTCATCTTGAGGCTTATGGCAAGACGTCGGTGAACTACAATCGCGACGTCGAGGCGTTTCCCCTGCTGCGGCGGATCCTCGAGAAAATCACGGGCGGCGAAGCGGAGTATCGTTCGCCTACCGACATGGGCGTCAACCGCGCGGGCTTTGGAATTGTGAATGACGAGGTGGTCCGCGACGCCGCGTGCCAGGAGATCATTCGACGTTATTTCCGCTACGCATGCGAATATGCGATGGGCTTTTCTGATCTGGAGTCCGTGCAGCGATGCGAGCGCTTGATGGAAGAGCTGCATCTACGGCCCGAAAGCAGGAAGCCGGTCCTGCCGGCGAGGCATGCGGCGGATGAGGCACAGAGCGGCGGAAAGGGGAACGAGGGCATTTACTGTGGCGCCGCGATCGAGCTTGCGGACGGCAGTATCGTGACAGGGAAAAACTCGCCGCTCATGCATGCCGCATCGAGCTTGATTCTGAATGCCGCCAAGCAGTTGGCGGGCATGCCGGACAACATTCATCTTCTGCCGCCGTCCATCACCGCGGCGATCGGGGCCATGAAGCGCGAAATCATGAACCGCAAGACGGAAAGCTTGAGTCTCGACGAGACGCTGATCGCGCTCAGCATCAGCTCGACTTCCAATCCCGCCGCCCAAGTTGCGCTGGAGAAGCTCAAGGAGCTTGCGGGTTGTGAAATGCACATGACGCACATCCCGACGCCCGGCGACGAAGCGGGACTGCGCCGTCTCGGGGTCAACCTTACGACCGACCCGAACTTCCCGAGTAAAAACCTGTTTTCGGGCTGAGTATTCATTCCACTCAGATGTCCTCCGCAGGCAATATATCTGTCATATAAAATCGCGGCCGCGACGCCATGTGAGAGTGAAGATTGATCGCGAAGAGTTTCAGAACGTGCGATTCAGTGCAGGCGACCGAGAATGTACAGCCAGTTCGCAAGAACCAAGGCGAGGAAGAGCAGGATGATTCTGCATAGCGAAAAACCTTTGATTCGCAAACGCGGATAGCGACCGATCACAACGATCCACGAGTAAGCAGAGTAGATGACGCTCATTAATCCCGCTGAAACCATCAGGGGCTGTGTGCGGAACGCCGACCCTATATGTCCGCTCTTCAGTAGCAGCAGCGCGCGATAGGATCCGCATGTGGGGCAGGGGGTGTGCGCTAAATGCTTAAAGAGACATGGCGGGATGAAGCGCTCAGGCATCATCGCGGCGATCACGATCAGCAGGATTAGTGCGGTGAAGATGCAGACACCGAAGACCATTTCGTAGTCCTCGTCCCGTTCAGAAAGCTTTCGCCATTCCAAGCACATGGTATCTTTAACGAGTAAGGGACAACCCCGCATTGCGCGGGATTGTCCCATGCCTCAACAAATCATGATGTCCTGAAATCAGACCTTCGTAATGCCCTTGAACCAGTCCTCGGCATATTTCCCGATTACCGGTACAGGCTTCTGCAGGCCTTGCACGGCGTTCATCAGACCCATGACCGCCAGGACCAGAAGGAATATCATTCCGGCTGGAAGCAGGATTACGCCGATGCACACGACCATCAGAAGAGAGCCGACAACTCCGACGGCGATACCAGCCAACCAAATCATCAGGCATTGCTTGGCATGGTAGAGCGAAAAATCGTTGTTTCGCATGATCAGGGGAACAAGAAAGAACGGTATGCTTATGAACGAAAGAGCATACGAAAGAATGGCGAAAGTCCTTCCTTCCTCCACATCCTTTGACAATGGGGCTCCTGCCGTGGGCGGAACAACTTCAGGCTCTTGTGGTTTCTGTTCTTCTGTCATAGGGCTGCCCTTTCTTCTTAATGGCCTGGACTCATGTTTCGTGATGTATTTTCAACGATCATCTTGGATGCACAAGAAAAAAAGACCGGCCGGACTTTATGTCCGGCCGGCCAATCTCTGACAAAGACCGTCAAGGCAGACTGTCGCAATTCTTATTTCTTCGACTTGGCAGCCTTCTTGCCCTGAGCTTTGAGCAAGGCGGTTACTTCCGCCTCTGCCGCCAACCAATGGGCGTGCGAATCACCGGAAAAACCGGCTTTTTCAGCCCTGAAATAGGCGGCCTGCTCGATCATCTTGAGTCGCTCTTCCGGTGTAACCGTAACGGCCGCAGCCTTCGGGGCTTTGGGTGCTATAGTTCGCTTGCGCGGAGCTGCATTTCCCGAGGCAATCGCAGAAACGGTAGCAATTTTCGGAGCGGCCTTAGAGGCCTTTGCACTGGATTTTGTTTTCTTAATCTGGCCCATATCTCTTCCCTCCTGTTCTCAGTATCCCGTGGCCAAACGGGAACATGCGGCGCACTTTACTACTACCTCGATGGATTGCAAGCGTTATGATGGTCAGGAATTTGTTGCTTCCCGTAAGCGGCTCCGGGGTATATGGTTAGCGCGCATGAACATTAAAAAAACAGTGGAAGAAGTCCTTTCGAGTTGGATTCAGGATGCTTTTTCAACGGCCGGTATTGATCTTGGCGCAACGGGAATCGGCGCAGTATCCGTGAATCCAGCATCCGATGACCGGTTTGGCGATTATCAATGCAACGCGGCGATGTCGTTGGCCAAGTCATTGAAGAGGAATCCCCGCGATGTTGCCCAAAGCATCATACAAGCGGCGGCTCCACACGAAGCAGTTGCCAAGGCTGAAGTGGCCGGCGCCGGTTTCATCAATATTCATTTGAATCCGGAATGGATGGCGCGGCGGCTGGAGGCAATCGAGCAGGATGACCGGGTAGGCGCTCCCGGAGTCGGCGATGGCCGGACCGTTGTTATTGACTATTCAAGCCCCAACGTGGCCAAGCCAATGCATATCGGCCATATCCGATCCACCGTTATCGGCAATGCGTTGGACCGTATGCATCGGTTTCTTGGATATCGGGTGATTGCGGACAACCATATTGGTGATTGGGGAACCCAGTTTGGCATTCTGATTCTCGGTTGGAAACGGGAGCGGAATGAAGAGCGGTTGCTTGAAGATCCGATCACGGAACTGGAACGGATCTACAAAGCGACAAACGCTGCCTGCGATGCGGATCCCGCGCAGCGTGAGCTGGCACGCCAGGAACTGGTAAAGCTGCAGCAGGGTGATCCGGAGAATCTCGCGATATGGGAGAAGATGCAGCATCTTTCGCAAGACCAGTTCAACGAGATGTACACACGTTTGGATGTCCGTTTCGACGTGACTCTGGGCGAGAGTTTTTATAACCCGCAACTCTCCGGCGTCGTGGAAAATCTTATGGCGTCCGGTGTTGCGCGCGAATCGCTTGGCGCCATCGGTGTGTTTTCGGATGGAACAATGCCGCAAAAGGAAGATCCTTTCCTTATCAGCCGGGACGGCGAATGGGTAGATAACCCTTGCCTGATTCGCAAAAGCGACGGCGGCTTCAACTATGCGACGACCGATCTGGCTACGCTGGCCTATCGCGTCGAAGAATGGGCACCCGAAACCATTGTCTATGTAACCGATGGCCGGCAGCAACTGCACTTTCGACAGATCTTTGCAGCGTTTCGCCGATGGCGTCCGGATGTCCATGTGCGCCTGGAACATATCTGGTTCGGCACAATACTTGGCCCTGATGGCAAGCCGTTCAGAACCCGTTCAGGCGAGACGGTAAAGCTGCGAGACCTTCTCGACGAGGCAGAGGAGCGAGCCTTTGCGCTGGTGACGGAAAAGAGCCCGCATCTTGACGAACCAACACGGCGAAGAATTGCCCGGGCCGTGGGATTAGGGGCGGTCAAGTACGCCGATCTGATGTCCAACCGCCAGAACGATTACATCTTTAATTGGGACAAGATGCTGTCGTTTGATGGGAATACAGCCCCGTACCTCCAGTATGCGTGCGCACGCATTGCGAGCGTGCAGGACAAGTACCGGGAGCGTTTTAATGGTATGGATCCAACCGGACACCCTATCGTCCTGGGCGATCCTCTGGAGCGCAAGCTGGGCCTTCGCCTGGTGCAGTTTCCGGATGTCGTGGTTCGCTCGGCCAGACAGTACCGACCGAACGTCCTGGCAGATTACTTATACGACCTTGCACAGGTATACAGCGCATTTTATCAAAACATCCCATTCCTCAAGGCGGAGGAGGGGGTGCGGGAGAGCCGTGTGCGGCTGTGCGATGTGACCGCAAAAATACTACGTTGCGGGCTCGATTTGCTGGGGATCGAAGCACCGGAGAGAATTTGATTATCCCTCCCGGCTATCCACCCCGCGTTCCAGTTCACCCTGCTTGCGCAGTTCGCGCTTCATGATCTTGCCGGCCGCGTTCTTCGGAAGCTCATCGAGGAAATTGAATTTCCGCGGCACCTCGTGCCGGCCCAGATTGTCCAGGCAGAATTGCCGGAGGTCGCCGGCGGTTGCCTGTTGATCGGGCTTGAGCGATACGTAGGCGACAGGAATTTCTCCGTGCAACTCGTGGGGTTCGCCGATCACGGCCGCTTCGCGGATTGCCGGGTGGCGATACAGCACTTCCTCCACCATGCGCGGATAAACGTTCATGCCGTTGACAATGACCATGTCCTTCTTTCGGTCCACGATGCTGAAGTAACCATCCGCATCCCGTGTGCCGAGGTCGCCCGTGCGAAACCATTCGCCAAAGAATGCCTGTGCCGTATCTTCGGACAACTTCCAGTAGCCCTTCATCACGTTCGGACCGCGAACGCAGATCTCGCCAATCTCTCCGTTCGGCAGTTCCTTGCCATCCTCGTTCATGATACACATTTCCACGAGGGGCAGGGGGAGTCCGATTGTAGCGGGTTTGCGCAGACCGCCAATCGGATTGACGCTGGTGCATGGGGAACATTCAGTGGGCCCATCGCCTTCATGAATTGCGACCCCGAATCGCTCTTCGAACTGTTTCATGATTTCGACGGGCATGGCGGCGCCCCCGGAGATCGCGTATTTCAGCCTGGCCACCTTTTCAGTGTGTTCCGGCGGGAGTCGCAGCATCACGTTGTACATGCTGGGCACAGCCATGAAATGCGTGACGCACTCCTTGTGAATGATTTCGGCGGCCTGGACCGGGTCGAATTTCGGGACAGGCACAATGGTGCATCCGTGAAGCAGCGGCGCCAGCATGCACGCGGTGGCGGCGAAGGCGTGAAACATGGGCAGCACCACGATAACCACGTCCTTGCCCGGCTCGAAACGCAGAGCGCGCATGATGCTGTAGGTATTCGCCGCAAGATTTCGATGTGTCAGCATCGCGCCTTTCGGTCTGCCTGTTGTGCCCGAGGTGTAAAGTATGGCGAGAAGGTCCTCCGCCGGATCAATTGTTACAGCGGGAGGAGTCGCATGGGTTGCGATCATGTCCTGGAAACTCAGGTCGTCCGGATCAGCCTTGTTCGTTCCAATGCAAACCTTGAAAGCAACGGCGGGAACGGTGGATGCCATGGCGGTAACGGCCGGCGCAAAGGCTTCGAAATAGCATAACGCCTTTGCTTCCGCATCGGACAGAATGAATGCGATTTCCTTCGGATTGAGAAGCAGGTTCACCGGAACAACGACGGCGCCGACTTTTGAGATGCCGAAGTAAGCGATGACGAAGGCGTCGGAATTCACGCAGTAAAGCCCAACGCGGTCCCCCTTTTGAATGCCTTTTGCCGCGAGTGATGCGGCAAACCGGTTGCTCAGCGCGTCGAGCGACGCATAGTCCAACATGCGACCCGCAAATACAATCGCACGATTGTGAGGGTATCGGCGGACGCTTTCGCGGAAAAGATCGGGAATGCTGAGGTTGGACGGCCACGAGGTTGTGTCGTTCATTGCGTTAATCCTCCGGATTCAAGCGGTTGATAGCAGAGGATCAAGGCATGCGCAAGAAAAGGGATTTATTTTTTGCCGCCCCTTAACAGCGGCCGCTGCTGCAGGCCGTCAGCCATCAATACTGATACTCGCTGCCGCCGATGAACTCGCGGATCAATGATTTCACCGGAATAGCGCTGTCGTCCGCCATTTCCGTCATCGGATTCAGCATTTCATACACCCGCTTGGCGCGCATGTAGGCGTCCTGCCGCTTTCCATCGTCCTGGTA
>Ga0334890_1003075_pt1 | contig 17634 bp, 33 predicted proteins | sample GraSluR1_MG_3_FD_207220 | JGI IMG/M metagenome (GOLD analysis project Ga0334890, IMG submission 207220) | Sludge microbial communities from methane-producing bioreactor in Wageningen University, Netherlands - Granular Sludge_31_08-R1 | ecosystem: Engineered > Bioreactor > Anaerobic >... | reverse complement strand
GTGCAAATAATCAAAAATAATGCTTGGAAAAATATTGAGGACAACCAAAAAATATAAATAGAAGTAAATACACTAAGTATATTATGAAGAAAATATACTTAGCCGTTTTACTTGTTTTGGTTGTTGGTCTTAGTAGTGGAGAACAGTTATTTACGTTAGACTTTTATAATTTCGGTAGTTATAACGAAACCATATATAATAATACCGAAATTATAAACCCTCCTGGATTTTCAGATGATGTTATAGTTTATACTTTATATAATTCATCTGATCAAATTTCAGCTATATATTTTCAGGATATGGTATTATATAGTGATGATAAAAATATAGTAGAAAAAATAAAGGATTTGGAAGCGGCGACTAAGTGGGGTTAACTATTTTTTAATAATTTATTTTATATATGTCAGCGGTATACATTTTTATCCACCTCGATTTAAAGATCCTTCATAATTTCTTCACATTCGTTTGCATACCCTATTTTATAAGGTGTATAATCTTTCTCTATAGCCGATCTAATATCAACGTAATTTTGATATAAGACTTGCCTAAAGTCATCATCTGAAGCCTTAAGCATGTCAGCTATAGCCGCTGCTCTACCGGCTAAATATTCTTCAAACTTTACTTTAAGGGTTTTGACATATTCGGTTTGTCTTTTTACCATCTCGACTTTTACCTCTCCAATGTTTGCCATGATACTTCACCTCTTACAATACCATAATTGTTTTGACGCATATATAAGGCTTTTGGTCGAATTGGTCTTAAACGAGTATTCTTATTATTTTTAATCTAATTAGTATGTTTATCTTATGTATAGGTTAACCTAAAAGTCTGTTTGTTTAAGTAATACCGCGACAAAGAAAAGTGTTAACCTAACTGATAGATATATAAGGATATAAAGTTTACCCTTGAATTCAAAAGCACAAAATGTGTTACCTTTTAACCTCACGGTATGTATTTTGAGAAAATCGATAACTGGAGAGGTTGTATAATTTGACCAAAAAAGGCCATTAATTTTTGTCTGCTTATGATTTTACGTCTAATTTAATAAGCCTGGTTTATAAAAAAGATAGAAAAACAATTCGGTCTACTAAATTAAAATCGGTTTTATAAAAATGGAAAGTCCTATATAAAGGTTACGGCTAATTAGTATTACAAAACTTGCACGCGGTGTTACTAGAATCTGTCGCGAATAACATACTTTTTAGTTATACCATAGCATAACCATAACATACTAATTAGTCTAAAAGCAATAAGAATACTCAAATAAGGCCAAATCGACCAAAACCTTTAAATACTCAGCCGCTAAGTCATAGCTTGGAAGGTGAAATAAGATGAGAAACCATCCAAATGTTAAAAAAATTATGAAAGAATCCGACGAGTGGACCATAATAGGAAAAGAAGGCGGGAAACCTATATATGGGCATATCTTAGGATATGAGATCAAATATAATTGTAACAATTGGTATTGGCAGGTTTATTTCGACGGCCAAAAAATGGATTTTAAATCAACTGCCTTATATGATTGCTATTATGAAATAATCAGTTTGGTTGCAGATAGATAAAGGAGGTTAGATTAATATGGCAGAAAATCTTAGAAAAGTTTATGAAGAAGAGCATGTTATTAATCCTCATATATCGATAGTTTTAGCTTTTGATTTGTGGAAAACTAAATATAAGATGTTTATGTTTTTGGAACATAAATTAAATAATCTGGCTGACAAAGGAGATTTTGGAAAAGAATATGACCGTTTAGATAAAAAGTCTCAAAAATTAGCTAAGGAGTTGGGATATTGAATTTTCCTAAACAAAAGAAGATACCGAGCTAAGACTTAAGGTTGAAATTGTTAAGTATGTGGTTTCTGTGAAACTTGAAGAAGCCGAGACAGCAAAAAAGAGAAGGGAAACCAAAGAGAAGAAACAGAGACTTCTTGAAATTCTTGCTGATAAGCAGGATGAGGAAATTAAGGGTAAATCCATTGAAGAACTAACTCAAATGATTAACGAACTTGGAGCGTAAGGTTTAAATACCTTAACCTCTATTCTCTTTTTATGCCAATTTTAATGTTAACAGATAAAATAAGAATATTTAATGAGGAGAGAAATTGGAGTTGTTTTCACACTTCTGAAAATTTAGCAAAAGCTATAAGTATAGAAGCTAACGAATTATTAGAATGTTTTTTGTGGGAACCAGCAAATGATATTAATAAAATTAAAGAAGAGGTTGCGGACATATTTGTTTATTTACTAATGTTTTGTGACAAAAATGATATCGATCTATTAGCGGCAACTAATGAAAAAATAGAGATTAATAAAAATAAATATCCTATTCAGAAAGCATATAATAACTGTAAAAAATATACGGAGTTATAACCTTGAATTATAAAGAATTTTTAGAAAGCAAACGTATAGTTATAAAACCATCTGGTTTCACTTGTGAAAATATTAATCCTAAACTTTTTGATTTTCAGAGGGATATAGTAAAATGGGCTTTAAAAAAAGGTAAAGCCGCTGTATTTTGCGGAACCGGATTGGGTAAAACACCTATTCAACTATCATGGGCAAAATGTGTTTATGAATATACTGGTAAAGATGTTTTAATATTAGCCCCTTTAGCAGTTGCTAAACAAACCCAAAGAGAAGGATTGAAATTTAATATAGAAGTAACACATTGTAGGGAACAATCAGATGTAAAACCGGGAGTAAATATTACTAATTACGAAATGTTACATAGATTTGATTTAAAACATTTTGAAGGAGTAGTACTTGATGAAAGTTCTATTCTTAAATCATTTACCGGAAAAGTTAGAAATCAGATTATAGATTCTTTTAAAAATACTCCATATAAATTAGCTTGTACTGCAACACCGGCCCCTAACGATCATATGGAATTAGGAAATCATGCAGAATTTTTAGGGGTCATGAGTCGATCCGAAATGTTAAGTATGTTTTTTGTTCATGATGGTGGGAGAACGTCTCAATGGAGATTAAAGAAACATGCTAAAAAAGATTTTTGGGAATGGGTAGCTTCATGGGCTGTAATGATGTCTATTCCATCGGATTTGGGATATGAAAATGGAAAGTTTGAATTGCCACCACTTAATATCAAACAAATTACAGTTAAACCAAAAGAATCATCATTTGTTGATAAAGATGCAAAAACTTTAGGAGAAAGGCGGCAAGCCAGAAGAGAGAGTTTAAACGAGAGAATTTTAGAATCTGCAAAAATAGCCAATGCAACAGACGATCCAGTTATTGTTTGGTGCGATTTAAATTTAGAAAGTGATTTACTCAAAAAACAAATAAACAATTCTACAGAGATAAACGGTTCTCATGACCACAGTTATAAAGAAGAAAAGATGTTAGGATTTACATCTGGAGAAGTTAAAAAACTTGTTACAAAACCATCGATTGCTGGTTTTGGAATGAACTGGCAACATTGTAACAAAATGATATTTACAGGGTTAAGTGATAGCTTTGAACAGTATTATCAGGCCGTCAGAAGATGTTGGCGCTTTGGCCAGGAAAAACCCGTAGAAGTTAGAATTATAACGTCTGAAGCTGAAGGTGCAGTTGTAAAAAATATTGAGCGTAAAGAACAAGAGTTTAAAGAAATGTTATCAGGCATGATTTCAGCAACCCAGGAAATAACCAAACAAAATATTAGACAATTAGTTAGAGAAGAGGCTAAATATATGCAAGATATTAAAGAATCTACAAACTGGAAAATGATTATGGGAGACAGCATTGAGGAAACATCTAAAATGGACGAAGAAAGCATAGATTATATTATGTTTAGCCCCCCATTTAAATCATTATACACTTATTCAAATTCTGAAAGAGATATGGGAAATTGCAAAACAGATGATGAATTTGATAGACATTTTTCATATTTAGTTCCAGAATTATTTAGAGTATTAAAACCAGGTAGACTAGTTTCAATTCACTGTATGGATCTTCCATCAATGAAAGAAAGAGACGGAGTAATAGGGCTAAAGGATTTTCCGGGGCAACTCATTAAAATATTTCAAGAAGCAGGATTTATTTATCATTCAAGAGTTACAATATGGAAAAATCCAGCTACTGAAATGCAAAGAACAAAAGCATTAGGTTTACTTCACAAACAATTAAGAAAAGATTCGTCAATGTGTAGAAATGGAATCCCCGATTATATTATTACTTTGAGAAAACCAGGAGAAAATTTAGACCGAATAACACATACTAAAGAATCTTATCCTGTTGATAAGTGGCGTGAAATTGCATCGCCTGTATGGATGAATATAAATCAGAGCAACACACTTCAGAGAAAAAGTGCAAGAGCGGAAAACGACGAAAGACATATTGCACCGTTACAATTAGATTCTATTGAAAAATGTTTAGAACTTTGGACAAATCCGGGAGATATAGTTTATGATCCTTTTGCCGGTATTGGATCAGTTCCATATACGGCTGTAAAGATGGGAAGGTATGGTTTAGGATGTGAATTAAAAGAATCTTATTATAACCAGGCATATAAAAATCTTGAAAATATAGAAAAGGAAGTTTCAGAAACCAATAATGAAATTTTAGAAGAAGATATATCTTCTTCTTTAGATTTAGAAAAAAGAGAAATAATTACAAAAGACCCATTAGTTAAATATAATGGAAAGACAGGACAAATAGATTTATTTGACTGTGAAACAATTACATTATAAAATTTTAAAGGAGGGATCAACATGAAGTTTTATTATGATAGAGAATATAATAGACATTTATATCTTACAGATATAATAAAAGATAGGTTTTCCCCATTTTGTTGTGAAACTCTTTTTGAAATTTGGGAAAATAAGCAATGGAACAAACAATATTTTGGGAATAATAAAATAAAATTTTTTAACAAAGATACTAACTCTTATTATATTAGTGATAATTTCGAGATAACTGAAAGCAAATGAGGTTTCAATATGAAATTTTATTATGAATCAAAAGATGAATATTTTGTAAGCGAAACTAAAATACCTGGTCTTTGCTGTAAACAGTTTGAAGACCTTTGGGTTTGTGGAGAGTATAAGATAGAAGTCCATAAAAATGGAATAAGAGTTTTCCCTTATGGTTCAAACCCTAACATTTACAAAATTTACAAAGAATGTCCTTTTTGTGGAGAACCTATTAAAACAGAGAAAGTTAAAGATACAGGTTTAAAATTTTTGTGAAATATATCCTTGGCCGAAGGAGTGTTTTAGATGAAGTTTTATCATAATAATAATGAAGATGTTCTTAGAAAAAACCCGTTTTGTTGCGAACATATGGAAGATGATTGGTATAATGAATCTTTAACCTTTAAATGTTTTGAAGGTAACAAGATAAAGATTTTTGGACTATCAGAACAATTAGCAAAACCCTTAACAGAATGTCCTTATTGCCACGAAAAAATTGAAACAGTTTATGAGGGTGATTAATGATAACTATTGAAACTATTATAAGCTGGTTTACCGTAAACCCGCTTTCGACTTTAGCATTAATTTTATCTACTACTGGAGCTTTTTTAGTTTCTGGTAAAAGTCAGAAATGGAGGTTTAGAGGGTTTAATATTTGGATAATTTCAAACGGAATAATCGGTTATGACTATTATTTAAATCAGAATATTCCAATGGTCCTTCTCTTTATGGGATTTTATCAGATATGCAATTTAAGAGGAGTGTTAAGTAATGGAGGGAGAGAACTATTATACAAAATTTTTAGGAAAGAGAGTTATAATAACAACAGTTAAAAATAATGAATATAAGGGGAGAGTAACACAAATTGAGAAAAGTTGGTTAAGTATTATTCGAGAACGTAAAAAAGATTGGTTGTCTAATCAGCTAATACCTTTTGAAGATATTAAGGAGATAGAGATAATATGATAACCCCTTTATATTATTTTAAGTGGATGTTTCAAATATATGCTCTTATGATGGCTGGAATGTGTATTTGTTGTTTTAGTATTAATAATATTATTATGTGCATTATTTTTATGATGTTAACATTTTTGTTTGGTTTTATAGCTGATGATGTAATAGGTATGGATATCTGGAGGTTAGAACGTGAAGTCTGAACCGATGGAAGCAGTTGAAACAACTGAATACGATATAGAAGTATTTACGTGTAAAAAATGTAATAAGATGTTTGAACTTAACGAAATATTTTATTCAGGTACATTTAACAAAGATTTAAGAAGTAAACAAATAAGAATTATTAATTTTTGTCCATTTTGTGGTGAAAAACTAGAAGAGGTTTTAGAATAATGAAAATATTGTTAGTAGATGTAGATAGTAAAATCCCTAATTTGGCACTTATGAAATTATCAACATATCATAAACAGTTAGGAGATAGTGTAGAAATTATAAAATTAGGTTTACCTGGTTATCCTCATAATAGAAAGTTTAAAAGTGTTGATGCTAAAGGTTTTGATAAAGTTTATGTTTCTTCTGTATTTACAGTTAATCAAGGTAAATACAAAATTTAAAACTGTGATGATGTCGAATACGGAGGTACAGGTTATGACTTGAGCGTTAAACTTCCACAAGAAATAGACGATATGAAGGAAGATTATTCTTTATATCCTGATAACAAAATATCTTATGGTTATATTACTAGAGGATGTATAAGAAATTGTCCTTTTTTGTTTTGTGCCAAAAAAAGAAGGTAAGTTATATTATTATAGAAATTGGAAAGATATTTTACAAGAAGGACATAAAGAAGTTAAGTTTTTGGATAATAACTTTTTGGCTTATCCTGATCACAAAAAGATTTTACAAGAGTTAATAGACTCAAAGATAAGAGTAGAGTTTAATCAAGGGTTAGATATAAGGTTAATCGATGAAGAAAATTCAAAACTCCTTAAAAAAATAAAGCATGGTAGTAAACATACTTTTGCTTTTGACAATATTAAAGACGAAAAAATAGTAGTCGAAAAGTTAAGAAATTATTTAAGTTGGGGCTCTAAAAATTGGAATTTTAGATTATTTCTTTATTGTAATGCAGATATGCCATTATCAAATATAATTTACCGTATAATGTTTTGTAAAAAGAATAGAATTATGCCATATCTTATGAGAGACAAAAATTGTTGGAAGATTGAAGACAACAACTTAAATAATTTTTATAAAGATATTGCAGCATATTGTAATTTTCATTTAAATGTTGCTGGATATACTTTTGAAGAATACTTACTTAAATATAAAAAAAACAAAAAGAGAATTAAATCTTCTCTAAAACTTTGGAATGATAATTATACTGAACCTGATTATTTAGTTTGGGAGTGATAAAAATGAAAATACTAAAAATGTTTTTAATAGTTACAACACTATTTTTAATAGTTGGAACATGTAGTGGAGCTTTAATAAAAAAACAATTACAAGATAATTTGTTTTATATTAGTTCAACCGGATTGGATTCTTCTAAAGATTCATTAAATAGTTTAATCTTAGATAACGGATATTTTGTTACTAATATAATACCAATTTCAGAAAAATCTTGGCGAGTTACAGGTTATTGGGTTTTTGTAAATCCAAAACCAGAATATGAGATAATAAGCATGGATACTGGTTTAAAATATTATGAAGAAATCAATATAAAATATCCGAGATATTTATAAAAATAAGTTTTTACCTTATTTTTATCATAACTCTTTTTTATTTATTAAACAATTTATTTTTTAATGTCGAATAAAATATCAAAAGAAGTTATAGAAGATCTTGTTAATCTTGCTGTAGAAGATTGGGATACTTTTTCTGATCTTATGAAAGTTTATCTGATAGATGATTTTAACTTTTTTTATAACCTTACTTACTTAGATTTTAGACTTTTTGTATTTTCTGTATATGCTTGGGCGGTCCAAGAATATGAAAATGGTAATTGGTGCGGTGGTAAATATGTTGCTGAGTCTGCTGACTTTTTACAAAAAAACAAATGGACTATGTTTGTTGGAGCTAGGGGCCATTGGAAAAGTATGCGTTTTTATGCTTATGTTATGCACATAATTTGGAAAAACCTTTATGATAATAGACACGAAAGAATATTTTACTTTAGTTATAAAACAACTCAAGCTAGAGACCATGTTAACTTAATTAAAGAGTTTATTAAATCTTCTGAAATTTTTACTGTTTTAGGTCTAAAAGATAAAAAATCTTCTGCTGATACTTTAGCGATTTATTCATTTGATGATAAGCATAACATTTCTATAAGAGCTTTTGGAATTTTAGAAAGTACTAGAGGTAAACACGGACGGTATGTACTTGTGGACGACCCTTTGAAAGATGATTCGAATCCGTCTAAACCCACCAACGTAATGCTTATTAAGAAACTTTTTAAGGACGTTGTTGAGTCGATACCGAATCCTGATAATGGAATACTTCACGTAATAGGAACCCCGATGTCACAATTTGACATGTGGTACGACAAAGCAACTTCAAAAAAATATAAAATAGAGTTCAAACCTGCAATTTATGAAGAAAATGGAGAAGAAAAGGCTTTATGGCCGGAAAGGTTCCCTTTAAGTTGGTTAATTGAACAACGTGAAAGTGGTTATATTGAAACCACAGACGGTAACCTCTTCAGTTTTTCACAAGAGTATCTATGCGAACCCCGGTCTGTTCATAACTCATTTTTTAACAAACAAAAGTTAGAAAAATCTATAGACAACAGTTTAATAGATTGGAATATGTCGGACCCTAGATTTGTTAACAAACATGAAAGGTTTACACCAGATGAAGTTTTCCCGGTTTATGGAGGTTTGGACCTTGGAAAAAAACAACATCCTGGACACTTAGCAATATTTCAGTATAACCCCCATATTGACCAACTTGTGCAGGTTCATTCTCATTGGTTCCAAAAAATAAATTATACTTCTGATGATCCAGAGGAACCGACACAATTGAAATACTTAAAAGATGCTGTTAAATATTTTAATATTCAAAAAATAATATTTGATAACACAAGAGGAGAGTTCGAAACTATTTTAGAAAGAAACGTGTTACCACAGTTAGAACCTGTATCTATAGGCCAACGTAACAAAGTTTCTATGGCTGTAGAAATTGAAAACAGATTAGGAACCGATAAACTTAAACTCCTTCCTGAAGAGAGACAAAAAAGCCAACTTTTGTCTATTCAAGGAGATTTAAGTTGTATAGCAACGTCACAAGGTCACGGGGAACCTTTAACAAGTATTGGGTTAGTTTGTTTACATGTTGCCAAATTTAGAAAAGCACAAAGCCAAACTATTAAAATATCTTCTGTTGATATTAATAGAGGAAAGTTTAAACCGGCGATGATAAAACCTATTGGTTTACTTAAAAGAGATTTGAGACCTAATAGAAAAAGGTTGTAAACTAAACTATTTTTATGAAAGCATTATTAATGGTAAAAGTAAAAGCATTATTTTGGAGGTCGTATATATGGCTGAATTTAGAAAAGATGTTAGAAACACTACTGTTAAACAAATTTTAAATATGATTGATGGTATGGATGAGATGGTCGGAGAGAGAACCGACAGAATAGAAATGCAAATGGTGAGAAGCCAAAGTGCTGATATTGCCAGCGGATTTTTACAAGGTGATGGTGTTGTGGGTGATCTTAATATTTTGCTAATGAATGTTGAATCACTTAGACAAGGTTTTAATGATGCTTTAGACGCTATTGAACTTGTAGCGAAAGGAGCTAAAAAAGCACATCACGATCATGAAGAACTTGTTTTAAATTCTTATACTGGTGATGCTACAGATATTACAGAATAAATAGAGAGAATTTAACTCTCTCTATTTTTCTATCGGTTCTATTCTTAAACTTTTTCTAAGAGCTTCTAAACTTTTCTCTTGAAGTTCATTTTCTTTTCCAGTAGAACCACCTTCATTTCTTACTACTGTTCTTTCACCTCTTAAACTTTTATGAATTTCTCCTAACACTCTTAAAGCTTTAAGTTTGTTTTGACTTATCTCATTTTTTTCACCATCAATATTAGAAATATCTTTATCAAGATCTAACAACCTAAACTCTAAAGAAGCTTGGATAGCATCAGATATAGAAAATTCAACATCTTCAATTTTTTTACCATCTTCAAGTTTTAACTTGCCTAACTTTACAGCTAAGTACTTTAGGTCATAGATGTGCTTCTTAATCTCGTCCATATCTTCAGGTGTTATGGTCATAAGTTAACCTCCTCTAAAACATGCAAAGTTATTTTTAAATCCTTTAATATTGTTTAAACCATCGCAACAATCGTTTTTATTAGCCCACAAATATTGAAATTCTTCATAATCTTCATCACCATCATAGCAGATGGAAAATCTTAATCCTTGTTCATCACGTAACTTTTTACATTTTTCATAATAATATCTCTTTTCCTCAGTTCCAAAATGTAAAGCTCCATTTTTAAAAGATTGTTCTTTAAACAAATATTTTAGATCTTTTCCAGTTTGCTCTTTAATCCATTTAATATTAAAAGAGTTTAACCTTAAAAATCCAGCGATAACAGAACCAGCACCAACTTCTGAAAGTTTGTTTAACAACGACCAGTCGAAAATTCCTAATGGTTTAGAATCTTGATAACGGTTTTCAGAATAATAACCTTCTGGATAAATAGGAAACATAGGGTTTATTCTAGCTCTAATATAAAAACCAGAATCAGTTAACTTTTTTATGGAGTTTAACCGCTCACTTACTAAAGAAGCTTGTGGTTCAAACACTTTTCCTACTTCATCAAAAGGTGTACTTATGCTAAATTGAATATAAGTATTATCTGGTTCCATAACTTCTATATATTTGTCTAATGCAACATTTTTGTTTTTGGTTAAAATAAGAATTGGATAGTCATATTCTTTTAATAGTTTTAAAGTTTTGTAAGTTACTTGATGTTCAAGTTCAAAATCCATAAAACAATCTGTCATACCTCCAAGCCTTAACGGTATTTTAGTATCTAAATATTTTGTAAACTTACCGGATTTTCCGTTAGACCAATCTTTAAATATCTTTTCTATTTTATTATAATCAGCTATTCCTGGTTGTTCATGGTTCCACAACTTTCTAAAGTCTAATGTACTTCTAGCATAACAATATAAACAATTATGGTTACAACCTTTTCCATAAGTATCTAACTTAAATGGGTAAAAACATTTTTGAATTTCAGAACCACCAGGTAATTTTAAGAAAGATTTAAACTTGTTTTGTGTCACTCCTTCACTTCCTTAATTTCTATCTTACACTCACTCAAAAGTTTATACATTTCTTGGTAGTCCCACAAAATGTTTTTACCTTTATGTTTCACAGCTTTTCTACCATAACATTCTTCATAAGTAAACCCAAAAAGTTGGGCCAATAAGAAGTCTATAAACTTGTTAGGAGATTCAACCATTAAAGGCAACTGTTCAAAAACTTTTTTAGACAAAGTAACTGACTTTTGAGTTTTATAAACTTGTGAAGAGTCTTTACCAAACAAAGTGGGTTTCATATGTTTTTTCATCATCTCTAAAATTTCTTTAGCTTCATCTTCTGTATATCCCAAAATTTATCATCTCTTTTAAAATTTTATTCTTTTAATATAATAATGTACTTTTCTACTATATAAATGTTTCGGTTGTTTTAGAATGACCTTTTTGGTTATTTTGAATCGATAGGTTTAAATAGAATAACTAACATTTGTAATGTTATGGAAGAAATCGAATCACGTTATGTTAATAGAAATTTAACTTTATATTATACTAGTTTATATGAAGGCGGAAAACACGAAACGACTAACAAAGATAATGCTGTAATAATTGGATATTTATCTAGGATACAATATTTATTAGAAAGTGGTAAAAATGATTAAAAAATCTATTCAAACTAAAGAAATAACCAGTGTACAAATTTTTTGTGATAGATGTGGTGAAGAAATTAGATCAACTTACGGTTCAAAAATTTGTCCAATGTGCGGGCGAAATGTTTGTTCTAAATGTGGTCATTTTTATGAATCAGATATATTAGTTCCAGACTCTTTTTATGGTGATTATCCAGAAATAGTTTGTAAAGAATGTTGGAAAATTGGAGAACCATTTATAAAAAAGATTAAAGAAAAAGAAGAAGAGTTTGAGGATCTAAAAGAGAAACTATTAGAAGAATGGAAAAACAAATGTAAAGAGACAAATCCTTAAAATCTTTCAAAAGTTTAACCATTTTATCTTTTTAATCTAATTAACTTCTTTAACCTTTTTCTTAAGTTAAACTTATACATTATTTTTACCATAAGTCTTATTTATATCTCTTATCTTTTATAATCTTAATGCCAACAGAGAAAAAAGGAAATACTTATAAAGAAAAAGCGCCACTTCAAGGTTCTTCATCTTCACCTTATGAAGTAGGAATTTTAAGTGCAAATATCTCAAATCAAGATTTAGTTTTAGCTACATGGAATCCTTTAGTGATAATGCTTTCTAGAACTATTACAGAGACTTCTTTTAGTAAACCTTTTTATCCTAGAATTTATAAAGAAAACGGAGATGTTGACGAAGAGGCAACAGCTCAAATAGTTGAAGATTTTGAAAATATAGATTGGGTTTCCTCGGCTATGGTCGGACAAGATGACGCCTTTAAACTTGGAATAGGACCGGCTGAAGTTGCTTATTTACATGATGAAGAAACTAAAAGGTTTAAATTTACTTCTATAGAGCGTAGACCTCCAGACACTTTTCAATTTCCAAAAGATAAAAAGACGGTTTCATCATCACAACGTTGGAAAGGAATTTACTTTAAAGATGGAATCAGACAGTTTGAACAAACTATAGCAGGTAAAGGAGTTATAAGTTTAAACCCTCAACAAATGTTTTATGTGTTACCTACATCTGCAAAATATCCTGATGGTCCTGGAGCTTTAGAAACTCTTTTAGCTATGTTAGATGGTTGCCAAACTTCTTTTAGTCTTAGTTTTCAGGTTATGGCTAATCAGATAGATCCACAAGAACTAAAAATTAGAGGTAGTAATCCAGGATCAGACATTCAAGATAAAATTGAAAGGTTTGTTAAAGAAAATAACAGTTATGATGTTACACCTTTACCAGAAGAAGTTGAAATAACCCATCCTCAATACCATGATAAAAAAGATATATTAGAATTTTTTAAGTTTTATGAAAATATGTTATACAAAATAATATTTCCAACTTCTGTTTTATCTTCAGAAGGGGGAGGATTGTTAGACGCAAGTTCTAGTTATGCCAAAGAAGATATCTTTTTCACATCAATAGATTTTGCTAGAAGTAGGGTTAGTTCTGGAACTCAACAAATAGGGAACTTATGGTTAGACATGAACGGTTACAAAAAACAGGGTTACAAATTTAGGTTAGTCGCTCCTCCAGTTGCTCCTAGAAATATTCAAACTGAAAAAGAAATTATGCTAGAATCTTTTAAACAAGGTGGAATATCTAAAGGTGAGTTAAGAGAATGGCTTAATCAAACTATCATAGGTTTAGAACTTGAAAAAGAAGAAGAACAAGTAGGGGCTCAGGCTGAATTTATGGTTAGAGCTTCTAAACTTGATAATTATGCCAAAAGTAAAGCTTTGCACGATATTATTAAAGGTGATGACAACCTTAAAGATTTAGATAGTTTGTTTGAAAAGGCCGCACGTAAACAATTCAAATAAATATTATCAATGAAAAGCTAAGAGGTGAAATATTTGTTACCAAGAGAATTAAGAATAGAAACTTTTACTCAATTGACCTCCGCTGGTTCAACTACAGGGTATGCAGTTGATAATAATATTTACCATACTATGCAATATAAAATTGCTTCTATTAATACTAATGTTATAGTAAAACTTCAAGGAAGTTTAGATAATACTAATTGGTTTGATTTGACAAGTGAGACGACGCAAACAAGTAATGGAACTTATAAACTAACTTATGAAGGTGCTATAAAATATATTCGATTTACTTTTGTAAGTGAAACTGGCGGAACGGCGGCAACTATAGATGTAATTTACTTTGGAATATAGGTCATTTCTTCGAAATGACCGAACCAAAAAGGTCATTCTAAAAGAATGACCGAAAAGTTTATATAGCAGAATGATGTTTATTTATAAAAATCAAAAAGGAGATTAAAAAATATGGTTAATAAAGGAATTGTTGGAAATATTGCGGAAGCAATTTTAGGTAGTGAAAAAACCGATGTTGATGAACTTACTTCAATTGGCGCTAATGTTGCATTAGCTGCTTTGCCAGATAATCTTTACAATGTGGCTATTGAAGCTATTCGACTTTTAGGATTAGCTTTTACAAAGTTGGCTGAGTTAGGAGCTGACAAAAAGCTTACAGTTGAAGAAATTGAAGAGGTTAAAGGAATCTTAGGAGATTCTAAACTTCTAAAGACTATTTTCACAACTGTATTGAGAAAACTTGTAAGAGGTTAGACTTTAAATAGTCTAACTTTTAAATATTTTTAAGATAATAAAGGGAAAAGTCATTTCCGGTTTGCCTTTGGAGGTTTTAAACCAAATTAGGAAGTCTCAAAAAATAATTTTTGGGATTGACACTAAGGGGTTTATTAAGTGCCACAGTCTAAATTAACACCAGAAGATCTGTATCAAATTTATTTAGAAGCTGGTCCTAAGATAGATACTTTTGCGGAAAATCTTTGGAATGATCATTTTAACAATTCACAGTCAGATCTTTATTTAGGTCAAAGTTACCAAGAAGGATTAAAACGGGCGGCTTTAGACGTTGCAAAACTAGGTTTTTATTTCGACCCCAATCATAATCCAGAGCCACTTATTCAACAATATTTAGAAGAACGTGGCGGAAAGTTTATAACCTGGTTATCAAACACTGGCAAAAAAGAGTTTGCTGATCTTTTAGTTGAAGCTTATACTAATACCGGATCTTATGATGAGTTTCGAAAATTGTTTAAGGAGAAATATCCATATTGGAAAGACTGGAAAAATGCCCAACTTTGGACCACCGAAAATAATTTAGCCGTGGCTGATGCATCATATAATGTAAGAGAAGCTTATAGAATTCCTTACTTTTCGATTATTAACGGACCCGTTCCGTGTGTTTTGTGTCAAACCGAAGCGATGTATATTCACAGATTGGGGGAAAATGAACCTATCTATCATGTATACTGCATGTGTACCGTAAAACCTGAACTTTCTGACGAAGGTTGGAACCGAAAACCAGATTATTCACTCTTTAAAAATGAAAAAGAGAAAGATAGATTTTACAAGAATTATAATAACTTTAATAAAGAAGATAAACGAACAATACAAAAATATACTGAAAAAGATATGAGAAAAGCTATAGATGATGCAGTAGCTAAATTAGACCAGAGCAAAAAATAACCTACCAAAAGCTTTATATACTTAAACATCATAACCTTTTATTATGGCTTCAATTACAATAGAAAAAGTTGAAAAAGGTTATTTAGCAACGAACCACGATGTTAACAACCTTCAAGCTTTTGGTCATACTAAAGAAGAAGCATTTAGAAATTTAGAAAGTACTATACTTTATTATAATATGGGGGTTAAGAATGTTTAAATATTTTATTACTTTATTTATTTTGTGTTCGTTATCTTGTGCTGATTATAGTACAAATATTATAGGAGAAGGCTCTTTAAGTTCGTATTCAAATTTTGGCAACTGTGGATCATCTTTTAGAACTTCAGACGGTGAGTTTGGAATAGGAATTTTACAAAAAGATAATGGTTTCTTTTCGGGCGCAGAACTTGTTAATAGTAGTTCTAACGGAAACTATAAGTTTTGGGGAGTCTTTGATAACGGTTCGCAAACTATAGATATTAGTAGAGCTAATAATATTTATGCTGTATCAAATTTTGGACTTGAAGAAAAAGTTACTTATGATACTGCTGGACAAAAGTTAAGTAGTTATTTGGGAGGTCAAACTTCTATTAATGCATCTTTTACAGGTTATGGTGTTGAGAAAATCAGAGGAGTTAAAACGGATGAATGTGGCAGAAATAGACCTTTAGAATTAGAGACAGTTAGAGGTAATGGAACTATTCAAATTACTAGCGAATGGGTGGTTTAAATGGTTAAAGGTTTTAATGTAAGTTTAAGTGGTAAAAAATCTGATAATGTTGATAAATGTGGTTGTGCTGATGGTACTTGTGAAAATATTTCCTCAAGTTGTCCACAACATACTTGTGGTCCAACCTGGACAGAAGCTTTAGAATGTATAGAGTTTGAAGGTATGGAAATTTTGCTACCTAGAGGTTGGCAGAGCCCGCATAGAAATTTAACTTTAGAAAAATTGTTTTTAAATTGGAATGATGTTGATGACCCTATAGATTTGGTAGTAAATACGGAATATATAAATAAGCTAAATAAAATATATAGTGGTAAAGGTTTGCTTTTAGGTGATCCAAACTCTAACGAAAATTTGACTTTAGAAGAGTGGGATGCTAAATTTCCTTATACAGATAAATATAATGGAGTTTTACTTTTAGGTATCAAAATGCATGATAATCGAAAAGGAGTTTATATCCGACCATAAGGTTTATAAAGGAATAATGGTAAGGTAAGAGTATGGGTCTATATCTATTTGAGGTTTTAGAACTTAACCTTCGAAAAAAGGTTACGCGCGAGGTATATAAATGAAACTCTTTTTACCCTTTTTTATACTCATAATCTCTTTTGGATCGGCCCAAGAGTTTCATGAATCGACAACTATAATAATGGGAACCGGAGAAAGAGAAAGTACTTTTGAGTTTCAAGAATACAATTCATTTTATAAAATTAACTTTATTCCAAACCAGGGATCATTTTTTGACCATAACAGAGAGGTTTGGTTTGACTATGATAAAGGACATAATATAAAAGCATTAAAGTTTGAAACTAGGACTACCTATTTAAACCAACCGTGGTTTTGGAACGGTCCATATAAACCTTTTGGTAGGTAGCTCTAAACATAATTTGTGTTACTAATTTACTCTTTTTTACTCTTTTTTCTAAAATCAATAGCTAGTGAGGTTGTGTATTTTGACCAATTTTAAGGGTTTACCTTTGACCGAAGGTAAAACTAAAGGTATTTTTATTTCGAAGGCTTATAAAAAAGATAGAAAAACAATTCGATTAACTAAATTAAAATCGGTTTTATAAAAAAGGAAAGCCATATATAAAGGTTGTGGTCGGTTAGCTTGTCACGATGATCGGGTTAGTTATATACTTTAATTGGTCAAAGTATGCAGGGTTAACATAATAATTAAGGTTAAACATAACATTAGACCAAAAGCCTTATATATGTTGTAAAACAAGGTATAGAGAGGAGTGAGATAAAAATGAATCTAACCCTTAACATGATTGAATCAGATCTTTATTATTTAGAAAATAAAAATCTGATAAAAACGCTTAGAATGGTAAAACGGCTTATGGGACCATCTTATGCCGACATAAAACAATATTGCGAATTTAAAACTATGGATGAGGTTGTTGATCGGCTTAATTATTTATATGGTATGTACGCAATAAAAACCGTTGGAATAGCCGAAGTTAAGATAACTCATTATGGTCTCTTGCTTTTGGCTATAGTAGATAATGAGATTGAGATAAAAGGAGTAGATAAAAATGAAGGTAAAGACTGAGGATATCCCCAAAATGGTTGATAACCTTACCAAAGGTTACAACTATATAGAGGTTG
>Ga0334890_1003070_pt1 | contig 17658 bp, 16 predicted proteins | sample GraSluR1_MG_3_FD_207220 | JGI IMG/M metagenome (GOLD analysis project Ga0334890, IMG submission 207220) | Sludge microbial communities from methane-producing bioreactor in Wageningen University, Netherlands - Granular Sludge_31_08-R1 | ecosystem: Engineered > Bioreactor > Anaerobic >... | reverse complement strand
CCCAGTCGGCCCTGCTGACGGCCTCCAATCAACTGGCGGCTGCCCGCCTGGCAGCCTGGGAAGCCCGGGCGGAGTTCGATCGGGCCATCGGGCGCGCCCTGGGGGGCTGAAGGCAGGCTCGCGCTCGGCAACGCCGAAGCGCGCGGCGTGCGGTTGTATTCCGTTCTTCGGGGAAGGAGGGCGAGCTCAGCTCGATGTGCCGGGGTTCCGGATCCTGGGCCAGGCGTGCCTGGAGGACGGACATCAGGTCGCTCAATTCGGCGTTGGACATGGCCGCGCCAGGCAGGTCTTCTCCGTCGAGCCCACCCATTGCATGAACTGCCCCAGGGAAAGCATTAGCCCCCCTTCCTTGCCCAGTAACGGGGGGTGTAGGGCAGTTGGAAGGCCTCATTGCGGCAGCAGGAGGAGGCGCTCTTCCGTCGCCGGCAAGAAGGAGTTTGCCTGGCACCACAGCCACCTGGCCAGCCGGGTGGGCGACCAGGACCCCCCTGGTGGCGAAGACTCGTTTCATTCACAGAGTGGCAAGCTCTCGGCCACAAGTTGGCAAAGATACGGACATAGCTCGGCAACACGCCGGGGACACGCTGAAGGCAGGAGCGCGAGGCGCCCCTGCCGGGCCGGGCGGCCCCGTGCCGGCCAGCCTCTCCGCCGGAGGCCCGGCCGGTGCCCGTCAGCACCTGCAACCCCGCACCCAGCTGCTCGGGCTTCCGCCCCCGCGAGGCCTTCCTCAGCCCGCTGTGGAGGCTCGTCTCCGACCATCTGGACGCCTTTCTCTGTAACTACTCGGAGCGCCACCTGTTCACCCACGGCCCCCTGGCCTCACACGTGGAGAAGGTCTGGAACGACTTCCTCAGGTGCGGCGATTACAACCAGGGTGTGGTCCTCCTCAAGTGCCCCGGGTGCCAGACCAGCCTCGCCGTGCCCTACTCGTGCAAGACGCGGATCTGTCCGTCCTGCATGACCCGCCGGGCCTAGGAACCCAGCCGGAAACCCCTCGGTCGCCTCACCGGGTCTTTTCCGCCCCTGCGTTGTCGCGAAAAGCCTTGTTTGCCACCAGCAAACCGCGGCTTTCCGCTCCTAGCAGGAACGAAAAATCCCTCGACGATGCTCGGTCGAGGTTTCCGACCGGGCCCCTTGGACCTGGCCCTGACCCTGGGAGACATCCTGCCCCGGGTCCCCTACAGGCACCTGGTGATCACCTTCCCCAGGTTGATGGGCATCCGGCACCGCGTGCGGGAGGACCCCACGCTCCTGCGCCGGCTGGTGCGCCTCTCCGTCGGCGTCGTGACCCGGGAGTTGCGCCGCGAGGTCCGGGCTCATCGCCATCGTCGGGATGAACTGGCGGCCGCCCTTCCGGGCGTGGTGGCTGCCTGGCAGAGTGCGGGCGATTCTCTCCAGTACCACCCACATGGACATTTCCTGGTTACCGACGGCGTCTTCCTCCCCTCCGGCGAGTTCTACGGCTACCTCGACTGGGACTCCGAGCGCCTCACCGAACGGCTCCGCGACTCGGTGCTGGCCTCCCGTTCCGATCAATGGAACGGCCTCGGCCTCCTGAGCCCCGAGGCTGCCGAGACCATGAAGTCCTGGCCCATTGAGCGCAGCGGTTTCCACGTCCACGTCGAGACCCGCGTGGACCCCGACGACCGGGAACACCTGCGCACCCTCCTGAAATACCTCACCCGCAGCCCCATCTCGCTCGACCGCCTGCACTACTCGGAGCTGACAGGCCAGGTGACCTACCGGACGAAGAAGGGGGCGACCCTCCATATAGTGGATCGCAGGAGGACCGGCCGGGCCCGCTACGCCGACGCTGCTTCGCGCGGAACACGGCAGCGTCGGCTCCTCCATGGGCCGGCCCTCCTGCTCTGGGGGCCGTAGACTTCCTCGGCGACCTTTCTCAGCACATCCCCCCGCGCGGGCGGCCCATTCTGTCGCACCATGGCTGGTTCGCCAGCGCCCTGGGACGCCTGGAGCGACGGGGCCAGCCTGAGCCGGAAGAGGGGACCCCGACCACACCTCCACCCCGGAGACGTACTCCCTGGGCCCGCCTCATCCTGCGCGTCTGGCAGGTCGACCCCGAAAAGTGCCCCAGGTGCGGGACCCTGATGCGTCGCAGCCGGGCTCTGTTGGAGCGGCACGAGTTGGTCCGCCTCCTGACCCACCTCCGCCTGGGAGGCTATCCGGCCAGGCCGCCCCCCGCATACAGTGGATCGCGGGAGGGCCGGCCTGGCCCGCCACGCCGACGCTGCTTCGCGCGGAACACGGCAGCGTCGGCTCCTCCAGCGGCCGGCCCTCCCGCTCTGGGTCCCCGAGGCTCCCCCGGTGACATACGGAGCGGTGAGCCGCAAGCGCCCGCCACAAACCCGGGCACCCCTGCAGCCGCTCCGCCCGGACCTCGCGCCGCCCGGGGACGACACGAACCAGATACCACCCGGCTGGGAGGACTGGCTGGACTGACCGACCCGGCGCACTCCGGCTAGGCTTTGCCCTTGCCTGGAAGGCCCGGGACGCGGCCTATCCGGGCCTCATCAGACTCCGCGAACGGTCCAGCCGCACCGCCCCCTTCCGTCCCGACCGCAAAGACGATCCCCACGCACCCCGAACACTACCGGCTACGCGGAAGGTGCCCCAAGTCGGTCCGGGAGCTACCCCCCCATGAAATACTTACATTTCTGACCTGTCGGGGCTCGCGGGAGGCGAACAGGGACCCGCGCAGCTTGGTGAGGTCCTGGGACTTTGGCACCATCATGATTCCATCATGCGCTGGCGATCTGAACGTGCGCTGAAAGGCTCGGCGCCTCTCGAGGCTGGACCTGCCGCGCGGCCAACTCCTCAGAAGCATTCGACCTGGGCGTAGAGCAGGTCGTCCTCCCGGGCCGGGAATCTCTCCAGCACACTTGCGTCCACACCGATGGTCTGCAGGAAGGCCTGCATCTGTGGGCGGTTGCCGCGCCACAGCAGGGTCCCCCAATCGGCCTGCAGGCCTGGGCCCAGGATCTCCCCGGCCTTCTCCAGGCACCGGGCTCGGGCCGGAGCCGGCCCTTCCAACTCGACCCGGTCGACCAGCAGGTCGAAGGCGTCACGTCGTCGCTCCCAGGGGAGTTCCGGGTTTCGGCGGGCCAGGTAGTGGACGATCATGGTCATCGGGCGGTTCGCCTGCGGGGCGCGGCGGGCGCCTGGCAGGCGTTGGGGGACGCAGCACCGTGGACCGGCGGGCGGAGGCTGCTGATGTCGCGGGCCGGAGGCGCTCCGAACAGCCGGCTGTACTCCCGGCTGAACTGCGAAGGGCTCTCGTAACCCACCCGGTATCCCGCGGTGGCGGAATCCAGGTGCTCGGCCAGCATCAGCCGCCGGGCTTCCTGCAGGCGGAGGCGCTTCTGGTACTGCAGCGGGCTCAAAGCGGTCATCGCGCGGAAGTGGTGGTAGAAGGTGGAGCCGCTCATGCCGGCGCTGGCTGCCAGGTCCTCCACCCGCAGGGGCCGGTCGAAGTTCCCCTTCAACCACTCGATGGCCCGCGCCACCTCGTGGCTCTGGCTGCCGACCGCGGCGATCTGGCGCATCCGCATTCCCTGGTCCCCAACCAGCAGGCGGTAGACGATCTCCCTTTGGAGGGTCGGCGCCAGGATGGGGATGTCCTGCTCGTTGCCCAAGAGGTCCACCAGGCGCTGGAAGGCGCTGAGCAGAGCGAGAGTCACCTCGCCTGTGGCCATGCCGCGGGGGGACGCTTGAGTCCGGGGCGGGGGGAGTTTGCTGTCGGCCATCAGTTGGGAGACCTGGCGGGGGTCGAAGGTCAACCGCAGGCCCAGGTAGGGCCGCTCCCGACTGGCCTCCACCACCTGGACCAGCGTGGGCAGGTGCACCGAGGTGAGCAGGTAATGGCGGGCATCGTACACGTAGGCTTCCTCGCCCAGGACCACGCGCTTGGACCCTTGCGCCACCAGGCACACGCTCGGCTCATACAGCCCCACCGTGGGCTCGGATGGTTCGATCCGCCGGAAGAGGGACAGGCCGGGGACCGCGGTCGCGGGCAGTTCGCCGTGCTCGGTCCATCGGGCAATCCTGGATTGTAGGGCCTCCAGGGCGGCCTCCGTCTCGTCCGCATGAATCTCCAACATGACGGGCACCCTCCCAGGTTGCTTCTTCTCGCATTCTACTGTGCTCGAGTCTCCTCCACAACATCCCTCTCCTCCTTGCCGGAGAATCAGGCAAGGATCGCGCAGGATCGCTCTACCCCGCTCGGCCTCTGGGAGAGGCATGATGGGAGCACGACGAAACGCGAGGATTGAGCAGATGAAGAAGCGGGTTCTGGGAAAGAGCAGGTTGGAAGTCTCGGCCCTGGGGTTGGGCTGCATGGGGATGAGCTTCTCCTACGGGCCCCCGAGGGACAAGCGGGAGATGGTCGCGCTGTTGCGTGCCGCCGTGGATCGGGGCGTCACCTTCTTCGACACCGCCGAGGTCTACGGTCCGTTCCTCAACGAGGAACTGCTGGGCGAGGCCCTGGCCCCTTTCCGTGAGCGGGTGGTCCTGGCCACCAAGTTCGGCTTCGACCTGGACCCCGGCAGGGACCCCAGGGGAATGAAGGGGCAGCCGGGCCTGAACAGCCGGCCGGAGCACATCAAGGCGGTAGCGGAGGCCTCGCTCAGGCGCTTGAGGACCGACGTGATCGACCTGTTCTACCAGCATCGCGTCGATACCGAGGTCCCCATAGAGGACGTCGCCGGCGCGGTGGGCGAGCTGATCCGGGAAGGCAAGGTCAAGCACTTCGGCCTGTCCGAGGCCGGGGTCGAGACGATTCGCCGGGCCCACACCGTACAGCCGGTGACCGCCCTGCAGAGCGAGTATTCCCTGTGGTGGCGCCGCCCCGAGGAGGACGTGCTTCCCACCCTCGAGGAGTTGGGCATCGGCCTGGTGCCCTACAGCCCGCTGGGCAAGGGGTTCCTCACCGGTCGGTTCACCCGGGACACGACCTTCGAGGGCACGGACTTCCGCTCGACCCTGCCCCGCTTCTCGCCCCAGGCTCTGGAGGCCAACCAGGCCCTGGTGGACCTGCTCCGGGAGATCGCGGCTGAGAAGGCGGCCACGCCGGCCCAGGTGGCCCTGGCCTGGATCCTGGCCCGCAAGCCGTGGATCGTGCCGATTCCCGGGACCACCCGACTGGAGCGCCTGGAGGAGAACCTGGCGGCGGTAGACCTGGAACTCATGCAGGGTGACCTCGACACCATCGACCAGGCCGCCGCGCAGATCGAGGTGCACGGGGCTCGCTACCCTGAGCACCTGGAGCGACTGACCGGCCGTTGACCCAGGCCGAACGTCACGCTAGAGCCAAATCTTGAGTCAGACCCCTGCGGTCTTGAGGAGGTAACCCCCATGCGAGCCACCGTCATGTTCGAAGCGGGAGACGTGCGCATCGTCAACGTCCCCGACGCCACCCTGGTCGAGCCCACCGACGCGGTTGTCCGCGTAACCCGGGCCTGCATCTGTGGCAGCGACCTGTGGCCCTACCGAGGCCTGGAGCGCACCGAGGCCGGACGCCCCATGGGCCACGAGGCCATCGGCGTGGTGGAAGCCGTCGGCGCCGAGGTCCGCACCCTCCGGGTCGGCGCCCTGGTGGTCATGCCTTTCGCCTATTCCGACGGCGCCTGCGCCTTCTGCCACGAGGGGCTGCACACCGCGTGCATCCACGGCGGCTTCTTCGGCAACCAAGCCGTGGGGGGCGCCCAGGCCGAGGCGATTCGGGTTCCATGGGCCGACGGGACTCTCTTCCCCTTGCCCGTCGGGCCCGACGACGCCTTGATGCCGTCGCTGCTCACCCTTTCGGACGTGATGGGCACGGGCCACCACGCCGCCGTCTCGGCCCGGGTGGCCCCCGGTAAGACCGTGGCCGTCGTGGGTGATGGCGCCGTCGGGCTGTGCGGCGTCCTGGCCGCCAGGCGCCTGGGCGCCGAGCGCATCCTGATCCTGGGGCGGCATCCCGACCGCCTGGCCCTGGCCCGGGAGTTCGGCGCCACGGACCAGGTCACCGAGCGCGGCGACGAGGCGGTCCAGCGGGTGCGCGAGCTGACGGGAGGGATGGGCGTCCACTCCGTGCTGGAATGCGTCGGCCACGGAGAGTCGATGGACACCGCCGTCCGGATCGCGCGCCCGGGCGGTGCGGTCGGCCGGGTCGGCGTCCCCCAGGGCGAGAGCATTCCCGGCTCGCAGCCGGCCTTCTTCGGCAATATATCCGTTAGCGGAGGCCCCGCGCCGGTCCGCGCCTACCTCGAGGAGCTCCTGCCCGACGTCCTGGAGGGAAGGATCCAGCCGGGCCGCGTCTTCGACCGCGCGGTGGGCCTGGACGGAGTGCCCGACGGCTACCGGGCGATGGATCGGCGCGAGGCCATCAAGGTGATGGTGGAGTTCCCGTCGTGACCTGCTGGGGCCAGGACGAGCTGAGCCGGATCGCGGCCGAGGACGAGCTGCAACTGGCCACCGCGCGAAGCGACGGGACCCTGCGCAGGCCGGTCATCCTCTGGTCCGTGCGCCATAGCGACGAACTCTACGTCCGCGCCGTCCGCGGGCGCGACTCCGCCTGGTTCCGCGGAGCCCGGGACCGCCATCAGGGTCGCCTGTGCAGCGGAGGGCTCCAGCGGGACGTCATCCTGGTCGAAACCGACGGCTCCCTGGACGAGGTCCTGGACGCCGAGTATCGCAGGAAATATCGCCGCTACCCCGCCTCCTACGTAGACGCCGTGGTGACACCCGCAGCCCGTGCAGCCACGCTCCTGATCGCGCCCCGGGTGCCGACCGCCCCGACGAGCGTGTTCGGGTAGCGTGACTTGGAGTTGGCAGTGCAGGTCTGCAGCATCTCGGTGGCTCAACCTTCCGCCTTCAGGGCCTCCTGCAGAGCCATCAACCGGGCGCCGGCCGTGCGGCATGTCGCCGGGTACCCAACAGGACCCCGGCCAGGCCCCCGCGACCGTGATGGCCTTCCCTAGGAAGGTGTGACCGGCACGTGGAATCAGCGATTGACTTCCCGTGGAACGCTCGATCGGTATTCGTGGAAGACTCAGGAGGAGCGAATCATGACTGAGAACGGCGAAATCATCGACAAGGCCCTTTCGCTTGCCACCCGTTGCGGGTTGGGGGAGTTGGGTACGCTCAGCGAGGCTGGCTCGCCGCAGATCAAGTGCATGATGAAGACCAGACAGGACGGCCTGAAGACCTTCTGGTTCTGCTCCAACACCTCCAGCAAGCGTGTGGCGCGCATCATGGAGGACGGCCGGGCCTGTCTCTACTTCTTCGACCCGGCCAACTTCGAGGGGCTGCTCCTTGAGGGCCGCGCCTCGGTCACCAGGGAGGAGGGCCTGCTCCACGACTTCTGGCAGGAGGGAATGGAGCGCTACTATCCCGCAGGGCCCGACGACCCGGATTACTGCATCGTCGTCTTCCACTCAGAGCGTGGCAACTATTACCACGGGATGATCAACAGGGATTTTGAGATCAAGCAAGGAGAAATATAGAACGCCCCGCAACCCAAGCATCAAGAAGGTTGTGGTCATCGGTTCCGGCCCCATCATCACGGGCCCGGCGGCGGAGTCGACTACGCCGGCACGCAGGCCTGCCGTGACCTCAAAGAACAGGGCATCGAGGTGGTACCGGTGCAATCCAACCCCGCCACCATCATGACTGTCGGCGACATGGCCGACCGCCCCGACGATCGTGTTCGGGTAGCGTGACTTGGAGTTGGCAGTGTAGGTCTGCAGCATCGGGGCGGCTCAACCTTCCGCCTTCAGGGCCTCCTGCAGCGCCATCAACTGGGCGCCGGCCGTGCGGCAGGCCTCCAGGCCCCGGCTGAGGTTCTCCTCCCGGCCATCCTCGGCGAAAAGGCGCATGGTGGCGAGCCCGTCCACGTACAGGTCCATCTGCTCCTGGAAGAACCGAGCATACTGCGCGGCATCAGGATCCCTCCGGGCCTGGCTGACCACCTGCTGCTGGAACCCGTGGGCTACCTGTTCGGCACTGGCCAGCAATCCATCCACCACGGCCAGCACCTCGTCAGGTCCAGCCTGGCGGTGCTCGACCTGAAGCACCAGGTCTTCCAGCCGGGACACGTGGGCCGGGGTCGGCGACGGTGCCTGGTCGCCCCCGGTTATGTCCGTGTATTCGGTGGGGCCCTGAGCCTGGACGGGCAGGATGGCGCTACAGGATTGGCAGTAGCGGGCCTGCCGGGGGTTGGCAGCGCCGCAGCGCAGGCAGGGGGTGGTGGAGCTTGCGGTGGAACCAACCTGCAGGCGCTGGCGCATTCTTCGGTGCAGCTCCACCATGCCGGGGGCGGTGGCCGCCAGCATGGTCCATCCCTGGTCCAGGTGCTGGTGCTCTCCGTCCTGGCACCAGGCAGCCATCAGGTGACCGGCGGCCACCTGTTGCATCAGCAGGTGATTCAGTCGGCCCTCGTCTTCCGGGTCCAGCAGGCCGGAGGACTGGCGCAGGCTTTGGGACAGGTCGCCCTGGAGGTTGCGGAAGTGGTCCAGTGCGGCCTGGAAATCCACGGGTCCCAACTGGCCCTGCATGGCTCGACCGACGGCAACCTGCATCTCCTGCAGGAGCGGGGCCTCCTGGACCGGGTGGGTGGCTCGTTCCAGGCGGCGGGCCTGGGCGGCCAGGGCCTCCCTGAGGCTGTGCAGGGCCACGTCCAAAGCCGGCAGGTCGGCCAGGGAGATCGAGCGGTAATACGCGAGGCAGCTCACGCCTTCTTCGGTCCCGATTCAAAGAAGGGCCGCGCCTGGCAGAAAGCCAGACAGGCCCAACTGCTTGCGGGCAGACTCGGCCCCTTCTTCACCTCCCTCGATCGGCTGGCGCAGCGGGCAGACAAGCTTGGCTGGGCGCCCGAAGCCGAGACCATCCGAGACGAGAAAGCCTACTTCCATAAGCGTCGCCGCCTGCTGAACTACAAGCGATGCCTGGACGACGGGCTGCTGATCGGGAGCGGGATGATTGAGGGCGGCATCCGCTTCATTGGCAAGGACCGCCTGCATCGAACCGGGATGCGCTGGAGTGAGGCCGGCGCCGAAGGGATCCTGGCACTTCGATGTCTTGAATCCAGTGGCAGGTGGGAACGCTTCTGCGAGAGCCGTGAGCAGGCCAGGGCCGCCAGGTATCAAGCCTTCCGCTGGGCGACCGCTCGTGCCGCCTGATTACCGACGATCCTGGCCAAGACCCCGCGTACTCTCCAGAATTGAACCCTGTCGAAGGAGTCTGGCGCGTCACCAAGCGGAAGTCCACGCACAACCGGTATTTTGCGACCAAAGAAGATCTTCACAAGCACATCTTCCGGCGCTTCAACAGATTTCAAGGCAACCCGGTCGCCCTCTCTGCAACAGTCAGGTCCTGGGTCCCCAAGGCGGGGTAGATCATGGCACGATCAGGGAGCGGCACTATAGTATCGCGGTTGGCGGCGTCCCCTAAGATACTCTTCATCCGCCTTCGCTTGCCAGAACACTGTGCACAATTCCCTCGCCCGGTTCAGGAGCTCTTTTCGAAGTTCAATCACCCGGTTTGCCTCGGATCTCAGGCGGCCGTGGCCGGCCCGGCTGACCGGACAGCGTGTGGCCGGCGTGGGTGAGCGGCCGGGGCCGGCTTGGCTGACCGGACAGCGAGTCGTCGCTCACAGGGCCCTCCAGGCGTCCGGCAGGAGCATCGCGACGAGCTGGTGATGTGCCGGGGGCTGGTTGGCCCTTCAGGCGCCCTTGATGTCGCGAACCCCAGGGCCTCCCAAGCCCGCTACACTTCCGCCGGGCCGCCTCGACGGCACTGCACCAGCACCGAATCGACTCGCTCGATCAGGTCGGCCACTTCTCCCGCGGCCTGTTCCAGGGTTGTGTCGCGACCTTCTCGCCGACTCTCAACCATGCCCAGGAGCGGGTCGAAGAGAGCCGCGCAGATCTCTGGCAGGTCAGCAACCACGCGCTGCACGAGGTCGCCCACCAGTCCTACGGCGGCGGCCCTGGCCTTCGCCTCGGCATCCGCGACCTTCCGGTTATGCTCTTCCTGTTCGGCGTCTGCACCAAGCCACTCGCGCACGGCCAAGGCCACCTGCAAGAAGATCCCCAGGCCTTTGAGAAACAGGCCAGCCCAGCCGTCCAGGGTCTTCTCCCAGCGCCCCTTGATGCCTCGAACCCCTTTGGAGCGAAGCCAGAGGAGGACCTTCTTGACCGCGCTCTTGGCGGTGTCGCTTTCCAGGACCTGTCTGGCCGCAACTTTGTCGATCTTGGGAAGCTGGAATTTCTTCTTGGGTTTGCTCTCGTCGGAATCCTCGAGCTCGAACTGTTCAGGATCCGGGGAGAATTGGAATCCCTCGCGTTCGAAGTCCTCTCCCAGGTCCACCGTGGCCTGCTCAAACACGTTCCCCAGGCAGGCTTCCACCGCACCCGAAAAATCACCGACCAGGCGCTCCAAAGCTTGATTCGACAGACCATCGGCCTTGATCAGGTCGACCACGCGAGGCACCAGGTCCTGCCCAATCCGATCGATGGCCGGGTGAGCCAGTTCCAGGAAGGTTCGCCTTCTCTGCAGGATCGATCCGTGCAACCGTTCGAGGCTCGGGTCACCCTCGAGCCGGGCCTTGTCGACGGCGGCCTGGAGCAGGCGAAGCTCCTCCTGCAAGGCGCAGGCCGGGGGAACCAACAGGCGCGCCCCCTCCAGATCGACCAGCCGCTCCAGAATGAGTTCGGCCAGGGCCGGGACCCCGGAACGTTCAAGGCGTTTCGGGCTGCGGGCCGCCCGGGCCTCCAGACCGCCCAGGGCGTCGACCAGCGCGATCTTCACGCGCCCGTCAACCAGGTTGCCACAGCGCTGGCGCAGGTGGTTTAGCAGGCTGGCCGCGCCCTGCAGGACCGGTTCCGAGTGGATGCCGTACCCATCCTTGTCGTTGATGACGATGACCAGGTCCCTGGGAATCTGCAGGATACTGGCCATCTCGTCGACGACCTGTTGCTCGTCGAAGTGCCCTCGGGAACTGAGCACGAAGACGACGAGGTGAGATCGCTGGAGATGCTCTTTGGCCAGTCGCTCGTGTTCGATCGGCGCGTCGATCCCCGGGGTGTCGTACAGCTCGTAGTCCCCGAATCGGTAGCACTCGACCTTGGAGGTGGTCGGGCCGGCGCCGACAGGGGCGATCTCACGACCCTCCTCGCTGAGGAGGGCATTGACCAGGGTGCTCTTGCCCGCGTTGAAGATCCCGTAGAACATCAGCACGGGCTGATACTGCTGCAGCAGGTGACGAATCCTGTCTTCCGGTTCGGCTCGGAAGATGTGCCTGGCCTTGGTCGAGACCGCCTTGCCCTCGTCCAGGATCTGCTCCAGTTCGCTTCTCAGGTTCCTCATGAACGTGTCTCCTCTGCGGGGAAGTAGAGTTGCTCAAGGTCGCTGCGCAGTTGCAGCAAGGCGGTCTGGACCTGCACGAGGTAGTCCTGGTGGGGCTGCAGGCAGAGATTGGTCGCGCCCTTCAATGCCTGGCCGACCCTCTCGGGAAGTTCCTGCCTCAGGCGCGCCTCCAGGGCCTCGAAGACCTCCCAGGCATTGGTGCCATCGGGGACTTCTACCTCAGCCGGATCGGCGAACTTCTCGCCGGCATAGGCCCCGGCCGCAGACGCCCCCACGGACACCAGCGCGGCGACCCACCAAGTCGGCACAAAAAAGGCCAGGGCGCCGATCGTCAGTAGACCAGCGATCGCGCCTCCCCGGACGCGCGCCTTTACGTTGTCCGTCTTGACCTTCCTGGACTTGCGTTTGACCTTGATCCCCTCCAGCGGGAGGCTTCGAAGGAGACCGGCCAGGCCATTTCCCCGGACCTTCGCGGAGAGAGTTGAGGCGACTTCCTTCTCGACCACGGTAGTCAGAGCCTGGACCACCGCGCCGTGGAAACGAACCTCCAGGTCGGCAGAGGGCTCCTCTCCCCTCTCCACACGCTGCCTCTCTTCACCAAGCATGCCTAGCAGAGACGGCCAGGCAGCCAGGCGGACCCTCTCGGCGATTTCTTCGCTACGCCTCACGATCCCGTCGCGAAGTCGCTCGATCATCTCCAGTTCCTTCTCGCACTCTTCCAGGACCTGGGCGACGCCCCGACCTCTGGTCCCAGGGGCCTGTCGGCCTGACGACACCTGGAAATTGCCGCGGCCCTTGAGCATCTCGGTCAGGAAGGTGTTGAAGTTGCGACGTGGTGCCCCCGACTTCAGGGCCGGCCCATTCTGCAGAATACCTCCAATCTGGCGCAAGAGTTCAGGAATCCCGGATCGCCTGAAACGCTCGCCGTCAGAGTCGCGCAGGCTCTGCTCGGCAACCTCGACTGAAATGAAATGCGGGCCGCCCTCGAGAACCCGAAATCGGTCCCCCGCCTGGATCTTCTCCAGGCACTGTCTGAGCCAGTTCTCCTGCTGCTGCCGATTCTCTTCGGGTTGCGGCTCCCAGCGCTTCCCGATCTCGTTGTCGTCTTCGTCGTAGAGTCTCTCGGCCCGGTCGGCTTTCGTGACCACCAGGAGCACCGGATGCTGCTGCTCGACATACTTCGCCAGTTCCAGCACGTCGGAGATCCGGCCCGGCGAATCGGAATCGGTCAGGTAGACCAGCAACTCCGAATGGCGCGCGTAGCGTCGGGCGAGGGCCTGGTAGTCCACCGTCGTTGAATGGACCCCAGGAACGTCCAGCCAGGACAGCCCTCCCAGCCTGAATCCCTGGATGCACTTCGTGGTCTCGGTGGGGCCTACCTTGAAGCCCATATCTGGCGAGAAAGGCCTCTGAAGAACCTGACCGTCAGGCCCCTCCTCGACTCTGAAGAAATGGGGCGGGGCGGCCGCCGGAAGCGGTTGGACCAGGGACCTCAGCGAATGGCCGGACAGCAGGTTCCCCAGCCTGCTCTTGCCGCAGTTCACCTTTCCCGAAACGAAGACCACTACTGAATCGTCGAAGAGGTCGAGGAACCGGGCACCATGGAGGTGATCCTGAAGACACTCGCCCCACCTCTCGAGACCCGATTCGATCTCGCTGGCAAGGTCCGCCAGCCTGGCCCGCACCTCTGGAGGAGCCTCAGCCTTTCCGACCGACGCGGGAACCGCCCGGCGGAAGGTGTCGATCGCACCACGGACCTTGTCAACCCGATTGTCGACGCTTGCCCGGACTCCATCCAGGAGCGTCCCGGCCCTGGCAACGTCGTCAAAGTAGGCTTTCAGGCAACCAAAGGCTTGTTCCATTCCCTACCTCTCAGGTTCCAGATCTCGCAGGTAGTCCTCGATGTCGGCCAAGGCAGCCTGGACGGCCTTCATTTCGGGAGGTGGTTGCGATTCCTCTTCGTAGCGGCGATAGATGACGCCCCTCACCCAGTCCTTGTAGCCCGCCCAGCTCGGTTGCCAGTGCTGGACCTTCACCTCGAAATCTGGAAGGCCGCGACGCTTGAAGAATGACCGTGTCTGATCGAGGCGCCACTGGCAGAACTTCCGAGCCGCCAGGTCCCGTTGCTCCTGAGCCGACGAGTCCGAGGAGGGGGGGGAGCTCCTGCCCTGTGTCGAGGGAGCCCGTGCGGAGTCGGTCGAGGGACTGCCAGAACCGTCTGCAACTGCAGCGACCAGGGCCGCCACTACGGCCACAGGGATCAACCACCACATCTGAGCAACTCCTCGAATTTGGCGTCCACGGCACGGAAAAGCTCTTCTGCCTGGGCGTGCGACGCCACCCGATTGGCGGTGGCTCGCTGCTGCCGGGTTTCGTCCTCTGCTTGGAGGTCTTGAAGCTGATCCACCAGGTCACGCTTCGCCCGCCGGAGGCACTGGAGTGCCTTCTTCCAGATCCGGCCCTCTCGCAGGTCCGAGAGACTGTTGGTCCGTGTTTGCAGCCAGGTCTGCAGTTCAGGAATCCCCGAGTCTTCAAGCCGGCGGCCGGTTCGCCCCTGGGCCAGGGCGTCCAGGAAGTCCTGGCTGGAGACGCAGAGGGGGTGGGGGCTCACGCCCAGGCGAGCCTTCCACTGGTCCACGACCCGGGCCACGATCTGCTCTGCCTCCACGCGTTCCTTGCGGTCGTTCTTGGTCAGAACCACGATGCAGTAGTCAGCGGACAGTTCGACACCCTTCGCCGCCAACTTGTCCAGGAACTCCAATTCCCCCATCTCGAGCTCGCCTTGTTCGAGGCTGTGGACGAAGACGACCAGGTCCTGCAGTCGGGCGGACTGCGCGGCGTGCAGCGCGTCGACCTCCAAAGCGTCCAGTCCGGGGGTGTCCAGCAGGAGGGCGGAGGTCTCCCCCCAGGTCACCTCCTCGGTGGAGGCCGTGGTGCGGGCAGCGCCGGTCTTCAGGCGGTTCGGCTGTTGCAGGACCGCGTTGAAGAGGCTGCTCTTGCCGGCATTCAGCAGGCCCAGGTTGACGATTCGCGGGGGGCCATCGTAGAGCGGGGCCAGGCCCTGGAGTTCCCGCGTCGCGTCTTCCCCCAGGACCCCGGCGTGCTTTTCGGCGATATTCGCTATCAGCCGAAGCCAGTTCGGATGGCTCATTCCTGGAAGCACACTCCTGTCGCAAGTAGCAGGTCGAACCGGAAGGCGCTTGGCCCCGGGCCGGCGGGCTCACTCTCCAGGCAGGCCTGGATGCGCATCCATCTGTCCACGTCGTCAACCTCCATTGTCCGCAATCTTACCTCATCCCACTGCCATGGATTGTCACCGGGCCTGGCTCATAGGCCCAGGTCGAGTTGGCCGCCCTCGTCCTCCCGGGGCGGCGGGTTCTTCTTCCGGCCCTTGCCGCCACCCGGCTTGGGCTTGCCCTTGTCGTGCAGGCCCTGGGCAACCTCTTCGGCGTAGCGTTGGTGGTTGAGTTCCAGGAGGCGATCGAGGACCTCGCGGCGGGCGGGCTCGGACAAGGTGTAGCGCAGGCCCTGGGGGGTGTCGTGGAAGCCGTGGCCCAGGGGCAGGTCCTGCCAGCCGTAGGCGGCGGCGACGGCCTGGTCCATCTGGACGTGAAGGTCGCGCAGGCGCAGGATGTCGGGGCGCTTCTCGGCGGGGTCGTGGAAGCGGTTGTAGGTCTTCGTCAGGCCCTCCTGGTGCTCGAGCATCAGCAGGCGGCGGTGCTCGTGGTAGGCCTCGCCGATCGCCTCCAGGCCCGTCAGGGCTGCGGGGAAGGGGAAGGTCTCGAAGCAATCGGAAGGCGTGTAACGGAAGCGGGTTTCCAGGGTCGAACCGCGAGTTCTGCACCAGGCCTCATGGATGCTGCTTTGCAGGAGCGCAATGTCGGAGACGCCGTCCAGGGCGAAGACGATCAACATGTGGGAGAAGACTTCGCCCACGGGACGAGGGGCGATGTTGATGAACTTGCTGACCTCCGAGGTCACCAGCACCCCCTCCATCCCGGCGATGGCCTCGTAGAGGGCAGGAGCGCGCTCAGCAAACTGCCACCATCGCTCACGCCGCTGGGCCCGGTTGTTGCGATCCCTCTCCGGCTTCACCTTCTCCCGCACGATCGCCATGCAGTCCGGATACGTCTCCGCCCTCTCCAGGGGCCAGTCGAAGAAGTTGATCACCCAGCGGCTCGGGCTCTGGTCGGGCCGGGAGTTCAGGTCCTCGCCGTTGAGGTAGGGGAAAAGCACCTCCCGATTCCGCGGGTCCCGGCGGATCAGGTCGGCGGCTTCCTCGGGTGTCAGCACGAAGCCCATCCCCAGCACGATGGAACCCTGGAACGACTTGCCTGCGTTGGCGGCCAGGCGGTAGGGCTTGCCCTCGACCCGCCCCGGCACAGTCAGGAAGGGGCCGATGGCTCGGACGGGGCTGCCGTTCAGAACGTGCCTGCCGCTCCAGCGGCCGCGGAGGGCCCAGACCTTCGAGACTTCGAGGTTGGCAGTCCCCGGCCACTTCTCGCTGGCCACCGCCCGGGGCAGGGCGAACCCGTCGCCGGTCAGGCGGTCCAGGCCCACCTCGCGGCTGTCGCCCTGGGCGATCGTGTTGGTGGCGATCAGGCCAAACTGCCCCGCCGGGCGTAGCATCGAGCCAGCTCGCAGGAAGAAGTAGGCGCAGAGATCCGCGCTCCCTCGGGTGCCGCCCGCCAGGTGCTGCACGGCGTAGTCTCGGTAGTCGGTGCCCAGGAAGCCCGTAATCCGCTGGCCCCCAATGAACGGCGGGTTCCCCACGATGGCGTGGAACCCCCGCCCCTCCGTAGCACCCCCTGGCCCGGAGCCCGGCGCGCCCGCGAACACCTCCGGGAACTCCAGCACCCAGTGGAACGGCCGCCGCTCGGCCTGGCCCGCCGGGCGGCCCTCGTTCAGCAAACCGTCCGCCCGTCGGCGCAGGGTCTCGGCGGCTCTTCCAGTTCGCCCTGGTGGTGGTCTTCTCGCTGTCGATTTCGCTTCTGGATGCCACGACGGTGGTTCCCATGCTGGCCTCCAGGATGGCCTCCGCCCACGGCAACCCCCCCGTCGCCTGGCTGCGCCGCCGCTTCGAGTCCTGGAACCGCCTCCAGGAGGGTTGGGAAGAGACCTACCGGCGCGCCCTGACGTGGGCCCTGGATCACAAGGCCGCGACCCTGCTCGTCGCCTCTGCCGTCACCTGCTCCAGCTTCGCCCTGGTTCCCCTGGTGGGAACCGAGTTGATGCCGGCGACGGACAGCGGCGATTTCACGGTCACCATCCGGCTCCCCGTCGGGACCGCGCTGGATGTGACCGAGAAGACCATGCTGCGGGTCGAGCAGATGCTGTTGGACAATCCCGACGTCGAGACCGCCCTGGTGGCCATCGGCACCAACATGGGCCTGCGCGGAGCGGGCACCAGCTCCACCTCCTTCCTGGGATCGGCCACCGTCAAGCTCAAGGAGGACCGGAAGCGGTCCACCCTGGAAAACATCGCCGACCTCCGCCGCCAGGTCTCCGCTCTGCCCGGGGTTCGAGCCCAGATCCAGCCGTTTGACATGGTCAGTCGGGTCATCACCGGGCGCAGCCAGGACATGGAACTCTACCTTTTCGGTCAGGACCTGGAGGTCCTCTGGACCCAGGCTGCCCGCGTGATCGACCACATCGCGGGGATCCCGGGACTGACCAACCTGGACACCAACTGGCAGGAGGCCAATCCGGAGATCCAGTTCACGGTGGACCGGGAGAAGCTCATGCAGGTGGGCCTGGGCTTCGAGGAGGTGGCCGACACCCTGGGCACGGCGACCAAGGGATCCGTGGTCTCCTATTTCCAGGACGGCGGATATCAATACCCGATCCAGGTCCAGTTTCCGCAGGAACTCCGCAGGACGCTTCCCCGACTGTTGGAGTTGCCGGTCCACGTCCCCGGGGGCGGTGGGCGCTACCTGACGCTGGGCCAGGTCGTCACGGCCCGGTCCGACCTGGCTCCCAACCAGATCACCCGCCTGAACCGCCAACGCTACATCGCCATCACCGGGGGGGCCGAAGGCCGGCCGGCAGGAGACATCCGTCTGGACGTGGACCGGGCCCTGGAGGAGCTGGACCTGCCCGAGGGCTACTATCTGGATTGGGGGGCCAGCGTCAAACAGCAGGCCGAGGAATTCGAAGGGATGACCGTTGCGGTCCTTCTGGCCGTGGCCCTGATCTACATGCTGCTGGCGTCCCAGTTCGAGTCGCTGATTCACCCCCTGACCGTGCTGACCTCGGTGCCCCTGGCCGCCTCGGGGGTGATCCTGGCTCTCTTCC
>Ga0334890_1003069_pt1 | contig 17666 bp, 13 predicted proteins | sample GraSluR1_MG_3_FD_207220 | JGI IMG/M metagenome (GOLD analysis project Ga0334890, IMG submission 207220) | Sludge microbial communities from methane-producing bioreactor in Wageningen University, Netherlands - Granular Sludge_31_08-R1 | ecosystem: Engineered > Bioreactor > Anaerobic >... | reverse complement strand
CCGATCTGACCGTCGCGACTTAAGCATCTTTCGCTTGGGATGGGATTTCATTGAACGGCGCTTAGCCCTTCACGACCCCTTCCCTGATGTTTTCATCCCGAACTTCTGTTCAGTGTCCGGTAGCTAGGCCTGGGATCACCTGCCTCAGAGCGTGAGAAGCCGTCCTCAGCGATATTGAGGGACGCACCCCCTACAGTGGCACGAGTTGCGTATTTTTCATAATCTCATTTATAATAATATTAATGGTCATTACGTCTCGTCCTCCCCCTCATGGAGGACACCTCTGCCCCCTGTTGGGGGCCGCCGCTGGTTGCGCAGGCGGGCGGCAACGCCCGCACTCCGCGCGACCCTCCCCCCGTCCGCCCGCGAGTCCTTCCCCTGCACACCATCTCCCAGACGGGATTTGGCAGCACCGGCAGCAGACTCACCCTTTGCCGTAAGAGACTGTTGAGTGTGGAAAGGTACTTGAGATGGTCGAGAAACAACGTTCCAAACGCCGTCCGGCGCGCGAGACGCCGGACAAGATCAAGCTCACCGCACTGCAAGCCGGGCGACTGTCGGCGTTGTCCGGCGTGCAGGTCGCCGAGCTGCAAGGCCAGACGGTGGTCGATCTGGTCGAGCGGTTTCGCTGGCGGATTGACCCGGAGCTATTCCTGTTCCGGCGCATCTGCGGCCAGGTCGTCAAGACCGATCCCGTCACCGGCGTCACGCGCCCGGTCCCCTTTGCGACGGTGTACGTTGAAGACACCGACTGCCACTTCCTGGGCTTCTTCCCGCCGGCGGAACCCTGGGGCTGGCTCTTCCCGCTGCACTGTCACCGCGAGGTCATCGCCACTGTAACGACAGACGAGTGCGGGCGCTTCTGCGTGTGGATTCCGCGCTTCGACATAGACTGGATTCTGCGCTGGCGGCGCGAGCGTTGGTGCCTGCCCGATCTCTTCGTCAAACCCTCGATCCGCGACATCCTGGAGCACTTCGAGCTGCTGCCCGAACCGCCTATCATCCGCCCGCCCAGGCCCGAACCTGATCCGCCGCCCTTCGTCTTCAAGGCGAGCGGGCAGAAATTCCAGCGGATCGAGGCCGTGCTGGGTCACGAGGTCGCGCTGGAACTGGGCGCGCTAGAGCACACCGCCCAGCTTGGCACCAGGAACACGGCGCTGCAGCGCGTGCTCGACCGGCCCGCCTTCAGCCAGCCGGTGCCCCCGCCGCTGCCGCCGAACATCCGCGAGGCGTACCAGGAGCAAGGCATCAAGGGCATGGCGGCCCGCATGAACATCGCCGTCGAGCACTTCGAGCAGCGCAAGTATGAGGTAGACTTCGACCGCTTCATCGGCCCGCTGCGGCGCTGCCTGGACGTGTGGGTGCCGGAGTTCATGCCGATCTTCGACGTGCCGGACATCACCTTCCGCGTCACGCAGGACGTGGACGGCGACGGCGACGAGGAGACGATTTACGGCGAGAGCTTCTTCGACGTGCGCTGGAACAGCGGCCCGATCCCCAACGTCACCCTCTACGCCTCGTCCATCGCCCTGACCAGCCCGGCCTGCGACATCCCACCCCTGGACTGCAACGGCGCGCCCGGCATCCGCTTCGCCGGCCTGATGCCCGTCGGCGCAGGTTACCTCAACCCGGCCACCGGCTACGCAGTGCGGCCCAACCGCCCGCACCCGCACGGCCTGCTCAGCGAAGCGCCCGTGCCCGGCCCGTCGGCCACCGCGCCGTTCCACTCGGTGGTGCAGTTGTACGGCTGCAACCGGCACGACGGCGCGCAGTTCTACCGGCTGCTCTACTCGTTCAACGGCTCGGCGGCGGTGCCGTTCACCAACGTCGCCTGGTACATCTACCCCTGGGCGGGCGGCGCGCCGCATCACGTCGTGCCGGACGCGCAGGGCTGGTACCCCATCCTGGCCAACCCGATGGACTGGCACCCGGCCAACTTGCTGCTCAACTGGCCGACGCACCAGTTCACGAACGGCCTCTACGCCGTGCAGATGCAACTGGGCAACGCGGCCAAGACCGTCGTGCACACCACGCCGAGCGTCAGCTTCCGCGTGGACAACGCGACGCCAACCGCCCAGTTCACCAGCCTGGCCTGGCGCGTGGCGGGCACCAGCGCCTGGACGGTCTTCCCCAGCCTGGTCTGCCCGGTGGTCAGCCGGCCAGTGGGCAATGGCGGCGTGCCCGCCACCATCGAGTTCCGCGTCAGCTACCTGGCGTCGGCGGAGCACCTGCTGAAGACCATCGTCTCCGGCAGCGGCTGCGGCGCGGGCGGCCCGGAGCGGCTCAGCGCGCCCGGCTGGTCAGACCCGCCCACCGCCGAACCGAACTGGCCGGCCCTCACGCCAGCGCAGTTCGCCGCCGCTGGCCCGTCGCAGAACCCCTACGATCATTGGCACATGAACCAGGGCGACAACACCGTGATCCGCAACGCGATCTTCTCGCTGCCCGGCACGCGGCCTGAGGGGGCCTATGGCTTCCATCTGTCCACCTACAGCCGCGCCTTCAACCCCGACGGCGGCGACGCCGGCAACCCGCTGGCTACTGACTGGTTCTTCGACGCCGCGTCGTTGATCTGGCGGCACGCCTTCTTGCCGGTCGCCGTCGTGGATGCATAGCCGGCGGCAGAGCGTCGCCGCCAGTTCCCATCACTGGTAAGCTGGCATATGGCGGGCCGCTCAAGACACTCTGAGCGGCCCGCCGCGCTACCCGTTGACCTCACCCCGCTGCCGGGTCCACGAACAAGTTGTCAGGCAGTTGCCGAAGGCCCCCATCCCCCGACCCCTTCCCCCAGCAAAGCCAGGGGAAGGGGCGAGCGGCTTGCCAGATCGTCCCCCCTCTAGTTTCGCTGGAGGGGGGATTGAGGGGGGAGGCGTTCAGCGAGCATTCCCGAACCTCCCCTGGCGACAGGTTGTTCGTGGACCCCCCGCCGCCCATATCCTGCGCATCGCCCGAATCGCGTGATAGAATTGGCGCGCAGTGCTCCCACAGCCCAAAACCGCCGAGGATGTGCCCCATGCCCGATGAACCGCTGTACCTCTACCTGACCACGACCGGCTGGCGTTCTGGCAGCCCCCACATGATCGAAATCTGGTTCGTCGCGCACGACGGGCGCTACTACCTGGTGTCGGAGAAGCGCGAGCGGTCGCACTGGGTGCAGAACATCCGCCACACCCCCGCCGTGACGTTTCACGTGGGCGACAAGACCTTCGCCGGAACCGGGCGCATCGTAGACGCCGCCCAGGAGCCGGAACTGGCCGCCGCAGTCCGCGCGCTGATGGACGCCAAATACGAGTGGAGCGACGGCCTCATTGCCGAGTTGACGCCGATCAGCAGCCAATAAGCGCGCGCCTGCCAACGACGACTCACCGCCGTGCGAAAGGATCGCCGCGCCATGAGCGATGCTGCCCTCAACGTGCCTGCGCCCAGCGCCCCCACCCAGGAACTCAGCCGCCAACGCGCCCTGGCCCGCCTCAAGGCGCTCGCCTGCGTGCTCATCTGGGGCGCGTCGTTCGTCACGACCAAGATCATCGTCGAACAGATGGATCCGCTCGTCCTGGTGCCGGTGCGCACGGGTGCCGGGGCGCTGCTGCTCTTGCTGCTGCTGCGCCGGCGTGGGGAGTGGACGGGCTTCGCACGGGGGCGGCTGCTGGGCGCGCTGGCCCTGCTGGGCTTTGTCGGCGTCGCCGTGCATCTGACCATCCAGGCGCTGGGCCTCAGCCTGACCTCAGCCACCAATACAGGCTGGCTCGTCTCGCTGACGCCCATCTTCATCGCTCTGCTCGCCTGGCGCTTCCTCGGCGAGCGGTTCGGGCGGCTGCAAAGCGCCGGCTTCGCCATCGCCATGAGCGGCGCGCTGCTGATCGTCATCGCCCAGGCGGGCGGGCTGGACATCTTCGGCCTGCCGAGCACCCTCGGCGACGGGCTGGCCTTCTCCAGCGCGATCACCTGGGCGGTGTTCTCGGTGCTCAGCAAGCGCGTCATCAGCCAGGGACGCCCTGCCGCCCTCATGGTGCAGGTGATGGCCCTCGGCTGCCTGATGACGCTGCCCCTCTTCGTCGCGCGGCAGGGTTGGAACGAGCTGGCCCTGCTGGACGCGCGGGGCTGGCTGGCCCTGGCCTTCACCGTGCTGCTGGTTTCGTCGCTGGCCTACCTGTTCTGGTACGACGCGCTGGCGGCGCTCAACGCCTCGCAGGTGGGGGTCTTCCTGTACATCGAGCCGCTGGTGACGGTGCTGCTGGCCGCGCTGCTGCTTTCTGAGCCGCTGCGCCCGCTGGCTCTGCTGGGCGGCGCAGCGATCCTCGGCGGCGTGTGGCTGGTGACGCAAGCGCGGGAGTCATGAGTTCTCGGTTTTCGGTTTTCGGTTTTCGGTTTTCAGTCTTCAGTCTTCAGTTTTTGGGTCATGAGGCGCGAGGTTGTCCGGCGCTCTAGAGCGTGTTATGCACTTGTCAACCCCTACCCCCCGGCCCCTTTCCCCGCAAGCAGGGAAAGGGGAGCCTCCCTGCTGGCGGGGAGGGACTGTTCGCCGGCCTCAATCCGCAGGAGTGCGAGTACGGAGCCTTCCTGCTGGCGGGGAGGGACTACAGGGGGGTCAGGGCGCTACCCATGCGCTGTGCCCTGCACGCTACGCCGAGCGTGCGGAGTTCATAACACGCTCTAGACTCAAGACTCCTGACTCAAGACTCCCGACTCAGGTAGAGTCCGGCGAAGCCGGGAACGCCAGCGCCGACCCGTCCGCGCGCACGCTCACCGGCTGCCCGACCCCCCAGGGCGCGCCCGCCCGGCAGGTGACGTGCAGAGACAGGGGAACATCGCGCAGCGCCACCCACACGTCCTGCCGCGCGCCGGTGTAGGTTTGCCGGGCCACGACCGCCGCCGCGCCATCCCCCGCCCCATTGAGCACCAGATTCTCCGGGCGCAGCACGACCTCGACCGCGCCCTGGCACGGTTCAATCAGGCGCACCTCGCCCAGCGCAGTTCGGGCGACGGCCCCGTGCGCGTGGCCGGGCACCAGGTTCGCCGCGCCCATGAACAACGCGGCGCGGCGCGACGCCGGGCGTTCGTAGAGGTTGCGCGGCGTGCCAAGCTGGTGCAGCGCCCCGTCGAACATCAGCCCGATGCGGTCGGCCAGGCTCATCGCCTCTTCCTGGTCGTGCGTCACCAGGATGGCCGACACGCCCGCCTCGTACAGGATGCGCTGCACCTCCTCGCGCACCTGGCGGCGCAGCGCCACATCCAGGTTCGAGAACGGCTCATCGAGCAGCACGATGTCCGGCTGAGGGGCCAGGGCGCGGGCCAGAGCCACGCGCTGCTGCTGCCCGCCGGAGAGCGCGTGCGGGTAGCGCCCGCCCAGCCCGTCCAGCCCCACCAGGGCGAGCATCTCCGCGACGCGCTGGCGGCGGTCGTCCCGACCGGCCAGGCCGTAGGCGATATTCCTCTCGACCGTCATGTGCGGGAACAGCGCGTAATCCTGGAAGACCAGGCCCACCCGCCGCCGGTTGGGTGGGACGAAGACGCCCGGCCCGCTGACCAGCCGCCCGCCCAGGTGAATCGTGCCGCCGTCGGGTCGCTCCAGCCCGGCGATCAGGCGCAGCGCGGTGGTCTTGCCGCAGCCGCTCGGCCCCAGCAGTGCCAGCAGTTCGCCGCGCCGCAGGGCGAAGCTCAGCGACTCGACGGCGCGCACGCTGCCGAACGACTTGCGCAGATCGCGGCAGGCAACGGCCTCAGAGTCCGGGGCCAGATCGGGGAGAAGATCAGGGACAGAGTTAGTCATCACGACCTCACCCCCTGACCCTCTCTCCGCTGGCGGAGAGGGGGACGTTGAGCACAGCGAAACGGGGGTGAGGTAAATGGCTGGCAATCAAGGCAAGATCACTCATCAGGTTCCAGGATGTAGACGAGAGACAGGGCTGAGATGGCCACCAGGATCAGCGCCGGAGCCGCCGCCCGCGCGTAGAACGCCTCGCTGCTGGCCGACCAGATGCGCGTCGCCAGCGTGTCGTAGCCGGTGGGAGCCAGCAGCAGTGTGATCGGCAGTTCCTTCATGGCGGTCAGGAAGACCAGCGCCACCCCCGCCACCACGCCGGAGCGCATCAACGGCAGGGTGACGCTGAGCAGCGCGCGCGGGTAGCTGCGCCCCAGCGTCAGCGCGCTCTCTTCCAGGTGCGGGTTGACCTGCAGCAGGCTGGCCCGCGCCGGGCCGAGCGCCTGCGGCAGAAAGCGCACCGTATAGGCGAAGACGAGCAGCCCCAGGCTGCGGTAATCCGTCTGCCCGAAGGGCGCGCCCAGGTCGTGCAGCACATTGGCCCCCAGAAAGACGAAGGCCAGCCCCACGACCACGCCGGGCAGGGCATAGCCCAGGTACGCGCCGCGCGCCAGCAGGCCGGTCAGCGGGCCGGGAGCGCGCACCTGCAGGAACACGAACGGCAGCGCGGCCAGACCGCTGACCGCCGCCGCCAGCCCCGCCGCGCGCAGCGAGCGTTGCAGCGGGGCGAGCACATCGCGCAGCGCCTCGCCCTGCTGCAAACCGTTGACCAGCCAGTGGGCCAGCACGCCCACCGGCGCGACCAGCGCCAGCAGCACGACCAGCCCGCAGAACGCCTGCGCCGCCGCCTGCCAGCGCCCCAGCCGGACGCGACGCGGCGGGCGCGGCGTCCGCCGGGTGTAGTACGTCCCGCGCCGCTCGGCCAGCGTCACCGCCGCCAGCAGCCCCACCGTCAGAACGATCAGCACAACGGACAGCAGCGCCGCCAGCCCCAGGTCGAGGCTCAGCCGCAGGTAAATGGCGCGGGTGAAGACGTTGTACTGCATGATCGCCACCGCGCCGAAATCGCTCAGCGTGTAGAGGGCGACCAGCAGCGCGCCCGCCGTGATCGAGGGGAGCAACTGGCGCAGCGTGACGTGCCACAAGGTCGCCAGCCGCGAGCGGCCCAGCGTCGCGGACGCCTCCTCCAGCGCCGAGTCCAGCCCGCGCAGGCCGGCGCGCACGCTGAGGAACACGTAGGGATAGGAGAACAGCGTCAGGGCCAGCCACGCCCCCCAGAAGCCGTAGAGCGACGGCAGCCGCTCCACGCCCAGCGGCGCCAGCCAGCCCTGCAGCGTTCCCCGCTGGCCGAACATGCTCACCAGGGCCAGCGCCCCCACATAGGAGGGGATGACCAGCGGCATGGTCAGCAGCACCGTCCACGCCCGCCGCCCGCGCAGGTCGCTGCGCACCGTCAGCCACGCAGCGGGGACAGCCACCGCGCAGGCCGCCGCCGCGACCGTGATCACCAGCAGCAGACTGCGCCCCACGACGCGCAGCGTGCCCGGACGGGTGAGATAGGCGATGGCCCGCTCCGGCTCCACCGCGCCCGCGCGGACGATCAGGTAGCCGGCGGGGAGCAGCAGCAAAGCCGCCAGCGGCAGGCTGACGGCCAGCAGGATGAGAGCGAAGCGGCGCTGAGTCATGAGGCAAGCTTAGGGCGCTTTGGCACGCGGCGCGCCGACCGGCCTAGAGGCGTTTGAGAGGTATCTTTACCCCCATCCCCGGCCCTTCCCCCGCAGGCGAGGGAAGGGAGAAAGGACTGCTCTTGAAGTCCCTCCCCGCCTGCGGGGAGGGATTTAGGGTGGGGTTGCAGGCCCGTTCAAACGGCCTCTACTGAACGAGCAACTCGTCCAGCAGATCGAGCGTGCCCTGCAGGTCATCCAGGTCGCTCAGGTCGAGCGCGGGCGTTTCGATCTCGCTCAACGGCTTCAGGCGCGGGTCGGCGTCCAAGCCGATCAGCAGCGGGTACTCGAACGTCTCCTCGGCAAAGTAGGTCTGCGCGCTGCGCGAGAGCAGGTAGGCGGCGAATTGCTGGGCCAGCGGCTTGCTGTCGGACGAGGCCAGGATGCCCAGCCCGGCCACGTTGATCAGGTTGCCGATGTCGTCGCCGGGGAAGTAGTAGTTGGCGACAGGGGCTTCTGGATTCTCGGCCAGGTGCCGGAACAGGTAGTAATGGTTGACGAGCGCCGCGTCAATCTCCCCGGCAGCGACCGCCGCGACCGCCGCTGAGTTGCGCTCGTACTGCCGCGCGTCGTTCGCCAGCAGCCCGGCCACGAACGCCCGCGCCGCCTCGTCGCCCTCGCTGACGCGGATGGCGGTCAGGTGCGCGTGGAACGAGGCGTTGGTCGGCGCGAAGCCGAGCCGCCCGGCCCACTCCGGCGCGAGGAAACCGAACAGGCTGGCGGGCAGGTCGGCTTCGTCGAGCGCGTCGGTGTTGTAGGCGACCACGCGGGCGCGCCCGCTGATGCCCACCCACAGGCCCTCCGGCGAGCGGAAGCGCGGCTCAACGCTGTCAAGGATGTACGCAGGCAGCGGGGCGAGCACGCCTTCCTTCGCCAGCAGGCCCAACGCGCCGGCGTCCTGGGCGAAGAAGACATCGGCGGGAGTGCGCGCCCCCTCCTCCAGAAGGGTCAGCGCCAGGGCGGTCGTGTCACCATAGCGCACCTCAACCGCGATCCCCGTGTCGCCCTCGAACTGGGCGATGACCGGGCCGACCAGCTCTTCGCTGCGCCCGGAGTAAATGGTCAGCGTGGCCCCCTGCGCTTCGGCGGGCGCGAGCAGGTGCCCGGCCCGGCTGTCCGGCAGGGGCAGCGCGATGGACAGGAGCGCCGCCACGACGAGCGCAGCGGCCAGCATCAGACGGATATGGAGCATTCAGGTCTCCCGGAGTTATTGCGACTGATTCTCATTTGGTGCTATTCTAGGGGGGCGTCGTCCATCCATCAAGGCCCGTTGGTGTAAATGCGCTTTCGCCTGAGGCGTATCCTGCTTTTCAACCCGGTTGAAAGCTGAGGGGAGAGGGGCGGGACAGGCGTATCTCATTTCTGGGGCAAAAGATCACCGCTGAGGCGCAGAGAGCGCAGAGAGAGGACAGGTTGGAGAGGGTGTTAGTTCTTCTCCGCGTCCTCTGTGTCTCTGCGGTTCAGGCATTTCGCCCCCATCGTGAGACGCACCCGGCAGGGCGGCCCGCTGTGCAGCAGCGCGCGAAACGGTTATATTTTCCATAATAAACATGAGAGAAATTGGCGGGCTGGCTCGATCAGACGATGGGCGGGCGCCCGCCAGCCTACCCTGATCCGGCAAAGGAAGACCCGGCATGTGCCCGACCGTCTGGCTCTATCTCGGCGAAATCTACCGCCTGCAAGAAACTGCCCCCTGGGTCACGCTCTCGATGGTAGCGGACAGCATGGGCGTGTCCTTGCAGGCGGCCTCGCGCATGATCCGCCGCATGGTCGAAAACGGGTACATCGAGCACGAGCCGTACCGGGGCGTGCACCTGACCCCTGCCGGGGAAGCCATCGCCCTGCGCGTCATCCGGCGGCACCGCATCCTCGAAGCCTTCATGGTGCAGGTCATGGGCTTCGGCTGGGAAGAAGTGCACGAGATGGTCGAGCGACTGGAGCGCGGCGTGGACGACCGGCTGATCGAGCGCATGTTTGACATGGCGGGCCAGCCGACCCGCTGCCCGCACGGCGAGCCGATCCCCTCCGCCGAAGGGGTCATGCCCGTCCTCGACGACAGGCCGCTGGCCGAGTGGCCGGAGCAGACCGAAGCCCAGGTCAGCCGCGTGAAGACCCACGACCCGGAGAAGCTACGCTACCTGGCCAGCGTCCGCCTGGTGCCTGGCACGCCGCTGATGGTGCGCCATCGCAGCCCCTTCAACGGGCCGGTGCACCTCGAATACGCCGGCGAGCGGTTGGTGCTCGGCAACGAGCTGGCCGGCGAGCTGTACGTGCAGTCGCCGCAGGGGGCGCTCGCCTAGGGTGTGTACAAAGGTCGTCAGTGGCTCGCTCGACGCCGAGCAAGGTGAAATCCCGTAGGGGCGTATGGCCATACGCCCCTACGGGTGCGGTTGTGCAGGCCAACACCAGACTTCCGAAGTTTTCGGAAACTTCGGAAGTCTGATCGGTCCGGGCGCAGCAGAGCGACACCCTAACCGCCTGAGAGACCCTTCGAGAAGTTGTTTCCCCCCACCCCAAACCCCTCCCCCACAAGGAGGGAGGGGTTTAGGGCGCGCGCTTTTCTCCCTTCCCCCCTCGTGGGGGAAGGGCCGGGGATGGGGGGGACAGGCACAGCCAAAGATGTGCGTAATCTATAGCCGTAGACGGAGCGAGGCGCGCCAGCGCCGGGCGGGGATGAGGTCATTCAGGGCCGGCAAACTGCCGGACAGAGTCCGCACACACATCCCAAAGTGCTTGACATACGGCGCAAATTGTTGTTTACTTTTATAAAAGGTTTTGCAAAAGCTACTTCAAGACCCGTTGGTTTCCATTATGGTTCAGCCCCACGCCGCCATCATCCGCTGCCTCAGCGCCCAGCCCATGTCGCTCGCTGACCTGGCTGCCGCCGCCCAGGTCAGCCTGCCCACCCTGCAACGCGCCGTCAAAGACCTCACCGAGTCCGGCTGGGTGCGGGCCGCTGGCCGCGCCGCGACCACTGGCGGACGCCCCGCCGTGCTCTACGGCCTGGACGCCAGCACCCACCTGATCATTGGCGTCCATCTCCAGCTTCCCGGCGTGCGCCTGGCCGTGGTGACGCTGGCCGGCGACGTGCTCGACAAGCGCCAGATTGAGAACGGCGTGGCGACTTCGCCTGATGAAGTCGTGCGCGAGATCGCCGCCTACGTCGAGCAGGTGGCCCGCCGCTACCCGACGCGCACCCTGTTGGGCATCGGCCTGGCCGCGCCTGGCTTCATTGACATGGCCTCCGGCGAGATTCTGGCCATTGGCCGCGTGGCAAGCTGGCAGCACTTCCCGATCAAGGCGCGCCTGGTCGCTGCGCTGGGCCTGCCGGTCATCGTCGAGAACGACGTAGACAGCATGGCCGTCGCCGAGCTACAACAGGGGCGCATCCCGACTGGGCAGAACCTGATCTACCTGGGCTTCACCGAAGGGTTCAAAGCCAGCCTGTTCCTGGACGGGCAACGCTACAGCGGTCCTTTCGGCAATGCGGGGAACATCGGCAGCACGGTGCTCTTCTGCGGCCAGCCCACTGATGGCTCCGCCCCGCGCCAGGCGCAGAAGATCGTGTCGGTGCGGGCGGTGTGCCAGGCGTTCGACGAGCGGGTGGGCGACACGCCGTCGTCCAACCCCGTGCACGCCGCCATCCAGTCGGCGGGCGATCTCGCCGCCAAGTTTCAGCGCATCCTGGAAGCCGCCGAGGCCGGCGACTCGCTCTGCGCGTCGCTCGCCGCCGATATGATCGCGCTGCTAGCCGTGGTCGTCGCCAACCTGCTCAACACTATCCAGCCGAACCTGCTGATCATCGGCGGCGCGCTGAGCGATCTCCCCCCACGCCTGTTCAACCAGTTCGAGACGGCCATCCGGGGCTATCTGCCGCAGCCCATCGCCAACTACGTGCTGATTCAGCGGGCGCGGCTCAGTTCTCCCAACCTGGTGATCGCTGGCATCGCCCGCGAGTTTCTCGAACAATACGTCGCGCAAGAAGACTTCTTCCAGCTAGAAGGGGCCACAGGCTGATGGGCAAAGCGATTGCCATTGAGCACGTCACCAAGCGGTTCAACGACGAGGACGAGCGCGCGCTGGCCCTCGAAGACGTGTCGCTGCACATCGAGGCCAATGAGTTCGTGTCCATTGTCGGGCGCAGCGGCTGCGGCAAGACCACCCTGCTGAACCTGATCGCCGGCTTCTTACAGCCCAGCAGCGGCCAGGTGCTCATCGGCGGGGAGCCTGTCGGCTCGCCCGGCCCGGATCGCGGCATGGTCTTCCAGCAGGGCGCGCTCTTCCCCTGGCTGACCGCCATCCAGAACATCGAGTTCGGCCCGCGCAACCGGGGCGTGCCCCGCAGACAGCGCCGCGCCCAGGCCCAGGAGTTGATCGAGCTGGTACGGCTGGACGGCTTCGAGCGCAAGTACCCGCGCGAGCTTTCGGGCGGGATGCAGCAGCGCGTCGCTATCGCCCGCGCTCTGGCCAACGACCCGGACATCCTGCTCATGGACGAGCCGTTCGGCGCGCTCGACGAGTTGACGCGCTCGGAGATGCAGCTTGAATTGCTGCGCATCTGGGAGGCGCGCAAGAAGACGGTGGTCTTCGTCACGCACAGCATCATGGAGGCGCTTTACCTGTCCGACCGCGTGGTGGTGCTCAGCCCGCACCCAGGCCGTCTGCGCGCCGAGGTCGCGGTGACGCTGCCCCGGCCCCGGCAGCGCTCGTCGCAGGAATTCATGGCCATGTACGAGGAGATTCACCGTGCCATCTTCTAGCGACTCCTCGCCGCGCCGCGCCTGGATCAGACGGCTGCGCCGCGCCAGGCCAGCCGTCCCCGACTGGGTTTACGGCCTGCTGACCGTGCTGGTGCTGCTGGGACTGTGGGAATACGCGGTAGACCACGCCTGGATCAACGCTTACCGCTTCCCGCCGCCGTCCAAGCTGGCGCGCACGTTCGAGGCGCTGCTGGAGCGCGGCTTCCCGCGCGGGGTGACGACCGATGTCCATTTCAAGGCGACGCTGTGGCGCATCCTCAAGGGGTACACGGTGGCGACGGTCTTCGCCATCCCGCTCGGCCTGTTCGTGGGAGCCACGCCGCTGCTGGAGCGCGCGGTGACGCCCATCATCACCTTCGCCCGCTCGGTGGCAACGCTCAGCCTGCTGCCGCTGGCCGTGGCCTGGTTCGGCGTGGGTGAGTTCACGCGCGTCTTCCTGATCGCCTACGGCTGCTTCTGGATCATCCTGACCAGCGCGATCAACGCCGTGCAGGGCGTCAGCAAGGTGTACGTCTTCGCCGCTCAGTCGTTGGGCGCATCGCGCCGCCAGATTTTCGTGCAGGTGATGCTGCCGGCCAGCCTGCCGCGCATCTTCGCCGGGATGCGCGTCGCCCTGGGCATGGCCTTCCTGGTCATCATCGCCGTCGAGATGATCGGCACCATCGAGGGGCTAGGCGCGCTGATCATGGAGGCACGCAACTTCTACCGCACCGACGTGACGATGGTCGGCATGATCTTCATCGCCATCATCGGCTTCACCCTGGCCAAGACCCTGGCCTGGCTGGAGCGCGTCCTGTTGCCCTGGGTGACCGACCTGGAGGAGGTGCAGCGGTGAAGCAACAGCGCGCCTTCCAGCGCAACCTGATCGTGTCATGGTCGGGCGTGATCGTCGTGCTCGTGCTCTGGCAACTTGCCAACACCCTGCGCCTGGTCAACCCCGGCGTCTTCCCTGGGCCGCTGCAGATACTCGACACGGCGCTCAACCGCTTTCCCGCCGCCGACGTGCTGGATCACGCGCGGATCAGCGTGCAGCGCGTGTTCTTCGGCTTTCTGATCGGTGGCGGGCTGGGCATGATCACCGGCATCCTGGCCGGCTGGTACCGGTTGTTCGGCAAGCTGATCTGGGGGCCGGTTGAGATTCTGCGGCCCATCCCGCCGCTGGCCTGGATTCCCATCGCGCTGATGTGGTTCGGCCTGGGCGAGCAGTCAAAGGTGTTCATCATCTCCCTGGGTGCGTTCTTCCCGGTGGTGACTAACACCTACAAGGGCATGATCAGCGTAGACCCCATGCTCTTTCGCGCGGCGCAGAGCATCGGCCTGCGCGGGCCGCGCCTGCTGGCCCAGATCGCCGTGCCCGCCGCCCTGCCGGACATCGCCGTTGGCATCCGCGTGGGTTGGAGCCTCAGCTTCGGGTCGCTGGTGGCCGCCGAAGTGCTCGCCGCCAACCGGGGGCTGGGCTACATGATCATGTATGGCCGCGAGGTGGGCGAGGTCGAGGTCATCGTCTATGGCATCCTGCTGATCGGCCTGCTCAACCTGCTCACGGACTTCCTGATCTTCAACCTGTTGTTCAGGCGTCAGCTTCGCTGGTATTTCGGCTAATCTACACCCGGCGCGGGCCGGAGAAAGGAAGCGCATCGCAAGCGATCAGGCAAGCGTTCGCCAACAGTAGGGTCCACGAACAAGTTGTCAGGCAATCGCCAGAACGCCCCTATCCCCCGGCCCCTTCCCCCAGCAAAGCCAGGGGAAGGGGAGAACCGCCTACCAGATCGTCCCCCCTTTAGCTCTGCTGGAAGGGGGACTGAGGGGGGAGGCCTTCAGCAAGTATTCCTGAACTCCCCCTGGCAACAGGTTGTTCGTGCGCCCCCAACAGTAGCGCCCGCCGCTGCGACGGGACGCCCCGTTTTGCATCGTCCAGAGAGTTCATGAGAGAGAGGGAATATCATGCGCCGTTCACATCTACCCCTGGTTTTGTTGCTCGTCCTCGCCCTGACGCTGCCCGCCGTCGCGGTCAACGCTCAGGGCGGCACGGAACTGGAGCAGACGAAGCTCCGGCTCGGCTTCGGGCTGGACCCCGTCTACGCGCCGCACATCGTCGCCATCGAGAAGGGCTGGCTGGCCGAAGCTGGCTTCGAGGAGATCGAGACGGCCACCTTCACCTCCGGCGCTGCTGCCGGTGAGGCGCTGCTGGCTGGCGAGATTGACCTGTGGACGCCCGGCACCGTGCCGCCGATCAGCATGAGGCACAACGGCGTGCCGGTGGTCATCGTCGGCACGAACACGCTGGCCTACATCGAGAAGTTCGTGGCCCGCACCGACGCCGGCCTGGAGGAGCCTGAAGACCTGCTGGACATCCAGATCGGCCTGCTCGAAGGCTCGACCGCTTCGGCAGCCGTCGAGAACCTGGCCCTGCACTACGGCCTCGACCCGCTCAAGTTGCAGATCGTCAACCTGCAACCGCCCGAACAGATGACGGCCCTGATCAACAACGACATTCAGGCGTTCGTGGTGTGGAATCCCTGGCCCTACCTGGCCGAGACCAGCGAAGACGTGGACGCTGAGATTCTGCACAACGGCACGGTCAGCAACTTCCCCTGGGACGCCGGTGAGGAGTTCCAGATCTCCTTCACGCGCTCGGTGTGGGTGATGTCTGAGGACTTCATCCGCAAGAACCCCAACACCGCCCGCGCGCTGATGCTGACGCTCTACCGCGCCCAGGACTACGTGGCCGACCCGGAGAACCGCGAAGAAGTGGTGGCGCTCATCTCCGAGTATCTCGACCAGCCGGTTGAGCAGAACGAGGCGCTGTGGGACGACTACTCGTTCGAGAACATCTTCGACGAGAACTACGTCCGTGACCTGCAGGAGTACACCGACTTCCTGTACGAATCGGGCCGCATCGAAGACCCGCAGGACCCCATGTCCTACACCTACACCGGCTTCATGGCCGAGTACAACCCGGACAACGTGGTGATCGAGGGCACCTGGGAACCGTAATCCGTCGCCGTCTTGCGCCTGAGAGGCGGGAGCAGCCAGACGAAACGCCCCCCTCCCTGACCTCCTTCAGGGGCGGACAGGCATTGAGGTTGGTGTGTATTCTGGAGTCGCCCTTCATTTTACCTCACCCCCGCTCGGCGCTAACGCGCCTCGCCTCCCCCTCTCCGTTAACGGAGAGGGGGAAAGGCCGAGCATAGCGAGGCCAGGGGGTGAGGTACAGCAGACGCCATCTCAATGCTTCTCACGCTGCTGGCCGCCCCTGAACCGGCGAAGCCAGGGAGGGGGTGATGGCCGCATCGAGTGGCGAAGTCCCCCTCTCTAGCTCGGCTGGAGAGGGGGATTGAGGGGGAGAGGCAGCGAGTCAGCGGCTCTCGCATGTCCCTCACCCGCGATGATCTATGCGCCCCTGAAGGGGGCACTACCCTGGAGCGGCAGGCTATGAACCGCAAGACTTTCAATATCGGCATGATCGGCGCGGGCTTCATCAGCGCCTATCACATCGCGGGGCTGCACGAAGCCGGCGCGCGCATCACTGCCATCGCCGGCGCAGACCCCGAGGGCCTGGCTCGCCGGGCGGCGCAGTTCGGCATTCCCCGCACCACGACCGATTACCGCGAGGTGTTGGCCGACCCCGCCATTGACGCGGTGGTGATCGCCACGCCGGACTACCTGCACCGCGAGCACGCCATCGCCGCGCTGGAAGCGGGCAAGCCCGCGCTGTTGCAGAAGCCGATGGCCCGCAACTCGACGGAGTGCCGCGCGATCATCGCCGCTGCCCAGGCAACCGGCGTGCCGCTCTTCGTCAGCTTCATGCACCGCTACCTGGAGGAGATCGAGCACCTGCGCCCGCTACTCGAACGGGGAGTCCTGGGGCGCGTGCACTCGGTGCGCCAGCGCAACGCTACCCCTGGCGCGGACTGGGCCGCCTGGTTCTACCGCAAGGAGAGCGTGGGCGGCGGCGTGCTGCTGCAACTGGGCGTGCACGGCATAGACCTGCTGCGCTATCTCTTTGGCGAGATTGTGCGCGTGCGGGCGACGACCGCGCTCATGATCAAAGAGCGCGTCCTGGCCGATGGCACTGTCGTGCGGCCCAACGCCGAAGACCTGGTGATCGCCACCTACGAGTTCGCGTCGGGCCTGATCGCTGTGCACGAATGCGCCTACGCCGAGGTCGCGGGCACCGACCGCTATCGCATGGAGATTTACGGCACAGACGGCACCGCCTGGCTGCGCACCGAGCGCGGGCGGCTGGCTTACTACGCGCCCGCGCACCTGGGCCAGCCCGGTTGGTTCGCGCCGGACATTCGCGCCGAGCAGGTCGGGCTGCGCCAGCACCGCCACTTTCTGGACATGCTCTCCGGCGCTGCCCCGCCGGACAACTCGGCGCGCGATGGCCTGGTCAGCCTGCTCGTCGCCGAGGCCGTCTACCGCGCCGCCCAGCACGGCGGTTGGGAGGAGGTCGAGACGCCATGAGCGCGCGGGTGCGCTTCGCCATCCTGAGCTTCGCCCACTACCACGCCAATTACTGGGCGGAGGCGATCAACGGTTCGCCCGACGCTGAGTTAGTGGGCGTGTGGGACGACGACGCGGCCCGCGGCCAGAGCGCCGCCGACCGTCACGGCACGGCCTTCGAGGGCGATCTCGACGCGCTGCTGGCCCGCTGCGACGCGGTGGGCATCACCTCGGAGACGGCCCGTCATGCCGATCTGGTCGAGGCGGCGGCGCGCGCTGGCCGGCACATCCTGCTCGAAAAGCCGATGGCCCCGACGGTCGCCGAGTGTGACCGCATCCGCCGCGCCGTGCGGGAGTCCGGCGTGATCTTCATGCAGAACTTCCCCAAACGCTACAACCCGATCAACCAGGAACTGGTCAGCCGGGTGCAGGGCGGCGAGCTGGGCACGATCTCGCTGGTGCGCGTGCGGCATGGCAATTATCACCTGCTGGAGCTGGGCGAGCGCGTGCACGACGCCTGGTACGGGAATCCGGCGCTCTCCGGCGGCGGCGCGCTGATTGACGAGGGCATTCACGCCATTGACTTCCTGCTGTGGCTGCTCGGCGACCCGGCCCAGGTCTACGCCGTCACCGCCAACCGGACGCTCGGCCTGCCGCTGGAGGACACGGCGCTGGTTGTGCTCACCTTCCCTTCGGGGGCGCTCGCGGAGATCGCCACGAGCAACGTGCTCGTCGCCGCCGAGGGGTCCATCGAGGTTTTCGGCAAGCGCGGCAGCGCCCTGCTCGGCGGGGTGGACCTGGCCTCGCGCGACTTCGCCCGCCCGCCCTACCTCAAGGTCTATCACTACGGGCAGGCGCGCGGGGAGTGGCACGGGGCGGACACCATCCCGTACTTCCGGCAGGGCAATTTCCACCAGCAGGGGCCGCTCACCTTCCTGCGCTGCCTGCGCGAGGGCGCGCCGCCCGTGATCA
>Ga0334890_1003067_pt1 | contig 17670 bp, 16 predicted proteins | sample GraSluR1_MG_3_FD_207220 | JGI IMG/M metagenome (GOLD analysis project Ga0334890, IMG submission 207220) | Sludge microbial communities from methane-producing bioreactor in Wageningen University, Netherlands - Granular Sludge_31_08-R1 | ecosystem: Engineered > Bioreactor > Anaerobic >... | reverse complement strand
ACTTTATGGTGTGATCACCAGGCGTAACCTGGTGAAGATAGCTATCTCCCTTTCTGTGATGGAGTTCAGCATTTTTCTTCTGCTGGCGCTGATAGGTTATACCGACGGGGCAGTGGCGCCAATTGTTGATCCCGCCGATCCTGTCAAAACCTACGTCGACCCTCTGCCACAGGCAATGGTACTGACTGCGATAGTGATAGGACTTGCGACAACAGCCATGCTGATGGCTGTAATAATAAGGCTCTACAGAAAATACGGAACTTTCGATATAAGAGAAATTAAAAATCTGAGAGGATAAGATATGAATCCGCTTATACCATTATTTGTTGCCGTACCCCTTGCAGGAGCTTTTCTGATCATGATCCTCGGCAGGTTCATCAGGCATTTTGACAAGTTTACCGCTTCACTTATCCTTCTTTTTCTGTTCACGATATCGCTCCTGAGCCTATTCAGTACAGGCGGGAGTGTCGATGTTTACAAGGTCGGGGGATGGGAAGCTGTTAACAGGATCCCTATAGGCATCTATATGGTGCTTGACGGATTCACTGCGATCGTTCTCTGCATTGTCAATATGGTCGGGTTTCTGTCTGTCATCTATTCAATATCGTATATAAGCAGATATACCTCTGAGAACTTTTTCTATTCGCTCTTTTGTCTCATGGTAGCCGGCATGAACGGTGTTGTTCTCAGCGGCGATCTGTTCAATATTTTTGTATTTCTTGAGATCTCGGCCATCTCATCCTATGCCCTGGTAGCCTTTGGTGTCGGGAAAGATGAGCTGGAAGCCACTTTCAAGTACCAGGTCCTGGGAGCTACAGCCTCCTTCCTTGTGCTGTTGGGGATTGCCCTTATCTATTGGAAAACAAAAACCCTTAATATAGCTGATGTCCGTATGGTATTCAGTTCGGGATACGACAGAAGCTATTACATGCTTGTTCAGATAATTCTCCTGAGCGGATTCGGGCTTAAGGCGGCTATAATACCCTTTCATGCCTGGCTACCCGATGCTCACTCATCGGCCCCCTCCCCTATCTCTGCAATGCTTTCCGGTGTTCTGATCAAGGCTATCGGCATATATGTGATAATAAGGCTCTTCTTCAATATGTTTGTCATCAGTGAAGGAATGGCCGTTTTAATAACGACACTGGGTACCCTTTCAATGTTCGTGGGAGTCTTTCTCGCTGTTGGTCAGTGGGACATTAAGAGATTGCTGGCTTATCACAGCATAAGCCAGATGGGTTACGTTGTACTTTCTGTCGGTATTGGGATGATTCTGATAGCCAGGGGTATAAGGTATGAAGTTGCCACACTGGCTGTTGCAGGTGGTTTATTCCATCTGATCAATCATGCCGCGTTCAAGAGCCTGCTTTTTCTTAATGCAGGAGCCATCGAGTATTCTACAGGCACACGAAACCTGAGAGAGATGGGCGGACTGGCCGAATCGATGCCGGCAACATCTGCAACTTCCTTTGTGGCATCCATGTCGATATCGGGTATTCCTCCCTTTAACGGTTTCTTCAGTAAGCTTATAATAATTATCGCAGCCGTTATGGCACGCTTCTACCTTCTTGCAGCCCTCGCCGCACTTGTCAGTATTATAACGCTGGCGTCATTCATGAAATTCCAGCGTTATGCTTTTTATGATCAGGATCCCGGCAGAAAAAAGAATAAGGTCAGAGAAGTTCCTTTCCCTATGATATTCAGTATGGTTGTACTGGGCATTATCTGCCTGCTGCTCAGCCTTCTGGCCTTTCCGGGCATAAGGGAAGTAATTCTGACACCTGCCACAGATATACTGTTGGATCCTTCAAAATATTCTTCACAGATAATTGGAGTATAATATGAGGTATATAGCAATTTTCATACTGGCCCTGGTTTTCTGGTTACTGATCACCTTCAGCTTCACACTCACAAATATTGCAGCCGGATCGGTAGCTGCTCTTTTATGCTCAGCCATCTTTGCAAGGTATTATTATCACAACGTGCATAAATTCCTTCAGCCACACAGATATTACTGGTTTTGTATTTATCTGTTCTTTTTCATCTGGGCCTGCATAAAGGCAAATTTTGATGTGGCATACCGTGTACTTCACCCCCGTATGCCTATAAGGCCGGGAATTTTAAGGGTTAAAACGACGCTGAAATCGGAATTTGCCAGGACACTTCTTGCCAACTCCATCACAATGACACCGGGCACGATCACAGTTGATATTATCGGTGATGATTTTTATATTCACTGGATCTACGTCAAAACTGCAGATCCTGAAGTTTACACCGGTATGATAACAGGGAAATTTGAGAAATACATTAAAAAATTTGCAGAATGACCAATTTGCTGACCATACTGCTATATGTGCAGATAGCCCTGAGTATTGCCTGCCTCTACAGGATCATCCGCGGGCCAACGATTCCTGACAGGATGGTGGGTATTGATATCTTCGGGATACTTGTAGTGGGTATTTGCGCCATAATATCCATCCTCACAGAAAGATCCTTTATTCTTGACATCGGAATTGCATGGATTATACTGAGTTTTATAGGAACCCTTACTCTGGCAAAATACCTGAGTGGCAAAAAACTTAACGAGTAATATGATTACCATTATTTTAATAATTATCGGAGTAATATTCAATTTTTTCGGATGTGTCGGACTGATCCGTCTTCCGGATGTTTATAACAGGCTTCAGGCAGCAACCAAATGTGTGACTCTGGGCTGCTGCAGCATGCTTCTCGGGGTTATAATCCATTTTGGATTTAACGATGCCGGATTCAAGGCACTCTTTGCCATACCAATTCTCTTCTTCAGTGCAACAGTAGCTGCTCATGCACTTATAAGAGGTGCTTATCATTTCGGAACCGGAATGGATGAAAGGAGTGTAAAAGATGATTACAAGGAGGCAATAAAATGAAATATCCAAAACTGAGAGAACTGAAAGAAGCTGTTATTTCACTTTTCACCCCGGCCTACACATCAAAATTTCCGGCTGAGGAACATGTTCCCTTTGAGAAATTCAGAGGCAAGCCCGTTGTTGACAATGACAACTGCGTGGGCTGTGAAACATGCGCAAACGTATGTCCTCCCTATGCAATTACAAACACAGATGATAAGGAAAGGCGAATCAGGATTATCAGGAGAGACTACGGTAAATGTATTTTCTGCGGCCAATGCCAGGAACATTGTATTACAGGGAAAGGAGTTACACTATCTGACAAGATATATGAAATGGCAACATTCGACCGTGAAAACAGTGTCGAATACCAGGAAAAAGAGCTCCTGATATGTGAAAGCTGCGGGGCCGTTATTACAACGAAGGAGCATCTTCAGTTTATGCACAGAAAGCTTGGTCCTAAAGCCTTTTCATCAATACTGAACCTCAACATTCTTAACGAGAAACTTAAACTGGCGGAAGGACAGGATATCAGTACAAGCATTAAGGATTCACTGCAGAGAAAGGATATGTTCAACATTGTCTGTCCTAACTGCCTCCGCCAGATTCAGATCAAATATTTGTTCAAAGGTGCCGGATAGTCTAAGCGATTTGCTGTCATGCAGGGATAAAAACATCCTTTTTGTGGGTATAGGCAATGTGCTTAAAAAGGATGATGGTGCAGGGGTTTATATCAGCCGGAATATTCTGAACAGAGGTAACATCTCTTCTCTTACCGTGGAAGTCAGCATAGAAAATTACATCGGAAAAATCAATTCTCTTGATCCTGACATACTTGTCCTTGTCGATTGTGTTGACACAGGGGCGGCACCGGGCACTTCCCGCCTTATTCCTGTTGATTCGGTACAGGATCTTACCTTCAACACTCATAACATTTCGCTTAAACGAATATCGGAATTTTTCAGAATGCCGGTATATATTCTCGGAATGCAACCTGAAAAACTTGGTTTTGGTGAAAATATTTCATATATTGTAAGGACTGAAGCTGACAAAATAATTAACCTAATTAACTCACAGGAGGAAACATATGGCAATTGAATATTTATGCAAAGTATGCAGGGGTCATCTGAATGTTAAGACGTCGATAATCCTTGCAGCACAGAAGGTGAACAGTTCAAAGAGAGGGCTGGTCTATCTGAATCCGGAGATCGGCAATTATTCGATCACAACGCATCCGACATTCCAGATCGAGGAAGGTGAGGAGTATATTTATACCTGCCCGATCTGTGCTGCTCAGCTGAACAGCCGGAAATACTATCATCTTGTAAGGATCATCATGATTGATGAGGATAAGAAGGAGTATAACATTTACTTCTCCGATATTGCAGGTGAGAAATGCACATACAAGATCAGGGGGACAAAGCTGGAAATGGTACAGGGGCCGGATGCTGAACGTTACGGAAGATATTTTGAGGTACCGGAAGAAGACAGGAAATATCTCTGATACCTTTATCCTTTCACTTTAAATCTTAAATTTGCTGTCATTATTTTAATAATGCAAATATCTTTAATTTAATGAACAGCGGTATAAGCAGGAAATCAGCAGACAATTTACGTATACTGGCGATGTCCATGGTCGAGAAAGCACGGTCAGGTCATCCGGGTGGCGCCATGGGTGGCGCCGATTTTATCCATATCCTTTTTTCCGAGTTTCTCAGGTTCGATCCCACCGACCCGGCCTGGATCAGTCGTGACAGGTTTTTTCTTGATCCGGGACACATGTCGCCCATGCTCTATTCGGTCCTTACTCTTACCGGTCATTTCTCCATGGACGACCTTAAAGGTTTCAGGCAATGGGGAAGCAGCACCCCCGGTCATCCCGAACTCGATTTAGCCAGGGGTATAGAAAATACATCAGGTCCGTTAGGGCAGGGACACACAATGGCTGTTGGTGCCGCAATTGCTGAAAGATTCCTGGTGGCCAGGTTCGGGGAGCTTTTTTCTCATAAAACATTCACATTTATTTCCGATGGCGGGATTCAGGAGGAGATTTCCCAGGGAGCCGGACGAATTGCCGGATTTCTTGGCCTGAGCAACCTTGTGATGTTCTACGATTCCAACGACATACAGCTTTCAACCGAGACGAAAGCAGTTACTGCTGAAGATACTGCGATGAAATACCGGTCGTGGGGATGGAATGTACTCGCTATTGACGGCAATGATCATGATCAGATACGGAGTGCCCTCAGGAATGCCTTGACAGAAAAGGAAAGACCGACCATTATCATAGGCAGGACAATAATGGGTAAGGGCCTTTTGGATAAGAACGGTGATTGCTTTGAAAGAAAAACCTCAACGCACGGAATGCCCGTTAGTGAAGCAGGTGGCTGCTTTGACAGATCGGTAAGCAACCTTGGAGGGGATCCCTCGAACCCATTCAGTATTTTCGATGAAGTAAAACTCTATTATGCCAAAGTACTGGAGAACAACAGGAAAGAAGCTGATGAATGGAAAGTCAGAAAGGAGCGGTGGGCTGCGGATAATCCTGAAGCCGATAAAAAACTAAAGATCTTCTACACCGGAAGTTTGCCAGATATCGACTTCAGCACAATAGATCAGAAAGCAGGACAGGCTACCAGGGCGGCCTCAGGCACTGTTTTGTCATTACTGGCACAAAAAGTTGAAAATATGATCGTTGCATCAGCAGATCTTGCCAATTCAGACAAAACCGACGGGTACCTTAAAAACACCACCCCTTTCAGGAAGGGTGACTTTTCAGGAGCCTTCCTGCATGCCGGTGTATCAGAACTGACAATGGCCGCCCTTATGAACGGCATTGCGCTTCACGGAGGTGTTATACCCGCATGCGGAACATTCTTTGTCTTTTCCGATTACATGAAACCGGCAGTCCGGCTTGCCTGCCTTATGGGCCTGCCCGTGATATACATCTGGACGCATGATGCTTTCCGTGTAGGCGAGGATGGCCCTACACACCAGCCTGTTGAACAGGAGGCTCAGATCAGGCTGATGGAGCATCTTAAGAATCACAAAGGGGATAACAGCTTGCTGGTTCTTCGTCCTGCCGATTCGGCAGAAACCACCGTTGCCTGGAAACTGGCACTGGAAAACAGAAAAACACCTACCGCACTAATACTGTCAAGACAAAACATAAAGGATCTGCCCTCTCAAAGCGGGAACAGGTACGCGGATGCACTTCAGTCTGAGAAAGGAGCCTACATAATAGAGGATTGTACAGGAAAACCTGATGTTATCCTGATAGCGAGCGGATCGGAGGTCGCAACACTTGTGGAAGGAGCTGAAATGCTCAGAAAAGAGAATATCAGGATAAGAATAATATCGGCGCCTTCCGAGGGTCGCTTCCGCAACCAGCCAGAAGAATACAGAAAATCTGTAATTCCTGATAACACGCCGGTCTTCGGATTAACAGCCGGACTGCCGGTCACACTTCAGGGACTTGCCGGTCCCCGGGGGAGAGTATGGGGTGTTCCAACTTTCGGTTATTCTGCTCCCTACAAGGTACTTGATGTAAAATTAGGGTTCACTGCAGAGAATGTTTATCACCAGGTAAAAGATTACCTGGCTCAATATTAAAGATAAACATCAGGTTTATCCGTTATAGCGTTTTACCCTGGCGTTCTCTGCGGTTTTTGGATTTTGTATTTTGATACACCCTTTAAAATTTATTTTCAGAATTTATTTGATTTTAGTAAATTAGTCTGAATTATTCATTAAAAAATGGGGGATTTAATATGAAAAAACTGATCTGCACACTGATAATAATTGCAGGATTTTTCATACTTCCTGCAAACGGCCAGGTCGATTCCGTAGATGTTACTTACGATATTTCAGATGACCTGAAACTCTTTGACAGTGATGAACTGCTTGAGATTACACTTCAGTTTGATATGACCACTTTCCGGAGAAAAAGATCTGATGTTGAATATCTTGAAGCAAAACTGATTTACACCACCGACGATAATGATACCATTGAAAAGGATCTTCAGCTGAGGGCAAGGGGCGAATTCCGCCGGACATTCTGTGACTTTCCCCCGATAAGGCTCAATTTTAAGAAGTCCAAATCGCCCGATGATGAGTTCAGCCAGATCGACAAGCTGAAGGTGGTCACACATTGCAAGGCAGGTAATGAAGATTATCTCCTTCGCGAATACCTGGTATATAAGTTGTATAACGTCCTTACTGACCAATGTCACAGAGTAAGGCTACTAAGGATCAATTATGAGAACTCAGGCTCACGGCAGACAAAACCGATAAGTGCATTTGCTTTCGTGATTGAACCCAATGAGGTTCTCGGGCAGCGTCTTAAAGGAATTGAGGTCCCCCTGGAAAAAATCACCCAGAAACATATCCAGCCCGTGAGCATGGACCGGATGGCAATTTTCAATTATATGATTGGTAATGTTGACTGGTCGGTACCGGGCCAGCATAATGTAGTGGTATTCTCCCAGCCTGAATCGGACAGACCCGACCTTGGATTAATTGTGGCTTACGATTTCGATTATTCCGGATTAGTTAATACCGATTACGCTATTCCTCATGAAGCTCTGCCTATAGAGTCAGTGCGTCAGCGCTATTATATGGGCGTCTGCCGGAGCCAGGAAGAGTTCACCAAATCAGTTGCAGAATTTCCGGAGAAAAAAGAAGAGTTTTACAGAGTCATAAATGAATTTCCTTACCTGAGGGATAGATCTAAAAAAGATATGCTTAACTTTCTCGACGGATTTTTTAACCTTTACGACCGGAGAAATACCATAGTCAACAACCTGCTTAATAATTGTAAAGACTTCTGAATAAATAATTTATACAAAATATGTATATAGAATCGCTTGTACTTGAAAACACTCTTTTAAGCATGATGATCCGCTTTAGCGTGAATTTTATTGCGCTTTTCATTCTGATCAGGCTGATCTATTACCACTTCACAAAGAAAGCGGAATTCCTTTTCTCTTATTTTCTGATGGGTATTGTCATATTCTTCATATGTGCAATTCTTCAGACGGTTGATATACAACTGGGTATGGCCCTTGGACTGTTTGCGATATTTGCAATACTTCGATTCAGGACCGTAAATTATTCTGTGAAAGATATGACTTATGTCTTTGCAGTTATCGGTGTATCGGTCATCAACTCACAGGCTAATCTGACTCCTCCGGTACTGGGGGCCATTCTCCTGAATTCCATAATCCTTTTATCCGCTCTCATTTTAGAAATCTTTCTTAACAAAAGGCAGGTAAAGACATATAATATAATATATAACAAACCTGAGCTGCTGAAACCGGAGTTTGAGCAGGAACTTCTCAGGGAGTTGTCAGAGTATACGGGCAGGAATGTAGTAAAAGTCAGAATTGTCAAAATGGATATAGGCAAATGCACTTCGGAGATTGAGATAAGTTACAGGGAGAGTCTGGCATGAAATATGATATTAAGCCGGAAGTTAAGGGTTTGATTTTCGATCTCGACGGGACGTTAGCGGATACAATGCCTTATCACTTTATAGGATGGCAGAGAGCATGCCGCAAGTTTGGTGCTGATATGGACACTGCATTTCTCAGAAAACATACCGGCAGTCCCGGATGGATCATTGCTGCCGAACTTATTGAAAAATGCAACCTGAACGGAAGTGTAACCGTTGAGGAGATAATGAATGAGAAGGTTCAGGAATTTTTCAGGCTTCAGCATATGATAAAGCCAATTGAACCTGTAACTGATATTGTAAAAAATTATCACGGGGTTCTCCCGATGGCTGTCGGAACAGGCGGGCACCGCGATGCAGTTGAAAGGACCCTCATGATAACCGGACTCAGAGATTATTTTGATATCATAGTGACTGCCAACGATGTAACAAACTTCAAACCCCATCCCGAAACATTCCTGAAGTGTGCTGAGATGATGCAGACAGCTCCGGAATCTATTGAGGTTTTTGAGGACTCCGATCTGGGCATAGCAGCGGCACTTAATGCAGGAATGATTCCCACCGATGTACGGTCATGGTATGATTCGACCTGGTGATGGCAGGGCTCCAATCTCCGCTAAAGCTGCGGCTGGCAGGCAGGGCTCCAGCCTCCGCTAAAGCTACGGCTGGCAGGCAGGGCTCCAGCCTCCGCTAAAGCTACGGCTGGCAGGCAGGGCTCAGGGCTCAGACGCAAAACAGGGAGCAGGGTAAAAAAAAATTGCAGGGATATTATTACTCCCTGCAACCTTTAAGAGATCCAAATAAAACTATCAAACCAGAATCTTTGTTTTAAGATTCGTTATGCTGGTTTTCACATCGGCCCACATGTCTCCCCTCGTTTCATCCTGCTCAACAATTTTATATTTCATTCCTGCAATTTCTTTAACCGCAAGAATTTCCTTGAAATTTATCACGCCTTCTCCTACCGGAGCAAGGTCATCTTTTATTACTTCAAAGAAAGGCTCTTCACGAGTATACATATCCTTCAGATGGAACAGGTGGAACCTTCCCGGATATTTTTTAATTATGTCAACAGGATTGTACCCTGCCTTCATGGTCCAGAACATATCAAGCTCCATAATCACAAGCTCCTTATCCAGTTCAGTAAGCATTACATCAAAGTATGGAATTTTGCCTTCAACATTGGCAAATTCAAAGTTATGGTTGTGATATCCAAACTGCATTCCAAACTCTTTCATTATCTGGCCTACCTGGTTCCAGTTTGATGCCATTCTCTGGTAACTGGCAATAGTTGTACGCATTTCCTCAACTATCCATGGCTGGATACAATACTGTGAGCCAATTTTAGCATGGGCTTCGGCCATTCTTCTCGCAGTATCGAGAGTAACACCCTCGCCTTCCACCTGAGTGTGACTGCTTATGATCTCCAGACCCAGGTCATTGACAAGTTTTAAAAATTCTTCGGGCTCATAGCCGTAGAACCTGCCATCTGCATAATCTGCCAGTTCCACATATTTATACCCGAGTTCTGCTACTCTCTTCAGTGAGCCGGGTACATCGGCAGCCATTGCATCACGTATGGTATAGAGCTGAAGTCCGATACCACTGTCTTCGGGAACATCTGATTTTGCCTCAGGTTTTCCGCCTGATTTACAGTTATACTGTGACAGTACAAGAGCTCCTACAGCCCCAAGGGAGGTTACTTTCAGGAATTCTCTTCTCGATGGTTTTTCTTTCATAATAACAATTATTTAGATTAGTCAATTTGTACTTTAATAATATCGGTCAATGTTTTTTTTCAGATAATAAAAATAAGCAATAGTTTTAAAATGAAACACCGGATATAAATTCTTTCTGATAATTTTGCCGTATCGACATGGAAATTATAAAAACCGGAGACGGATCACATACAATCTTTGTTCCTGAGATTGAAGAACATTATCATTCTGTTCATGGTGCAATACAGGAATCGGGGCATATATTTATCAACAACGGTCTCAGTTTCTGTACTGCTGATCCTGTTTCCATTCTGGAAATCGGTTTTGGTACCGGACTTAACGTTCTCCTGACTGCCCTTAGTGCTAAGGAGTCGGGGAAAAGAGTTTTTTACACATCTGTGGAAAAATATCCGCTTGACGGCAACACGATAAGATCTTTGAATTACATTGAGATGACCGGAATTACAGGCCGGGAGTTGTTCAGCAAAATTCATTCTCCGGTCTGGGGTTATGATGAAGAAATCTATCCTGGCTTCATCCTCAGGAAATTAAATAAAGATCTGACAAAAGCTAAACTTTCAGGATTATACAATCTGGTATACTTCGATGCTTTTAGTCCGGAGAAGCAACCCGGGATGTGGACCAAAAACATATTTTCGATGATATCGGATTTGACGGCCAGGGATGGCATACTTGTTACCTATTGTGTCAAGGGAGATGTTAAGAGAATTCTCAAATCGGTCGGGTTCAGTATCTCGGTGTTGCCGGGGCCCCGGGGAAAGAGGCATATCCTGAGGGCAATTAAAATTTAAAAAAAAGTCATATTTAACTATTTTACATTATGCAAAATATTATCTTTGCCAAATTAAATTTAAAACTGTTCAATATGAAAATCAATAGATTAGTAGTTGTCATAAGTGTAATGTCTTTACTGTTTGGCTCTTGTGTCAGGAATGCTGCCACGAACACAAAACTGAAAAACGAGAAGGATTCTGTTTCGTATGCTTTCGGGATAATGTATTACAATATGCTTATTAATGACAGCCTTATTCTTAATCCGATGGCAGTGGCAAAAGGAATGTCAGACGGTGAGAAAGGCAAACAGAAGATGACCGATGAAGAGGCAAGAAATTATCTAATGGGATATGTAAATAATCGTGAAATTGAAAGATCAGAAAGAGAGGCAGAGATGAACAAAGAGACATATAAGGAACATATTGCAGAGAATGAAGCCTTCCTTGCAACGAACAGGGGCAAGCAAGGCGTTACGGTTACTCCGAGTGGACTTCAATATGAGGTTATTAAAATGGGGAACGGAGCCAAACCAACTATTGACAATGTAGTAAAAGTACATTATGCAGGAACCCTGATTGACGGCACTGAATTTGATTCATCAATATCCAGAGGTGAGCCTGCCCAGTTTCCGCTATCCGGAGTTATCTCCGGATGGACAGAGGCCTTGCAGCTGATGCCCGTTGGTTCAAAATTCAGGATATACCTGCCTCAGGAACTTGCCTATGGCCCAAATGGTGCCGGTTCGGCTATTGAACCCTATTCCACCCTTATTTTCGATGTGGAGCTTCTTGAAATTGTTGAGTAAGCAGGATAAATCAATGGCATTCGAGATTACAGGCAGGATAATAGAGGTATTACCCGTTAACCAGGTAAGCGACAAATTCAGAAAAAGGGAATTTGTTATCGAAAAAAAGGAAACGGGAGGAAGTGCTGTATTTGTCGATTATATCAAATTCCAGCTTGTTCAGGACAAGTGTGATCTGATCAACGAGTCTTTCCTCAATGAGGAGGTGAAAATATGGTTCAACCTGAGGGGCAATAAGTGGGAAAGAGACGGCAGGGTAAATTATTTCACAAATCTGGATGCCTGGAAAATAGAACGTATATCTGACGAAACAGCAGGTCAAAACGTTCCTCCATCCGGCACTATTGAAGATATTCCGCCCGAATTGGATGACCTTAGCGATCTGCCTTTCTGAGAAGAGCAAGTATGAAAAGCATACATAGATCATAGCAAAGTGAATCCGCTTCTTCAATACTGGGACACACCATTTGAAGCACCACCTTTTCATCTTGTAAAACCGGAACATTTCAGGCCCGCCCTCGAAGAGGCTGTTGCACTTACTGAAAAGGTAATAGTATCGATTGCTGAGAACAGCGATCCACCTTCATTTGAGAACACTGTGGAAGCCCTCGAGAATTCAGGGGAACTAACAGGTAGAATCTCTTCAATCCTTTTTAACCTTAATCTGGCTGAGACATCAAAAGAACTGCAGGAAGCTGCCCAATTTGCTGCTGCAGCTCTTACCCGGCTTTCAAATGACATAACTCTTAACAGGGCTCTGTTCAGCCGTATCGAGGCTCTTTACGGGAACAGACTCTCGCTGAACCTCAACGGGGAACAGTTAATGCTCCTGGAAAAGAAGCATCTCAGTTTCATCCTTGGCGGAGCTGCACTGGATGAATCCAGAAGGGAAGATTTCAGGAGAATTTCTTTGGAATTATCGGGGCTCTCTCTCAGGTTTGAGGAGAATGTTCTTGCTGAGACAAATGATTTCGAGTTGCATCTTACAGATCATGGGGATATTTCCGGATTACCGGAAGGGATTGCTGCACAGGCTTCTGCCGAAGCACGCAGAAGGAAAAAGAAAGGCTGGGTCTTTACCCTTCATTATCCCAGCTATATCCCGTTTATGCAATACTCGGACCGACGCCATCTTCGGGAGAAGATGTTCAGGGCATACAATTCAAGGGCATTCAGAAAAAATGAAAAGGACAACAGCCAGCTTGTCAACAGGATGGTATCGTTGAGATACGAGCTGGCTAAACTACTGGGATACAACTGCTATGCGGAGCTGGCCCTGACCGACAGGATGGTCAATACCCCTGAAAAAGTCTATTCCTTCCTTAATGAGCTTTCAGGATATGCCCTCGGGGCTGCAAAACATGATTACATTGAGCTGAAAAATTTTGCCTCGGAAGGCGGGCATGAGGGAGATCTTGAGAAATGGGACTGGGCTTATTACTCAGAGAAGCTCAAAAAACAGAAATACAATATCGATGATGAGATACTGAAGCCCTACCTGAGCCTTAACAGAGTACGTGATGCCATTTTCGGACTTGCCACTGAGCTTTTCGGACTGAAGTTCATAAAAACGGATGAAATTCCGGTCTATCATCACGAAGTTGAGACATGGAAGGTCATAGACCGTGATGACCTGCTTATGGCTCTCCTCTATACTGACTTCCATCCCCGTGAAGGGAAAAGCGGCGGGGCATGGATGACCAGCTACAGGGAACAGAAGAAAAAGGAAAAGGAGAATATCAGGCCATTGATATCTATCGTTACCAACTTCAGCAGGCCAACAGAGGACAAGCCCTCACTTCTGACTTTCAATGAGTTCACCACCTTCCTGCATGAATTCGGCCACGCTCTTCATGGTGTTCTTTCAGACTGCACTTACGAAACGCTTTCAGGAACAAATGTTGCCCGTGATTTTGTGGAGCTGCCCTCGCAGTTTATGGAAAACTACGCATTTGAACAGGAGTGGCTCAATAAATGGGCCAGGCACTATGATACAGGGGAAATAATACCCTCTGATATTGTCAAAATGATCAGGGAAGCTTCGGTTTTCAACGAGGGCTATGCATGCAACAGACAGCTCAGCTTCGGCTTTCTCGATATGGGGTGGCACACTATCACCTCCCCTCCTGACCAGGAGGTCCATGAATTTGAGTCTGCAATAATGAGAAAAAGTGATTTTTTTCCGGCTGTTGAGAATACATGTATGAGCTGTTCCTTTTCCCATCTTTTCAGTGGTGGTTATGCTGCAGGATATTACGGATATAAATGGGCCGAAGTACTTGATGCTGATGCCTTCGGATACTTCAGGGAAACAGGTATCTTCAACCGCGAAACAGCAGATTCCTTCAGGAGAAATATTCTTGAAAAAGGAGGAACAGATAAGCCGGAACTGCTTTACAGAAAGTTCAGGGGTAAGGATCCGGCCATAGAGGCCTTCCTGGTCCGAAGCGGACTTAAAAAGTAAATTATACTATATTTGCCGTGGACTGGAATGGATGCAATAACTGAAATCTTACAACACAAAATATTGATCATCAACTATGATTCTTTTTTTTGAAAGTAATTCCGGCGCTATTATTGCAACCGGTGCGGATAATTTATTACAGGCAGATGAAATCGCAAAACTTACATGGCTATTTGGGGTTGCTTCATTAACAGGCCGAGACACTATTGATGGTAATTTTATCGGCCCCAGGAAGGAGATGATAACCCCATGGAGCACAAATGCCGTGGAGATTACCCAGAACATGGGGTTAAAAGGCATCTCACGTATTGAAGAATTTTATCCTGCCGGTAACCCGGTTGCAGAATATGATCCCATGCTGCAGGCTCTCTATACCAATCTCGACCAGGATCTTTTCACCATTGATCATCCGCCTGAAGGGATACGTCACATTGATGATACAGGCAGATACAATGAGGAGGAGGGTCTGGCGCTGAGCGACGAAGAGATAGCATATCTTGAAAGATTATCGGTGTCTCTTGGAAGAAAACTGACTGACAGTGAAGTATTCGGATTTTCGCAGGTCAATTCTGAGCATTGCAGGCACAAAATATTTAATGGCAGGTTTATCATCGACGGTGAAGAGAGGAGCTCCTCTCTTTTCAGTCTTATTAAAAAGACAACCAGAATCAATCCCAACCAGGTTATTTCGGCATACAAGGATAATTGCGCATTCATCCTTGGTCCTGTGGTGGAGCAATTTGCTCCTGAAACTCAGAACAAGTCTGATTTCTTTTCGGTTGATAGTTTTGAATCGGTCCTGTCACTTAAGGCTGAATCACATAATTTCCCTGCGACTGTTGAACCATTCAACGGAGGCTCAACGGGTACCGGTGGTGAGATAAGGGACAGGATTGCAGGTGGCAAAGGTGCGTTTCCTGTTGCCGGCACAGCTGTCTACATGACATCATACCCGAGGCCTGACGGAGGTCGTCCCTGGGAAAAGATGAGTTCTGCCAGGCCGTGGCTTTACCAGACACCTGAAGCCATACTGATAAAAGCCTCCAATGGGGCAAGCGACTTCGGCAATAAATTCGGCCAGCCACTGATATGCGGCTCTCTTTTAACTTTCGAACACTTTGAAAACCAGAAAAATTACGGTTACGACAAAGTTATAATGCTTGCCGGAGGTATTGGTACAGGGAAGCTGAAGGATAGTGAAAAGAGCGTCCCGGAGAAAGGTGATCTTATCGTACTTCTGGGAGGTGATAATTACCGGATAGGGATGGGAGGCAGTGCAGTCTCCTCCGTGGATACCGGCGAGTATCACAGCAAGATTGAACTGAATGCCGTTCAGCGGGCCAATCCCGAAATGCAGAAAAGGGTTTATAATGCCATAAGGGCGCTCTGTGAATCGGATTTCAACCCTGTAATATCAATTCACGATCATGGAGCCGGCGGTCACCTCAACTGCCTTTCGGAACTTGTGGCATCAACCGGGGGAAAGATCGATATCACCAGGCTGCCACTGGGAGACCCCACTCTTTCTGCAAGGGAGATAATAGGAAATGAATCGCAGGAGAGGATGGGTCTGGTGATAAAGGAGAGAGATTTCGGGGTACTGGGAGAAATTGCTGAGCGTGAAAGAGCACCTGTTTATATAGTAGGTGAGGTAACATGCGATATGCAATTCACATTTGAAAACCCTGAAACAGGTGAAAAGCCGATTGATCTGTCACTGGCATCCCTTTTTGGAGAACCGCCTGTAACAACGATGACCGATCAAACACCGGATACACGTTACAGCAAAACCAGATACTCTTCTGAAAAAATCGCGGAATATCTTGAAAAGGTACTCCAGCTGGAAGAAGTTGCGTGTAAGGACTGGCTGACAAATAAGGTTGACAGATCGGTAACAGGACGTGTGGCAAAACAACAGTGCGCAGGCATCCTGCAGCTTCCTCTCAACAACCTTGGGGCCATCGCTCTCGATTACAGAGGCAGGACCGGGATGGCGACAGCAATTGGCCATGCCCCTGTTGCAGGTCTTATCGATCCTGAAGCCGGCTCTCTTCTCTCGATAGCAGAAGCTCTGACCAATATTGTGTGGGCTCCCCTAAGGTATAAGTTAAAGGGAGTATCATTATCGGCCAACTGGATGTGGCCATGTAAAAACCCGGGAGAAGACGCCAGGCTATATGCGGCGGTAAGCGCCGCCAGCAGGTTCGCAATTGAACTGGGGATCAATATACCCACCGGAAAGGATTCTCTCTCCATGACTCAGAAATACGAGGACAAGGTCGTATTGTCACCAGGTACTGTGATCATATCCGCAGCTGCAGAGGTAGATGGAATAAGGCAGATAATTGGCCCGGTAATAAAAAATGACCCGGACACATGTCTTATCTATATCGATATGAGTCGTGATGATTACAAGACCGGTGGGAGCAGCTTTGCACAGGTACTTAACACTCTCGGAGACGAGGTTCCCACAGTCAGGGACCCTGTCTATTTCAGTACGGTTTTCAATACAATACAGGATCTGATAAGTGACGGTAAAATCATTGCGGGTCACGATATTTCAGCCGGAGGGATGATAACAACACTGCTTGAGATGTGCTTTTCGAATATTGAAGGTGGCATTTCAGCCGATATGACATCTATTGGTGAAAAGGATACAGTAAAGCTCCTCTTCAGCCAGAATCCCGGCCTCATTATCCAGGTGAACAATGAGGCAGACGTGAGGGACGTACTTACCGGCAGGGGAATCAGATATCATGTAGCAGGAAAGCCGGTTAATAACCGGCAAATTACCATAAAGAATCACTCTGAAAGATTACAGTTCGACATAGACCTGATGAGGGATTACTGGTTCCGTTCCTCTTACCTTCTCGACAGGAGGCAATCAGGAGAAGGACCAGCCCTTGAAAGATTCAGAAACTACAGGAACCACGCGCTCACCTGCAACTTTAGAGGATTCTCCGGCACGTTCGAATCACTGGGAATCTCTCCAGACAGGAAAAGTAAAACAGGTATTAATGCCGCCATAATACGGGAAAAGGGAGTGAACGGCGACCGGGAAATGGCTTATGCTCTCTGGCTGGCCGGGTTTGATGTCAGGGATGTGCATATGACAGATCTTATAAGCGGCAGGGAGACGCTTGAGAATATCAACATGATAGTCTTTGTGGGAGGGTTCTCCAACTCGGATGTTCTGGGTTCAGCAAAAGGATGGGCCGGTGCCTTCATGTACAATGAGAAAGCCAGGATTGCGCTTGAAAGATTCTACAGCAGATCCGATACTCTTTCCCTGGGTGTATGCAACGGTTGTCAGCTTATGGCAGAGCTGGGGCTGATTTACCCACAGCATGAGAACAGACCGCTGTTGCTCCACAATAACTCACATAAATTTGAATCAGGCTTCGTCGGCGTAAAGATACCTGATAACAATTCGGTGATGCTGGGCAACATGTCAGGAATGGAGCTGGGCATCTGGATAGCGCACGGAGAGGGGCGATTCTCTCTGCCTTTTGATGAAGAGATTTACAATATACCACTCAAATACAGCA
>Ga0334890_1003057_pt1 | contig 17708 bp, 9 predicted proteins | sample GraSluR1_MG_3_FD_207220 | JGI IMG/M metagenome (GOLD analysis project Ga0334890, IMG submission 207220) | Sludge microbial communities from methane-producing bioreactor in Wageningen University, Netherlands - Granular Sludge_31_08-R1 | ecosystem: Engineered > Bioreactor > Anaerobic > Unclassified... | reverse complement strand
ACACCGGCTCGACCGTCGGCCACATCGAGAGTCCGTTTGCCGAGCGGACCATCGTTCGCAGCGGCCGCCAGTCCATGCCGCTGTTCTACGACAACACAACGGCCGCCGTCTCGGAGGCCGAGCTCGAGCTGTCGGCGGATTGGTCGCGGCATGGGATCCAGAGCCTGTCGCTGTATTTCTACGGTGCTGAGGGCAACACGGGACAGTTGTACGTCCGAATCAACAACACGAAGATTCCCTACGACGATCCGGCCGGCCATCTCGTCAGCCCATCGTGGCAACGGTGGAGCATCGACCTGTCCGGGGTGGACAACCTCAGCAACGTCCGCTCGCTGACGATCGGCGTCGAAGGCGCCGGGGCGACGGGTGTCCTGTACATCGACGACATCCGGCTGTACGGCGAGGTCCTCGGTGACGAGTAGCCTGCTGTTGCTGCCGTCCCATTGCATCAAACGACAATGCAAGGGGGCCTGCGCCATCCCGGCGCAGGCCCTTTCTCGGTTGAGCTGATGCCACGGGTTCGTAGTGTGTGTGAAGATTTCCGGGCGAGGGGACGGTCGCTTGTGGTGGTGGCGCCTGAGGCTCCGTTGCGCATTTGTGGTGACGTGCCTGCGGCGGGTTGTCCTGTTTGTAGTGACGCCGTGAGGCGTTATCACCCTTCGGTGGGAGATATGCCCTGACGGGCACACTACGAACGGCCCACCATCGCCAAGCCCTGCGGGCCCATGCGACTTCGCTGGGCGCAAGCTCCCAGGCGGCCACCGGCGGCTCTCTGTGCCCGACGTGGCCTCGCCCGGAAATCTTCACACACACTTCAACGCCGTCCTCAAGCCAAACCGGAGGCCTTCGTCCTCGTCAGCGATCCGGCGCCGTTGTGTATCCCAGGCGGCCCCAGGCGGCGCGCTGCATGCGCTGTAAGTCGCGGAGACCGTCTTCGGTCTCAGGAGCGCATGCGGACTGATCGAGGGCTTCGCTGAATAAGTCACGGAGTACGGGGTACGACACGCGGGGCATGTTGACCGTCTCATCGCCCTTCCACTTCCCGTATTCGGCGTGGCCGTCGGCGAACGACAGCGTAGCGCCGCCGCTATGGTGGATGGGGGGAGCGTCTCCCCAGCGCCATCGGGGTTCGAAATACGGGACGAAAAACCCGACGTTGACAAATTGGCCGCGATCGACAAACACCAGACGCTCGGATGGGCCAGGGCTGACGATGTCCGACAATCGCATCAGGCGCAGGACCGTCTTGCCGACGCGATTGGGCGGGCGCCTTCCCGACGCAATGCTCTGCAGGTACGAAGGGGCATGCATGTAGACCCCGTTCAAGTCCGACGCATTCGCGGCCGAGATGATTTCGTACGTGACGAGGCAGTCGGGCGCAGCCGCGGGGCAGAGATAGACCTCGACGTTTCCCAGATAGGGCCACAGCAGGCCCTTCTTGGGGTCCTGTAGCAACTGCGACCGACTGTCCGCAGTGTAGAAAGCCTGTCCCAGCCAATTCTCCTTCGGCCCGCCCGTCGTCGCTCCATGGTCCCACTGCCCACCTGAAATACCGCTCACAATCCATCCGTCGTGTGCCTCGGCGTAAGTCAGCCATGCGAGTGTGAGTTGGCGGAGGTTGCTCAGGCAGACGGCTCGGCGGGCCTGCTCGCGGGCGGCGCGGAGAGCGGGGACCAGCAGCACCATCAGCAGCGCGATCACCGCGATGACCACCAGCAGCTCGATCAGCGTGAAGGCGTTGGGATTGATGATGGATGATTGATGATTGATGACTGGGGCGGCTCGGCATTTTGTCGGGTTAGCGGCCATTGCGATCACCTCCTTTCGGGAGTAGCTATTCGGTTTGCATTTCCTGCTACCGAGTCTCTCTGTCTCCATAGCCCAATCGCCCCCAGGTGGCGCGTTGGAGGCGCTGCAAGTCGTAAAGGCCGTCCTCTGTTTGCGGCTCATACCCGACGGCGTCATCCCGTACTGTGATCGCTGTCTCTGCCACCATCTCGAGAAAGAGATCGCCGCGAGGCATCAGTTGACGCGGAATGTTGAGCGTCTCGCGTCCCCTCCATTTCCAATACTCGGCGTGGCCGTCCGCGAACGACAACGTCGTGCCGCCGGCATGGCGAATGGGCGGGGGGGTCGTCCAATACCACAAGGGGACAGGATAGTACACCCAAAAATCGCTGTGAACAGTCTCACCCAGGTCGACGAAGACCGCCCGCTGACCGGGGCCGGGATGGGTGATCTGCTCCAGGCGCGTCAGACGCAAGACCGTTTGCCCCACGCGCGCGCCCAGTTCCTTCAAAGCGAGCGGATCCCATGTGTCGGGCACATACGTTCCTTCAACACGGCTGCCGCTGGCACCCGATACGATGCCGTATGTCGCCAGATGGCCCGGCGCGCCGTTCGGACAGCGATAGAAGTCCACATCGTTGATGTAGGGCCACAAGCTTCCCTTGTCCGAGTGCTCCATGATCGCAGAGCGGTCTGTCTCATAGAAGGCCCGGCCCAGCCAGCCGTTCACCCGAAACACACGGCTCTGGGTACGATACGTATTGCGGTATCCAACATTGGCATGCACGAGACAGCCGTCGTATTCATAAGCGTAGAGGAGCCAAGCCGTCGTGAGTTGGCGGAGGTTGGAGAGGCAGACGGCCCGGCGGGCCTGTTCGCGGGCGGCGCGCAGGGCCGGGACCAACAGCGCCATCAACAGAGCGATCACCGCGATGACCACCAGCAGCTCGATCAGGGTGAAGCCTCTCCGCTTCACATTGGTTCCCTTCAATTCACCGAGATCATCAATCATACCCGATTGTGGCGACGGTGTCTTCGATAAGGGCGGCCCCGCGCTCCGCAGCGCGAGGCCGCCTGTCATGGAAGAAAAGGCACCCTGACACAACGGTGTCCTGGCTGCGCTACTTGATCGGCCTCGTGCCCTCCCACACGTCCGGGTCGTGGACCAACAGACTGTCCTTGCGGTTCATGGGGGCCAGGCCGCCCGCATAACGCGGCGCCGTGCCCAGGGCATCGCCACTTGTGGTGTTTGCCGAGCGGGTGTAGATGTTGTCATCCTCGAGCGAGCAGAACGCACGGCGAGCGAACTCGACGTGGCTGTCGAGGAACAGCACGTTCTGGCCTTCGTCCTGGTGGGCCAGCGCGTTGCCCCGTTGGGCCTGTTCGCTCGTCCCGTTCCACGGACGGATGTCGGGCTGGAAGCTGCCCCACTCGCGCGCCGCGCCGGCCGGACTCTTGATCCACGGGTTGCGGTCGGCCGCAACCGCCAGGCCCGGCTCGCTCGACGTCGTCAGGGCGTATTGCCCGAACGGAAGGTGATACGAATAGCTGACCCTCTCTTGCGGCCTGCTGCCGAAGTCCCAGGCGTCGATCATCTGGAAGGTCGTCGTGACATTCACTTCATCCGCCAGTTGCCACTCGTTGGTCCCGGTGTCGCCCTTGCAGACGAACGACTTCGGGGTCACCTCGGCGTACTTGACCAGCAGGAAGAAGCACGAGGTGATCGACGCCCGGCCGCCGCTGCCGTCGGTGCGATTGACGTTGTACGCATCGAAGCGGTTAGAGGCGCCCCACTGGACGGGGCCACCCCATGTCGACTGGCGTCCGCCGGCTCGGGGCAGCTCGTCCTGATAATCGTTGGCGTAGATCAGCATGGCCTTGCCGATCCCGGCCAGGTTCGTCCCGCAGGTCAGCCGGAAGGCCAACTGCCGGACCCTTGACAGTGCGGGCATCAGAATGCCCATCAACAGAGCGATGATCGCGATCACGACCAACAGCTCGACCAGGGTGAAACCTTTGCGCTTCATTTCCGTTCTCCTTTCGCGAGACCGTCGATCGGCGGGCCGGCCGTCGTTCAGCATCTATGGATGAATACAGTGAGGCGCCGGCGCATGGGCCGGCACAGGCGGCGAGGGCGCGCAGAGGCCCTCGGCTGCCGGACTCGGAGAGTTCTTGCCCGCCGATCTTCCAGGTCCATGGGGGGTCAATAGCACAGACGGCCGGCTACCGAGTCTCAGAGACTGACGACAAAAGGAAGATCGACATTACGATCGGAATGCGCAAGACGGACCTTGGGCGCAGAATGCAGCGAATGAGGTGGATCGGATGGCGCCGGAGGCAAGGCGATGTGAATGGAATGATGACTTTGGATCGATATATGGATTCGTCGAGCTCATCGTGCACGCGGCACGAATCGGCAGACCAACGATCTCTCAACGGCTTCCAGACGCTGTGGCCGTTCGATTGCGTTTCCGAGGAGATTGTCAAAGAGCACGCCGCAAAGAAAGGCGGCCCCGGTGTCACCGGGGCCGCCGTCGAACTCAAACCGCGAAATTCAGAGGCAAACCCCGGATCAGCGTGTCCGCGCGGCCGTGGAAAACGCCTCCGGGTCGTGGACCAGCAGGCTGTCCTTGCGGTTCATCGGCGCGTAAGTGGCCGAATAGACCGGCATCGTACCCAAGGCATCGCCCGTCGTGGCGTTCGCCGAGCGGGTGTAGATGTTGTCATCCTCGAGCGAGCAGAACGCACGGCGAGCGAACTCGACGTGGCTGTCGAGGAACAGCACGTTCTGGCCTTCGTCCTGGTGGGCGAACGCGTTGCCCCGTTGGGCTTGTTCGCTCGTCCCATTCCACGGACGGATGTCGGGGGTGAAGTTGCCCCACTCGCGGGCCGCACCGGCCGGGCTCGGGAACCACGGGTTGCGGTCGGCCGCAACCGCCAGGCCCGGCTCGCTCGACGTCGTCAGGGCGTATTGCCCGAACGGAAGGTGATACGAGTAACTGACACGCGTGCGCGGAGCGCTGCCGAAGTCCCAGGCGTCGATCATCTGGAAGGTCGTCGTGACATTCGTTTCATCCGCCAGTTGCCACTCGTTGGTCCCGGTGTCGCCCTTGCAGACGAACGACTTCGGGGTCACCTCAGCGTACTTGACCAGCAGGAAGAAGCACGAGCTGATCGTGGCCCTGCCACCGCTGCCGTCGGTGCGACTGACACCGTAGGCATCGAAGCGGTTGGCGGCGTTCCACTGGACCGGGCCGTTCCATTGCGACTGGCGTCCGCCGGCCCGCGGCAGTTCGTCCTGATAGTCGTTGGCGTAGATCAGCATGGCCTTGCCGATGCCCGCCAGGTTGGTGCCGCAGGTCATTCTGAACGCCAACTGCCGAACGCGGGCCAGCGCCGGCATCAGAATGCCCATCAGCAGAGCGATGATCGCAATCACGACCAACAGCTCGACGAGGGTGAAGCCTTTTCTTCTCATTGCGTGTTCTCCTTTCGTTGCCTGGTAGATTCGCAGACCGACCGCCTCTTCAATTCGTTACGTTAGCGATGGTACCGATGAATCCTTTTGCCACCCAACCGGCAAATACTCACACCGCGAATCTCCAGAGCCTATACGTTTTTTGCACGAAGAAGCGGCCGGGTGGTTTCATACGCCTGATCTTATCGGAACATAAACCCTCGGGCACAAACGGCCCACACTCCTAACCCAGGAAAAAACCTTCTTTTCCCAACGTTCCGCGGCAGGCAGGCTTCGATATGAAGAAGCTGACGAATGTATGATGGCAGACGATACTTTATGATAATGCCACTTTGTTCAAACCTACCTGTCTACACCTGAATCGTACCAGACCTGATGAAGCCTGTCAATGTCTTTTCGTAATTTTGGGCCACGATCTTGAATTTTTTCGGCACATCCCGTAAGGTTCGACCATTTCCTGGTATTGGAGCTAAACGTATGCAGGGCCACAAGACGGCCGATATCGGCCATATCAGAGCACAGCTCGCTTCCTGCGGCCAGGATCACCTCGTGCGATTCTGGGACCTGCTGGGCCCGGCTGAGCGATCGGGACTGCTCGAGCAGATCGGCGAGCTGGACCTGGACCAGATCGCAACCTGGGTCGAGACCCTGGTCAGACGCGCCCCGGACGCCCCGGTCCGACACGACGGCTTCGAGCCGGCCCCATCCTATGGCGTCGAGCCTCGAACGGATGCCGAGCGAGAACGGTATGCCGAGGCCCTCCAACTTGGGAAAGAACTGATCTCGGCCGGCAAGGTGGCCGGCTTCGTCGTCGCCGGCGGCCAGGGAACGCGCCTCGGCTTCGACGGGCCCAAGGGGAACTTCCCCATCAGTCCCATCGAGAACAAGACGCTCTTCCAGATCTTCGCCGAGACCCTTGGGGCCGTCTCGCGTCGCTACGACGCCGTCTGCCCCTGGTACATCATGACAAGTCCCTTGAATCACACCGAAACGGTAGAGATTTTCGAATCCAATCATTTTTACGGACTGAGCCGGGACGATGTTCTTATCTTCCAGCAGGGCACGCTGCCCAATTTCGGCTTCGACGGACGGATCCTGATGGCCGACAAGGCCTCCATCGCCCGCTCGCCCGACGGTCACGGCGGCTGCATCCGCGCCCTGGCCCGCAGCGGGGCGCTTCGCGAGATGAAGGACCGGGGGGTTAAGTACCTCAGCTACTGGCAGGTGGACAACCCCCTCGTCAGGCTCTTCGACCCGCTGTTCATCGGTTTGCACGCCCTCGACGAGGCGCAGATGTCGTCCAAGGCGGTCATTAAGAACGATCCGAAGGAGAAGGTGGGCAACTTCTGCCTCATTGACGGCAAGATCACCGTGATTGAGTACAGTGACCTGCCCGACGAACTGGCGGAGAGACGGCGCTCGGACGGGTCGCTGGCGTTCGGGCTTGGCAGCATCGCGATCCATACGATCAGCACGGATTTCGTCGAGAAGCTCAATACCGAAGGCTTCAGGCTGCCGCTGCACCGTGCCGTCAAGAAGGTTCCCCACATCGACGCCAAGGGCAATCCAGTGGATCCCGGGGAGCCCAACGCCGTGAAGCTGGAATCGTTCATCTTCGACGCGCTGCCTATCGCCGAGCGGTCGATCATCCTTGAGATTGACCGCGCCGAGCAGTTCGCCCCGGTCAAGAACGCTGCCGGCGTCGACAGCGCCGAGTCGACCCGTCAGATGATGGTCGAGCGGGCGGCCCGGTGGCTCGAATCGGCGGGCGTGGCCGTGCCGAGGCGGTCGGACGGCTCGCCCGACTGTCTCATCGAGATCGCCCCGTCGTTCGCCCTGGAACCGGAGGACCTGCCGGCCAAGGCCGAGCGGATCGCCCCGATCCGGCCGGGAGACCGGGTCTATCTCGCATAAGCAGCCGTAACCTCCGCTACTTCGTACCGAATTTGTGTATCGTCTGGCTGGCGAACGTCTGACCAGGTTCCAGGACTGTGGACGGGAAATCGGGTTTGTTTGGCGAGTCGGGGTAGTGCTGCGTCTCCAGGCAGAAGCCCGCGTGCTTGTCGTAGGTGGCGCCGCCCTTGCCTGCGCCGGTCCCGTCCAGGAAATTGCCCGTGTAGAACTGAACGCCGGGTTCGGTTGTGTGGACCTCCATGATCCGGCCCGTCTTCGGGTCCCGCACGGTTGCGCACGGCTTCAGTTCGCCCGACTCTCCCGTGAGCACGTAGTTGTGGTCGTACCCGTTGCCGGTCTGATGAATTCGCGAACCGATGGTCCGAGGCCGGATGAAATCCAGCGGCATGTCGAGGATGCTGGCAACGACGCCGGTTGGAATCAGTTCCGTGTCGATGAGGGTGAACTTCTCGGCGTTGAGCGTCAATTCGTGGCCCAGGATGTGGCCGCTGCCCTGTCCGGCGAGGTTCCAGTAGCTGTGGTTGGTCAGGTTGACCACGGTCTTCTTGTCCGTGGTGGCCTCGTAGCTGATGCGCAGCTCGTCGGCATTCGTCAGCGTGTAGGTCACGGTACATTGGAGATTGCCGGGATAGCCTTCCTCGCCGTCGGCGCTGAGGTAGCTCATCTTGACCCAGGCCTCATCCTCGGCCGCCACGGCCTCTTTCGTCTCCCAGACGACCTTGTCGAACCCTTTGACGCCGCCGTGCAGGTGGTTCGGCCCGTGGTTGGCCGCCAGTGCGTATTCGACACCGTCCAGCGTGAATTTGGCGCCGCCGATGCGATTGGCGTAACGGCCCACGGTGGCCCCCATGCAGGCGGTGTGGTTGATGTAGCCCTGGAGATCGTCGAATCCCAGCACGACGTCGCCCAGGTTGCCATCCCGATCCGGCACATGCAAGGAAACGAGGGTCGCCCCGTAGTTCGTGATGCGCGCCCGCAGTCCCTTCGAACTGGTGAGCGTGTATACGAAGACCTCCTGGCCTTCTGCGGTTTGTCCAAACGGTTCCTTATGCGCGTTCACAGGCATGTCTCCTTCAATACAGGCTTCGATTTTCGTTCGATTGTGCTTGCAGCGTCCCTTGTAGACCGGGCTGCCTGGGCAACGGGAGCGGCGGAGGCATTCCCGCCATCAGGCATCCGGTTCTCGTATCGGCGGGAAAGCCGTCGTTGCCTGAATCGCCCTGCAAGCTGATGAAGGAGTATACAGAGTCGATCTGGACTTGTCAAAGGCCTTTGCCGCGTCGGCGTCCACGCCGCCGACATCCTGCTACAGGTCAGCTCCAGACGTATCCGACAGGATGCCGAGTTCCTGAAGCTCGAACGGGCTCTCGAATTCCACCCGGCCGGAGATTCACGGGGAGGCCTGCTCCATCGCTTCGCGGACGGTGTCGGTGAGTTTCTCGCCTCGAAGCCAGGTGGCGACGATCTTGCCGTCGGGGTCGATCAGCAGGATGTAGGGCAGGCCGGAGAGGGCGTACTGTTTGGCGATGCCCTGGTCCCATGCCTGACCGAAGTAGACCTGAGGCCACTCGATGTCGTGCTCGGCTACGAACTTCTTGACCTCGTCCAACGTGTCACTGCCGCCGAGGCCTAGGATCTGGAGCTGGCCCGTCGCGCCGTAGGTTGCGTGCAGTTTCTTGAGGCGATCGAGTTCGGGATGAGAGGCCGGATGCCAGAAACTCAGCAGGACGAACCGCCCGCGATAGTCGGCCAGGCGAATCTCCTTGCCGTCGAGAGTCTTGGCCTCGAACAGCGGCGCCATATCCCCGGTGTGCAGAGGCGTGCGCAGTTTCAGCACGAGATCGCCCACGTCGAGCGGCTCGTCGCTGTACGCCTCGTCCATCGGCGGGACCTCGATCGTTCCGGAATAGCCGCCGAACTCTTCAGGGCGTCCCCCGCTGAGCCGTTCTTCCAGCCAGACAGTGAGGTCGTACTTGCCGGGGATCACGTCTTCGATGCGAAACGTCCCGTCGACGGCGATGCGGAAGGTATAGTGCCGCTGATTCGGGTTCTGCCAGATGGCATCGTAGTAGGCCTGCGCTTCAGGGGTCTTGCGCCATTGCCTGTACCAGTCCTGCTGCTGGCGATTCGTCATCTGGTCGTAGTCGCCCGGCCTCGGCGGATCGGGCCGGGCGGTGGCCAGGGCACGCAGGCCGGCGCCGAAGTAGATGGGGCCTTCCCAGTCCGGCGGGGGCACGAACCGCCCGATCACGGGCCGGCCTTCGCCGCGCAGCGTCATCGTTGCCGTCTGGCCCGGCTCGACCACGACGGGCGTGCGCGAGGTGAGCGAAGCGGAGAAGTCGCCGTTGCTGATCAGGTAGCCAACCTCGAACCAGCCGGGCGGCACTCGCTTGAACGTGAATCGCCCGTCGGCGCGGCAAAGTGCCTCGTATCGATAGTCCCGGCGGTGCTCAAACCACGTCGAATTCGGCAGCCCGCCCATCCAGATCTTGCCTCCCAGAGGCTCGCGTCCCTCGGCCACCTGTCCCTCGATGCGCCCCCACCGCTGAAGCCGAATCACGCGATCCCTGGCGAACGGCTCCGAGCCGACCAACGCAAAACCCGCCTCGTGCGCCGCAACCAGACTGAATCCATCGTTCGGTTCTTCTTCGAATCGGAAGTATCCGCGCTCATCCGTCTCGACAATCGGTCCTCCCTCACGCTTGCCAAACCGAGGCGCCATCAACCGGCCATCGGTGATCGTCACCCCCCTGTCCGCATCGATCCAAGCCACCTGCGCCCCCGCCGCCGGCGCGCCGTTGGGGTCCAGGACCCGCCCGGCGAGCGCAGTGTTTCCCGCTTGCGCGACGGGCGTGACCGCATCAGGCATCGTATCAGCACTGGTCGTTTCAGGCGAGACAGTGATGCCGAGTTCCGCCAGTTCGACGGGGCTTTCGAATTCGAGTTGGGCGTCGGAGTAGAGGACGTAGGTGCCGCGCCCCTGGGCCAGCAGCGTCTTGTCGTAGGCGATCACGCTGGGGGGATCGTCGTCGAGACTCTTGTCCTGGCCCACGTAGGCGATGTGGGTCGAGATCCAGCGAAAGGCGTCGGGGTCGTGACTGTTTTGCAGGTCGTCCAGAGAGGCGGGGAAGCGTCTGCCATGCCGCTCACAGAACCCAAGCAGACTGTTCGTCAGGGCCTCGAGGACGAAGTGTCGGTAGCTGAGCTTCCACAAAAGCTCCTGGCTGGCTGCGGGCTCGATTTGAATCTCCGTTACGCGTTCGGGCGTCAGCGAGAGGTTGCGAAATCGCACGTCGGCGGCACGTACAGCGGAGGCCTCTACGAGGATGCCGGCCAGGCGGCCCGGCCAGATCCTGCCCTGGCAGGTGGTCCCGGTCGAGTCGACCTTGACCTGCTCGACCGGATGGGTGCGGCCTTCCTGGTCCAGAAACGCTATCACCTTCTGGAAAGACGCCCGCTCGCGGATGTAGGAGAATTGCAGCATGGGCGGCTCGGCCATATCTTGAAGGCCCATGGACTCGGCGGTCGCCACCCCCGTTCCCAGGATCGAGGGCTGGTCCATCTGGTTCATGAGCATATCGGCAGAGAAGCTCTCGACCACCTGGAGGTCCACGATGCTGGCGATGCCATACCGATTGACCGCGACCAGTTGGCCCAGGTCCTGCTCGCTGAGGGGAATGGTCTCGATCGCCGGCGGCTCGGTCCACTGCGTGAGGACCCGCAGATTCGCGAAACTGCGCTCATCCCGCAACGGCAGAAGCCATATATCCGTGTCGGGCAATTGCCACGGCTTGTCGATGTTCTGCGAGTCGGGCCCACGATAGAGCTGCGCGACCAGATGTGCTTCTGGCGGCTGGACCCGCATCGCCAGGATCGTGCCCAATCCCTCGGCGTCCGCCTCATAGACGCCGGGGATGGTGGTCTCCTGGCCCTGGGCGTCATACCAGAAAAGCCCACCCCTGGGTACCAGGTGAGAATACGCCAGAAGCTCTACCGTCACGCCGTTGGGCAACTCGGCAACGACGCCGGAAGACTGGGTCTCCGTCGGCTCGACGAGGGCGCCTCCGCCAGCACCCTCGTCGTTGTCCTCTTCCGGGTTCTGCCGCCCAGGCTGAACGAACGTGAGCACTTGGGTCCTGATCTGCGTCTGCGTGATGCCCCGCTCTGCGAGCACCTGGGCGGCGACGCCTTCTTTGTCGCGCATGAGGCCCAGGAGGATGTGCTCGGTGCCGACGTAGTCGTGGCCGAGGGCCTTGGCTTCTTCCCTGGCATACTGCACCACCCACTCGGCACGCGGGGTGCGCGGCCGTGCGCGTCGAACCACGGGTTCTGTACCGGGCTGGACGAACTTGTTCACTTCGGTCCGCAGCGTGTCGATGTCCGCTCCGAGATTCGCCAGGACCTTCGTGCTGACGGCGTCCTCCTGCCGGGCCAGCGCCAGCAGGATGTGCTCGGTGCCGACATACGCGTGGTTGAGCCGACGAGCCTCCTGATCTGCCACCGGCAGCACCTTCTCGGCCCACGCGGTCAGCGGCAGTGCTGCCGATGCGTCCGTTTCGCTCACCTGCGGCTCTCGGTCTTGCGGTGCGGGTTGGGCGTCGACCACGACGTTCGTCTCGTGTCCGGGCTTCAGAGAGACATTGCGGAACGTCACCCAGGTCCAGGGACGGGTTTGGAACTGGAATTCGGCAACCTCATCCACTGCGATCTTCTTGAAGTACGCGGCAGTTTGCCGTGCTTTGCCGGCCTGGCCCATCTCGATTGGCGAGGCGACTACCGTGTGTCCATCCTTCATGACCGCGACCACACGACAGGGGCGCTCGATGATGTCATCGGTTACCGTGATCGTAATACCGTCGCCATCGGAGGCGACGGCCTCGGAGAACATCACACCACCGAGTTGCGTGCCGTGCGTGCTGTGTGATTGGCCCGTGGTGCCGGCAGTCGTTTCCCAAGGCCCGGCGGCAACGCCGACCAGCAATTGACATTCCTCCAGATCGTTCGGCAAAGACGTCGCCAGCCAGTGCAGTCCGTCCAAACCGGTTCCGTTGGTTCGCGAGCCTCCGGGCTCGGTCTTCATGGTGACCGCCGCTCCATCCGGCAAATCGTGCAGCCGCACGGCAAACTCGTAGGCGGTTTCGGAGGCGTTCGGATAGACATTGCCGTCGACCTTCTGCTGGGGCGCTTCGTCCAGCGGAGAACCATCGGGTCGCCACCAGTTGCGACCCGCACTGGGATGCTCGCTCAGCCCCACCAATTCGACCGTAGTACCGTCTGGCAGAATCGCTTTGGGCAGGTCGGATGCGTTCTTCACCGGGTCGGGCAAGAGCGCAAAATGAGGTTCGCCGGCCTGGTCTTTCGTTCGCTGTCCCTTGGCCATGGGCAGCAGGACGGCAGCGGTGGTCAGGATAACGATCAGGCCGACGGTGCCCAGCTTGGCGGACTTGGGGAAGGGACGGGTGAGGATGTGCTGGATACGGCTGCGCAGGGCGCTTTTGGATTCGACGACGCCGATCAGACGCAGGCTCAGGGCCGGGCGGCGGTGGAAGGCGACTTTGGCGATGTGCAGCAGGGTTTCGGGGTAATCGCGGGCGGTCTCGCCCATGGCCACCAGTACCGCTTCGTCGACCGCCTGTTCGCGAACCCGGCGGATCATCGCGTTGGCCAGCCAGAGCAGCGGGCTGTAGAAGTAGATGATCTGCAGCAGCGTCTGGATCAGATTCACCCATAGATCCCCTCGCTTGATGTGCGCCAGCTCGTGCAACAGCACCGCCTGCAAGTCGTGCGGCTGCAATCGTGGTGCAAGGCTCTGCGGGATGAGGATCACCGGCCGGAGCAAGCCGCAGACGGCGGGACTCGTCGCGTTGGGTGAGATGCGCATCGCAATCGGCCGGGCAACTCCCATCCGACTGCGACACTGATCCAGAGTGGTCTTCAAACTCGGCGGCGCCTCCTGCGCCTGGGCCACCAGACCGCGAACGAACCACGCCCGCTGAATGAGCAACAACAGCAGGGCCAGCACGACGGCTACCCAAGCCAGCAGGACCAAAGCCTGCCAACGGATCGTAGGGCGAGCGTCCTCGCTCGCCTTGTCGTGCGGGGACGCACGACCTACAGCCTGGGCCGGCGCCGCGACCGGCACACGGACTTCTGCCACGGATTCCGTCGCGGCAGGGAAGTCCCCCACCGGGCCAGTGAACAACGTACCGTTCCCTGTCCGTTCGGCAGGCTCGGGAGCCGGCGGTTCCTGGAGGCTCGCCGCCGGCGGCTCCAGCGTTTCACCCAGCCAGGCGCCGATGCTGACGGGCGAGCCCAGGGACGGGGGCAACACGAGTTTCACCAGGACCAGCATCCAGATCCAGTGGCGAAAGACCGCGCGGACTCGCCGACGCAGGACGATGTCGAGCGCCAGCAGGATCAGGATCAGCACGCTCGACTGGATGAGCATGGGCAGTGCGAACTCGATGAAGGCCTGTCCTGCCGCGTTGATCGTCTCAATGATCGCGTTCATCGCAATACCTCCGCATCCAAAGATGCTTGCCGACGTGTTTTGTTACATCCACGTACGGGCGAATGATTATTCGCCCCTACCTCTTTCGCGGCGGCGCTTCTTTCGGATCATGCTCTCCAGGTCGGCCAGCTCCGTGTCGGAGAGGGTGTGGCTTTCGAGCAGGAACTGCATCATGGGGGTGAATGCCCCGCCGAAGGCCCGCGTCAGGGTTCTGGCCACCTCGCCCTTGCGGGCCTGTTTCTGCGTGACCGCCGAGCGGTAGAGGATCAGGTTGCGGATGCGCTCGGTGGTGAGCAGACCCTTGGCGACCATGCGGTCCATCAGCGTCTTGACGGTGCTGTAGGTCCACTTTTTACGGGTTTCGAGGGCCTCCTGGACCGTCGGGGCCGCACACGGCTCGTGCGTCCAGACCACCTGGATGATCTCCCATTCCGCCTCGGTCAGCTCGTAGCCTTTTGTTGCCATGACAACCTCCTTTCGCTCTAACGATTACGAGATTGCTCTACAACTGTAAAGACTGCAAGCGCAATTCTGAGATTTTCTCAGAAATCTTCCAACCGGCGTTCCGAGACGGTTATGATGGTCCTCCGGTGGTTCCAGGTTCGTTGAAAGGATCGCGGAATGAACACATGCCTGTCGTGGCTTCTACTGGCCTCGTGCCTCTGCGGGGCAGCACAACCCGCTGAGATGCCCTATCCGCGCATCGCCATGCTCTGGGCCTCGATCCGGGGCGACCGGTCGGTCGAGAGCATGGCCCGCCACGATCTGATTATGACGGGCGTCGGCGGCTTCGGCCTGCGATACGACCGCCGGCCGACCGGACTGGCCGAGGGATTCACCGCCGATTCGGTCGAACGGGCCCGACAGCGTCTTGCCGAGCTGCGAGCGCTCAAGCCGAATGCCCCCATCCTCGCGGAACTGTACTTCTATGAGTACGGCGAAAGCTGGCTGCCCGAAGACCACCCGTGGTGGCTGCGCAGAGAGGGCAAGCGCCAGCAGTTCTGGCCCGGCACCTATCGCATGGACTGGCACAACCCCGAGTTCAGACGTCACGTGGTCACGCTCACGGCGGCGCTGAAGGAGGTCGGCCTCGACGGCGTTTTCTACGACAATCTGCGCGACGAGCCCGAGCCCTGGGTCGCCTTCCTCAAGGAAGTTCGAGAGGCGGTGGGCGACGACTTCCTGCTCCTGGCCAATTCCGGGTACGCCGTGGGCAAGCACGACTTCGCGGCCCCATATCTCAACGGCATCATGTACGAGTCCGGCTGGAGTCACGGCCGCACGGAATGGGACGACTGCATCGCGAAGATGCGACACACCGAGTCGCTCCTGCGCAAGCCGACGATCAGCTTGATCGAGCGATTCGAGGATACCGGCTCGCGTGCGGGATGGCCGGGCGACCCCAATCGCGGCAAGAAGCCTCCCGCCGACCCGCAGGCCCGACGCTGGAGCCTCTGCTTTGCCCTGACGGTCGGCGACTTCTACTATCTCTTCGCCGACAACACCAGCCATCAGCACGACTGGTATCCTGAATACGATGCCAAGATCGGCCTGCCAACCGCACCGGGCGAACGAGTCAGCTCCCACCTGTGGCGACGGGACTACGAAAGAGCGCTCGTTGTGGTCAACCTACCCGGCGCCAGCGAGCCGTACGAGATCGCCCTCGACCGCTCCGCCCGAGACTCCTTCACAAATCGGGCGGGCACCCGATTCGCCATCGCTCCTGGTGATGGTGTCATCCTCGTGTGGCAGGATTGATCGACGCCAGAGATGCAGGGATGCATCGGCAATCGCGCCGGGATCGCCGTCGAAGGCCAGAACAAGCTCGCCGATGGATGCGGAATCATCGTCACGGACCTCGTAGGTTTCCGTCACGACGATGGGACCGGGGGCCACCATGTCCCATTCAACGAAGTTGCGCAGCGTCGCGATCGCGCGCGCGTACACGTTCAGAGCAGGCTGGGCGCTTGGATCGATATACGTCGGCTTGTCCTCCTGTGGGGCCGTGGCGTCCGGATGCTTGTCCGGGGACTCTCCACTTGCCGGTGTCAAGGTCGCGCTGAGGTGTTGGCCCAGCCCCGTTCGCATTGTCCCATTGGATCTGAGCGTGTAACGGCCCGGCACGGTGATCGACCCGTTCGGCACGTCTATCTCGACGCAATTGCTCTCCAGAACGGCCCCAGCCGTTCCTACCACAACTCGGCCTCGCAGAACCATTTTGGGCGTCTCGCTGTGTAACACCGCGTGCTGACACCGGATGCGAAAGACCGTGCGATCGCCCCGACAGACCTGCCAGTCCAATCGTCGGATTCGGACCTCCGTCGTGTTCGCCATATCCACAGGTACCGACCAGTCCGCATTCTGGGCCTGTAGTTCCTCGAACAGGCCCAGCGGCTGGACGCCCTCAGGGGCATCGCGTCGTGGCGCGAAGAGGTCGTGAAGGCCCGAAAGCTCCATGCTCACGACATCGGACGAGTCCTGAGAGAAGAAGCTGGCCTGAAGATTGTCCACGTACACGACCTTATCCGCTGCCGCCTTGAAGACACCAAGGTTGCCGTTCTCGACGCGGAGGTTGTCGAAAACGACCCGGTAGGCGGGCCCTGCCCCTGGCGACGGAGCTTTGAGCCATACCGTCAGCGCACCGGTCTCATTACACTCCAGAACGGGCAGACCGTCGGCCGACGAGACGGCCTCGATCTCCGATCGGCCCGACCACACCGTGTGGGCGACGACCAGAACGACGCCTGTCAGCCAGAACGACCCCAGCCTCAGAAGGTTTCGCCTGCTCAGACAGTCCGAAAATGCGGTTTGCCGAGTTGCGTCCCAGTCCATCTGTCTTGCTCTCATCATCGTTTCACGTCGATACGGCCGCAGTACGCCGAATACATTAACTTCTTATAAAGCAATGTTTTACATGCATGCGGCGATGCGTGGAGCACCCAACGCTTCTGTCCGTCTGGCCGCTTGGTCCTGTTCTGACGTCTGTATCGGCAATTCGGGGCGTGTCAAATAGGGCAATCTAAAGAAGATCGGAGCTTTTGGATCCCGGGCAGTTCGGCAATCGCGTAGGCTGGCGGGAAGGCTTGTGGTGCGCTCTCGGACCGCAGCTCAAGGTCCGAATCACCTGAAGATCGACGAAATTCCTCGAGCGCTCGGCAAAACAGATGCTACGTATTTTCCCGTATTTTCCGCAGTAGGTTCGGGCTAGGCGAATCAGGCCGAACGGCCCCAGACCTCGGTCGCGACAACCGGAAGGGAGGATGCCACGCATGGAGCGGCCTCAGAGGGCCGGCCGTCTCAATCGCATTCTGGGGCCGATAAACGTCCATTTGGGACGGATTCCACATGGCATCGGACATTGCAGCCTCCTGTTGACCGGTCCGTCACCAGCAGGCCTGCCATGGACATTGGTCTCACGAAGCCGCGGCCGCGACGGAATCGTTCTCCCGCAGCCGGCAACCGGCCGCGCATACGACCGAGGGCTCGATCGCCAACGACGAAGTAAAGTGTTGGACAAAGTGTTGCCGATTATGGTAAAATGATGATAAACGGCTATAATCTACTGGAGTACCTCTGGGAGGAGGGCTATCGATGAATGCGCTAACCCATGCAAAAGTTGCGTGCCTTCTCGGCGTTGTGCACTTGGCGTCGTTCACCGCTGCACAGGCCAGAACGATCTATGTCAATACCAGTGGCACGGGCGATTACCCGACCCTTCGCGCCGCTGTGGCGGCGGCCGCCAGCGGCGACACCATCGTCGTGGCGACGGGCACCTACAAGGGTACCGCTGCGGCCGACCTGACGCTTGCCGGAAAGACCCTGACCATCCGCAGCAGCGATCCGAGCAATTCGGCGGTGGTGGCCAGGACGATCATCGACTGCTGGGTCCAGGAGGGGGCCGGGCATCGCTTCGTCAATCTCGGGCCCAACGCCGAACTGACGCTGGCCGGACTGACGATCATCAATAGCTCCGGGAGCCATTCCGGCGGTGTCGTGCTCAGCGAGGACTCCGTTCTC
>Ga0334890_1003056_pt1 | contig 17722 bp, 12 predicted proteins | sample GraSluR1_MG_3_FD_207220 | JGI IMG/M metagenome (GOLD analysis project Ga0334890, IMG submission 207220) | Sludge microbial communities from methane-producing bioreactor in Wageningen University, Netherlands - Granular Sludge_31_08-R1 | ecosystem: Engineered > Bioreactor > Anaerobic >... | reverse complement strand
CACGCGGTGTCCATGGGAAGGGCCCTGCGGGTGGCCAACGATCTCAAGACCCGTCAGCCCCTGGCCTCGGTGATGTTGGTCACCAAGGTCGCCGAAGAACGAGCGGTGCTCGCGGCGATGGAAGAGATCCTCAGGGAGGAGCTCAACGTAAAATCCGTCCTCTTCAGGGAAAACGAAGAAGAGTTGGTGGAATACTCCGCCAAGGCCAACTTCCGCGTCCTGGGCAAGGAACTGGGAAAGGACATGAAGAGCGCCGCCGCGGCCATCGAAGCCCTGGAGCCTCATCAAATCGCCGTCATGGTGGACGGCGGAAGCGTAACTCTGGAAATCGCCGGCCGCAGTCTCGTCCTGGATAAGGATAAGGTGGATGTGCGGCGCACCGAGAAACCGGGGCTGAAGGTCCTCAACGAGGGAACCCTCACCGTGGCTCTCGATACGGTAGTCAGCCCCGAACTTCTGCGTGAAGGCTATGTGCGGGATTTGATCAGGGGAGTGCAGAACCTGCGCAAGGAAACGGGCCTGGAGGTGACCGACCGCATCATCCTCGCGCTTGGGGGTGACGCGGAGCTAAAGGCCGCCTACGAGGAGTTCGGAGAACTCATAGCCGGCGAGACGCTAGCCTCGACTATCGAGTGGACCTTCGCCTTGATGGAGGCGGCTACGACCATAGAAGCCGGGGAGAAAACCTGGCTGGCCTCGATTCGCAAAGCTTAAGCGTGCCGCGCCGGCGCCGGGGCCCGGGACAGGCCCCGGCGCCGGTATGTGCGGGTTTCCGCCGGAGAGAGGTTTCCGTCCCAGCCTCATTCTCGTTCCCATCGCCAAATGCCGAAAAATATTGATTACATTTCACCTTTACCCTGTCGGCGGCGGGGACGTGTGATATATTTTAGCGAAAGCTTTACGGAAAGATCTAAATTCAGGGCGATTGCATTGACTTCAACCCTTGGGAAAGGGGCGCGAGGTCTTTGATCACGTCCCGGTTTTATGGAATTTTTCGTAAAAATGGGTGGACTAGGCAACTTTTACGGTTTATCATGAATAAAAGTACTGCGTTGGATTTATAAACTCAATTTCGCAGGAGGATTTGTATGCATAAAGGCTCGAAACTTTTCGTCGCTTTCATGGCGATGCTCGTAATGACATTCGCCTCATGCGCGACGAAGGACAAGATACCAAGCGAACCGCCACCTCCCGTATCGACGACGACTACGACAGTACCCGCTCCGGTTGTCGGGACGGAAACAACCTCGGGCGCCCAGACGGGAACAGAGCCGGTTGTCACGCCGCAACCTTCCGTTTCCGAAATCGAATTGCGCAATCTCTTTGGACAGGCCAACGCTCTTAAGAGCGAAGCGGCTTCGTACGGAGTCGATAAGGTGCTTCCCGACGATTACGCCAAGGTAAACTCCGAATTCATGACCTTAAAAGCGGAATACGACGGAATCATGGACCAGGTGGGATTCGATGGTGTCAAAGCCTTCCCGCTCAAGGAAAAGTTGGAAAAATCCGTCGCCTCCTGGGAGGAACTTCTCGCCAAGGGCCTGCCAATGCGAGTCGACGAGGAAAGGGAAAAAGCCGCTGGCCTGAAACTCGCGGCCATTTCCGCCGAGGCGCGGGAACTGGCGACCGATCGCTTTGAAGGCGCCGAGTCTCTTTTGGCCGATGCGGAGGCCCTCTACGAAAAAGGCTCTTACACCATGGCCATTCCCGCCTATCAACAGGCTGCGTCGGCGTTCGACGTGACCGCTGAAAAAGCCAAGGCAAACGATCTTCGCTCCACGATCTCGGACAAGGACTATGCCAAATACGCCGAGAACTTCTTCGTTGCCGGCGAGCAGAAATACTACGCCGAAGAAGACCTCTGGGCAGCCGGCTCCCTGGCCGATCTTAAAGCCGGCGCGAATACCCTGAGGGACGCCAACGCCTACTATGGCTATGTGGTCTCGGCCGGCGCCGAGGGGAAGGCCCTCGAAGCCAAGGAGCAGGCGCTGACGGCCCAGGAAAAAGCTCTTGAGCTGGGTGCCGATAAGAACGCCCCCGAACAGTATTCATCCGCCACCGATATCATGAACGAAGCTCTGGCGAATCATGCAGCCGCCAATTACGAAAGCTCCTACCTTTGGTTTGTCGATGCCAAAACAGCCTTTAACGCCGCAGCGGAAGTCTCCGCTGGATTAAAGTCGGAAAACGAGACCGCCTTGGCCGCAGCCAGGGAAGCCGTGGCCGCCAGCGAGAAAAAAGCGGCTACCGCCGGTGTCGAGGATACGGTCTACCTGCCCGAAGCTAAATACTATCTGTCCAGGGCGGAAATTCAAAGCGAAAACGCCCTCTTCGCCGATTCCACTTATAACGCCAACGAGGCGGTGAATTATGCCGGCATGTCCGAGCGTTTCGTGGATGGCAAGATCGCCGAAAAGACCAAGGCCGATACGGCCATAGGCGATGCCAAGACCAGGATGGCCTGGGCGGAGAACAACGAAGTCGCCAAGGACTATCCCGCGGAGTACAAGGAAGCTTCCGCCGCCATGCAGGGCGCCGAGCTGGCCTACGCCAACGAGCGCTACGCCCCCGCCGCCGAGCTGGCCGGCGAGGTGTCGTCCATACTTTCCGACGAGTTCCAGGCTCAGGTATTGGCAGAGCGCGAAAAAACGGCCGCCGCCAACGCGGCCAAAGCCGATGCCGATGCGGCCATGGCGGACGCGCAGGCGAGAATGGCCTGGGCCAACGAGAATGGTATAAAAGAGGATTATCCGGAGGAATATTCAGCCGCTTCGACTTCCATGATTTCTTCTTTCAACGCATTCGGAAAGGCTGAGTATTCCGAAGCCACCGCCAAGGCCAAAGAAGTATCTTCCATTCTCTCCGACGAGTTCAAAGCACAGGTCCAGGCGGACCGCGAAGCCGAGGCCAAGGCCGATACGGCCATAGGCGACGCCAAGACCAGGATGGCCTGGGCGGAGAACAACGAAATCGCCAAGGACTATCCCGCGGAGTACAAGGAAGCTTCCGCCGCCATGCAGGGCGCCGAGCTGGCCTACGCCAACAAGCGCTACGCCCCCGCCGCCGAGCTGGCCGGCGAGGTGTCGTCCATACTTTCCGACGAGTTCCAGGCTCAGGTGTTGGCCGGGCGCGAGGCGGCCACCCGGCTGGCCGCCGAAAAAGCAGCGGCTGACGCGGCCATAGGCGACGCCAAGACCAGGATGGCCTGGGCGGAGAACAACGAAATCGCCAAGGATTATCCCGCGGAGTACAAGGAAGCTTCCGCCGCCATGCAGGGCGCCGAGCTGGCCTACGCCAACGAACGCTACGCCCCCGCCGCCGAGCTGGCCGGCGAGGTGTCGTCCATACTTTCCGACGAGTTCCAGGCTCAGGTATTGGCAGGGCGCGAAAAAACGGCCGCCGCCAACGCGGCCAAAGCCGATGCCGATGCGGCAAAAGCGGCCGCCCTCACCGAGCTGGACAACGCTCAAGCGCGCTACGACTGGGCTAAGGGCAACAACGCCGAGAACAACTATCCCGATCTGTTCGCCAAGGGTGGTTCCGATCTGGCAAAAGCGAAGCAGTCCTACGACTCGGGCAACTATGCCGACGCTTCCGCGATGGCCAAGGAAGCCATGAAGTCTCTCTCGAATATCAAAGCCTTCGCTCCGCTGCCCGCGGTCTATATCGTACGCCTGATACCCGAGCGCAGGGATTGCCTGTGGAGAATCGCCGAGTATCCCTTCATCTACAACAACCCGCTCAAGTGGCCGGTTCTGTACGAGGCGAATAAAAAGACTTTCAGGGACCCCTCCAATCCCGATCTGATCTTCCCGGACCAGGTTCTCAATATCCCCGCCATAAAGGGCGAGAGCCGCTCCGGCACATGGGATCCCAAGAAGACTTACGATCCGCTTCCTAAGAAATAAGTAAAACCGGTCCGGGGGGACCGTAAGCTCCCCGGGCAAGAAAAAGGCCTGCCGTTTCACCGCGGCAGGCCTTTTTCTTGCTTAGTTCCCCGAAGCTTGTTGGAAGAATCAGATAAGATATTAGGGAAGTTTCAAGCTCTCGGTATCCAGCTGATAGAATCCCTTCAGAAGCGAACAAAGCGCCCTGTGGTCCGAGAAGTCGATCGTTTCCCTGGCCGCATGCATGGAAAGCATAGGATGACCTATATCCATGCAACGCAAACCCAGCCTGGCCGCCGTAATAGGCCCTATGGTAGTGCCCGGCTGACTGTCCGCCCTGGCCATATATTTTTGCCATGGGACCTGCGCCGCTTCGCATAGATGACCGAAAAGGGCTTCCGTCACGCAATCGGTGGCATAACGCCGTGAGGCGTTGAGTTTGAGGGCAGGCCCGCCATGGAGGCGCGGGGAGAAACGCCCGTCGTATTTATCCGCATAGGCCGGATTCCAGGCTTGGGCGGCGTCCACGGATACGCAGAGCGACCGGGCGCCCGCCCTGTAGAAATCCTCCGCCTGACCTTTAAGCCCGAGATTGATCCGCGCGAGAACATCCCTGAGAAAGCTGGAGTCGGCGCCCCCGGGGCTTCGCGATCCGATCTCCTCGGCATCCATAAAGCAGGCGACTTGCGTGGCAAGTCCTGGTGCGGCCGCGCAGAATGCGAAGCCCACGGCTCTACAGCCCGCCAGATTATCCAGCCGCGGCGAGTTGATCAGCTCCCCTTCCTTCGGCCTCCTGGGATTTTTCGAAAGGCTATTATCAGCGGCGGTTTCCGAGTCCGGACCGACAGTGCCGGCCGCGGCGCCGGCGCCCGCGAGGTCGTTCGTTCCACCTCCGAAAACGACAGCTTTCTGGGGGTCATAAAACGACAGGTCCATGCTCAGGATGTTCTCTTCCCGTAGGCCCAATTCATCCGCCAATTTCGAAGCCAGCCAGCGCTCCGATTCCTTTGCCGAAGCTTCAGCTGCCAGGATGTCGACAAACACGGGCAGGTGGGTATGGGCTTTAAGTTCCATACCTTTATTGAGCTCCCTGTCCAGGTGTATCGCCAGGCCGGGAATGACGCCCAACGCGCTGTTCGAAGTATAGAGGTAGGTCTTGTATTCTTCCCGGTCCCTGACGACAATCTGGCCGGCGAGGCCAAGCGGCCGGTCAAGCCAACCGGCAAGGATCGCCGAACCATAGGGCTCGACAGCCAGCCTCAGCATGGAGCGATCTCTCAAATCGGCTCCCTGCCTGAGCTTGAGGCAGGGGCTGTCGGTATGGGCTCCCGCCAGAAGATAGCCGGAAAGGCCCATAGAATGGAATCCCGGTCGAAAAGCGATGAGAGCGGTGCCGTCTCTGCGTACGAAGTACACCACCCCCGGCTCCAGCCTCCATACATCCCCTTCCTTGAGCTCCTGCGCTCCCCGGGCGGTAAAAAACGCCGCCAGATTCTCCACCGCATGATAGGGCGTCGGCGACGCGTCGATAAACTCGCAGAGGTTTTTCATGCTGTCGTTCATGCCATCGAACTCCTTCCGATCTTTCTTTTCAGGATTCCCCATCCGAGGCGGAGTCTTTTTGCAGCTCCCGCAGGTCGCTAAAAAGTGAAAAAAGCAGGGTCCGGAGTTCCATGATCTCGGCCTTGAGCGAAGGATCCCCCTTGGTGATTTCCTCCTCCATCGCTCTGCAGGCGGCCTTGAGCCCCAAATCGCGCGCTAAGGCGAGCCGTTTCAGCCTGGCGAGCACGCAGAGATCCAAGGGCGAATAGGCTCTTCTGCCGAAGAGATCTTTGCGGGGGGCCAAAAAGGGAACTTCCTTTTCCCAGAATCGCAGCGTCGAGGCCGGAAGGCCAAGAAGGGCTTCTACTTCGCCGGTGCTGTAGGATTTCATGACTTTTTCCTGGAATTCCAATCCTTCCGGGAAGCCTTGAGCTCCAGGCTCACAGGTATCCCATCCAGGCCGAACTCTTTGCGCATTTTGTTTTTCAGGAAAGAAACGTAGGAATCGGGAACGACCTCCGGTCTGGTGACAAACACGGTGAATTTCTGAGGATTGACCGAGGTCTGCACGGCGTAACGGAGCTTAAATCTCGTGCTCGGGCCTATTGGGGGAGGGTTGCTCTCCACCCATTGGGAAATAGCCTTATTCAGCCGGGATGTTTCGATTTTCCTGCTAAGCATAGCGTGGAGGGAAATTACCGTGTTCATGAGCTTGTCCAGGCCGCTCCCCTCCTTGGCCGATATGGCCACCACCGGGGCGTAAGCCATCTGGCCGAAAAAGAATCTCAGCTTGTCCCTGGAAGCTTCGAAGGTATTTTTTATCTCGGGCATGAGATCCCACTTGCTCAAGGCGAAAATGACACCCCGACCCTCGTCCACCGCGAAGGCCGCTATTTTTTTATCCTGGTCCGTCAGTCCTTCCTGGGCATCGATCATCAAAATCACAATGTCCGCCTGGCTTACCACGGCGATGGAACGGGTGACGGAGTAATACTCCACGTCGTCATGGACCTTCTTTTTTCGCCGTATACCGGCGGTGTCCAGCACGACGATACCCCTGCCCTTCCATGTGAAACGACCCTCGACGACGTCTCTCGTGGTGCCGGGGAGATCGCTCACAATGCTCCGTTCCTCGCCCAGCAGAATATTGAGAAGACTGGATTTTCCGGTATTGGGTTTTCCCATTATGGCGATGCGAATATCGGCCCGTTCCACATCCACGGCCCTGATTTTGGAAAAGTCCAGGCGTTTACCGATCTTTTCGGTCAAAAGATCGATATTCCTATTATGCTCGGCGGAGATGAAAATTACATCGTCGTAGCCCCAGCGGAGGTGGGACCAGGCTTGGTTGTCGCGGTCGGGCAAGTCGGCCTTGTTCACCACCAGGACCAGGCGTTGGCTCATCGGCCTGAGCAGGGCGGCGAACTCCTCGTCCTCAGGACTTATATCGGTCGCGTCGACCAAAAACAGCAGAAGGTCGGCCTTAGTAAGGACAGAGAGGCTGCGAGCCACCACGAGGTCGTCCAGGCCCTCCCGTTCGAGCTTGAAACCTCCCGTATCCACCAGTCTGCAACGAAAGCGGCCGCCGGGCAACAACAACTCGGCTTCGATAGGATCCCGGGTAACCCCAGGTCGCGGATCGGTGATCGCCCGGCGTTTGTGGAGAAGCCGGTTGAAGAGGGTCGATTTACCCACATTCGGCCTGCCCACCAGGGCTACCATGGGGAGATTTTCATAGCGAAAAAGGTTCTGTTCGGGCGTTGCGGATATTTCCGACCCTGGGGTTCCCCTCGCCGCGGGCCCGCTTTTTTCTTTCTTTCCCATGGGTTACCTGCCTAGACCTTGAATCGATTGGCGATATAGGTCGCCACTTGAGTCGAACTGGTCATTTGCATAACCGCCTCGGCGAGGTTTTCCGCATCTTCCAGTTTTTGAGAAAAGAGAAAGCTTTTAACAAAGGGGATCGAGACGGCGGACATGGAAAGTTCGCGCAACCCCATTCCGACCAACAGAAGGGCGGCCAAGGGATCGGCGCCCATCTCGCCGCAGAGGCTGACCTCGATCTGCGCCTTCCTGGCGGCTTCGATGGTCGAGCGGATTAGCCGGAGCACCGCCGGGTTGAAGGGATCGTGCAGGTAGGCCACCTTTTCGTTGCCCCTATCCACCGCCATGGTGTATTGGATCAGATCGTTCGTGCCTATCGAAAAGAAATCGGCCTTCTTCGATAAGGCGTCGGAGCAAAGGGCCGCCGAAGGCACTTCGATCATGATGCCCGCCTTGACCTGGGCAGGCACATCGAAGCCCCGGGCGCGGCATTCCTCCCGGGCTTCTTCCAGGACTTCCCGGGCTCGGACCAGCTCTTCCATGGTGCTGATCATGGGAAACATGATGCGCAGATCCCCAAAAGCCGCGGCGCGGAGCAGGGCTCTCAGCTGGGTGCGGAATATGTCTGTTTTGGAAAGGCAGAAGCGGATCGCCCTCCACCCCAAAAGGGGATTTTTTTCATCCTGGGCGCCCAGTTCGGGAAGAACCTTATCCCCGCCGATATCCAAGGTTCGGATCGTGACAGGTTTGCCCTGCATGCCCTCCACTACCTTTTTGTAAGCCTTGAACTGGGCTTCCTCGCCTGGGATATGGCCGCCTAAGAATAGGAATTCCGAACGGAAGAGGCCTATGCCGTCGGCTCGCTGCTCCAGGACGGAGTCGAGCTCCTCGGGCACCTCGATATTGGCTTTTAAAAAAATCCTCTGCCCATCTTTCGTGGCGGCGGGGAAGTCCCTGATCCCGGAAAACTCCTTTTCCCGGGCAATCCTCAGGGAACGGGCGGCCCTTTCTTTTTTCAACGCCGCCTCGTCGGGATCTATAATCACAAGGCCCCTGTCCCCATCCACGATAATGGAGGTTCCTCCCCTGACATCGGCCATGAAAGGCCCCAATCCGAGGACAGCCGGGATTCCGAAGGCTCTGGCGAGAATCGCGGCGTGGCTCGTCCGACCTCCGGCTTCCAGCGCTATGCCCCTGATTTTCGTGCGGGCCATTCCCACCATGTCCGAAGGCAAAAGGTCCCTGGCGATGAGTATGACTTCCTTCTCCAAATCGGCAAGGCTGAAGCGCTCCCGGTGCAAAAGGTGTCCCAAAATCCTGTGCATGACGTCGTGAACATCCGAAACCCGCTCCTGTATATACGGGTCCTGGGAGGAGGAAAGCTGATCGATCATTTCCTGTTCGAGGGTAAAAACGATGCTTTCGACATTCATCAGTGTGGCGTGCAATCTTTCCTGGACCTGCCCCCACACCTCGGGATCGTCCAGCATGAGAAGATGGGCATCGAAAATCGCCGCCTGTTCCTCGCCCGCTTCGGCGAGGGCCTTCCCCCGAAGACTTTTTACTTCTTCCTTCGCCTGGGCGACGGCTTCCTGAAAGCGTTCGAATTCCCCCGGGGTATCCTCGGATTGAATGGAATAAGAAGGAATAGCGCCGCTGTAATCATCGGAGTATAAAAACGCACGGGCTATTGCAGCGCCGGGGGAAGCGGCAACGCCGCGGATTTCTCGCATGAAAGGACTGTAGCAGATATTAGCCCCATCGTCAAATAATAGAGCCCCGATCCTCGACGGGGGAAACCAATTTTTATACGGACACTTGGGCGCTTTGGGTTATTGGAGGACGTTGATAGGGTTTACCAGCTTACCGTTTTTATACACGGTAAAATGAAGGTGCGGACCCGTGCTATAACCTGTGTTGCCCGAAAGCCCCACCCGGTTTCCCCGGGCAACATACTGGCCTTTTTTTACTAAGATAGAGGAGAGATGGGCGTAGAGGGTTTGCCAGCCTCCGGGATGTCGCAGCATGACGTAGTTTCCCATTATGGGCGAATAGCCCGTCTCGCCCACGCTGCCCTCCATGGCCGCGGCGACGGGGGTCCCGGAAGGCACGCCGATATCGATGCCGTTATGGAAACTGTTTCTGCCGGTAAACGGATCACGTCTCCAGGAAAACCAGGAGGTGATATAGCCTCGGACAGGCCAACGGAAAAGATCCCCGGCGATCTCCCGTAAGACGACGCTTGGGAGCTTGGCGTCGGGCAGAAAGAGTTTCTTTCCAACTTCGATGTCGTTTTTCAACAGGCTGTTCGCTTCTATGAGCCGATCGGGGGAAATACCATATTCCTCCGCTATGGAATCGATGTTATCCCCTGCCTTGGCTTGGTAAAGAATTCCCGACATGTTGGGTATCTTCAACAGCTGTTCCGGCCGGATCGAGCGGGCGGCCTGTATTTCGTTGATGCTGAACAGAGTATCGACGGTAACGCCGAAAGCCTCGGCGATGCCCGATATGGTATCCCCCCGCTTTACCTGGTAGACAGAGTAAAACAATCCCCCATCCTCCTCTCGGGGCTCGGCATCGGGTACGATTGTATTGAAGTCAACACTTCCAACCGCGAAATCGGGACCGGGCATGGGTCGGAAGCTCGAACCGACCAGGGTTATGAGGCAGAGAACGGTAAAGAGTGTCTTAAGCAAGGAGGATACGCTGGCTATCCTCAGAAGTATATCAGTATGCGAAGGTCTGGATCGCGACCTCACCATTCGCTCCGGTTACAATAGGATTAGGTCAGTATAACGGAGCTCCGACGTAGGCGCAATCGCTTTTTTGAAATTTTCTCCCAGGCCAAACTTTCCCCGGGATGGTCCTAGTCCATTACGCCCTTGCGCCAAGCTTCGTATTACATTATCGTCATCGAATCATGGTAGTCAAAAAGATTTTTCTCGCCGCGCTGCTCGCGGGCATTTTTGTGGGAGCGGCGCCGGCGTTCAGCATACGATCCCCTTCCATATCCGTCAGCACCAAGACTGTTACGAGTCCCGGGGCAGGGATTGTCAATATTTCCGCCATTCCCAGCGATGCATGGATATCCGTCGACGGAGGCTCCGCGTCGTTCGCCGGCTGGGCGGGGCCCCTCTCTCCCGGACAGCACAGCATCTCGGCATGGGCGAAGGATCATTACTCCTCCCAATTTTTACTCGTCGTGGAGGAAAACACCAGCTATACGGTAAGCCTGGAACTCGAACCCCATACCGGATTTTTAGCCTTGGAGATTCAGCCCCCGGATGCCGAAGTTTTTGTCGATGGACAGAAGATCCAAGGTTCCCTGGTCGAAATTCCAGTGGGCAGAAGAACCATACGTATAAAAAAATTCGGCTACGATGAGCACCAGCTCAGTCTCACCGTTCGTTGGCAACGCATTTCCGTTCTCAACATCGGCCTAAAACCATCGGTGTTCGAGGTTAAGGCCTGGAGCCTTAGACCGGAGATTTTCAACCCTTCGAACAAAGGTTCCTACGGGCGTACGGTCCTTTCGTTTTCCGTAACCGCTCCAGGAAAAGGCTTGCTGGAAATAAGCGACAGCTCAGGAATCAAACGTTTCGAGCGCGAACTCCCGGTATTCACCACCTGGTCCCAGCGTTTCGTCTGGCAGGGACGGGACGACAGGGAAGCGGCTCTTCCCGACGGCGAGTACCTGTTTAAGATTTCCCTATGGCCGCTTCCGGAGAGCGGAGCGGGCGCCGAAAAAGCCCCTGCCGCCGGCGGCGACAGCCCTGCCGTCGATGACGTGCCCAGCGCCGACGACGAACCCGACAACGGAGCCACAGTAAGTTTCACGACAAGGGTTCGGATCGACTCCAGCAGAATAATTGCTCCCTCCGGCGCTCAGGCGGCTCGACCTGGGTTGCTCTATTTTCCCGATCCGAAGATTGCCCGCCTCCTCCCCGGCAGCGCCGAGATACTCGGCACATACCCCCGGGGAGCCTCTCTCGCCCTGGGATTCAAGCTTGGTCCTTCCACCATGATGGCCCTGGAGGGCTCCTTCGATGTCGCCCCCGCGGGAGGCCTTGGCCTATCCTTCCTGCAAGGCTTCGCCGCCGGCGGGAAGTTCGACCTCGGAGTCCTGGGACGCTTCGCCTGGAACAGCGACCTCTCGCCGAGCTATCCCGGCGCCGCCTCGGAGGCGGAGATCAGCCTCCCCCTTGCCGCCAGCTTCGGCGGACTACGTTTCGGCGCGGCCCCGGGCCTCGTCTACGATTTCAACACCAGGGACATCGAAGGCAGGGCCGGACTGGGTCTGTGGTACGAGAATCAGAGCATCCTGACGGGGATATCGGCGCAGAGCGACTTCGGCGGCGCCGCGCCCGTGAGCGCGTCTAATCCTCTGCGCCTGGCGCTGGAAGCCCGGGTCCTCCTGGATTCCACCCCCCTGACCTTCATGCTGCGGATTTCGGGCGACTTAAGCCCAGCGCTTAGTTCACCTACGGCCAGCCTGGGCTTCGGAGTGGTCTGGTGAGCACCATACAGCCCACAACCAGGGCGAATCCCAAGGTCGCCGTGCTCTCCTGCGACGGCTACGATCCGGAAATCCTCGACAAAATTATTGATCAGGCGGCCGGGGAGGCGGGATTTCCCGATATAACAGGCAAAAGAATACTGGTAAAACCCAATCTCCTAAAAGCCGCCGCCCCCGAAGAAGCGGTAACCACCCATCCCGGCTTCGTCGCCGCCGTGCTGCGCTTTCTTTGGAAGCGAGGGGCGGCCTCCATTCAGGTGGGCGATTCGCCGGGGCACCAAAACAGCAGGGCGGTGGGCAAGGCTTCGGGGATTTTCCAAGCCGCCATGGACGGGGGGGCCTCCTGGGTAGATTTTGTCCCGGGGGAACCTCGGCACGCCGCCGGGGCGAAGCTGGTAAAGAGTTTTAGACTTGCCTCCGCCCTGGATGACTGCGATCTGGTGGTGAATCTGCCCAAGCTGAAAACCCATCGTCTCGCCTCCTATACCGGCGCCGTCAAAAACCTTTTCGGGCTCCTCCCCGGGCTGGCGAAGAGCTCGATGCACCTTCGCTTTTCCGACAAGATTCAGTTTGGAACCATGTTGGTCGATCTCGGCCTGTCCATTGAGAACAGCTTTCATTTTTTAGACGGTATCGTGGCCATGCAGGGAGAAGGTCCCGGGAACGGGGATCCTTTCCCTCTCGGCCTTGTCTTCGCCTCGAAGGACGCGGCGGCCTTGGACTGGGTGGCCGCGTCCACCATAGGCTACGATCCCCGGAAAATTCCTTATCTGAGGGACGCGATGGGGCGGGGCGGGCATGCCCTGGAATCCCCCGGAATAGATACGGGCTCTTATGTGATCGAAAAGAAGCGGGCGAAGGGATTCAAGCTTCTTCCCTACACGGCCCAGGCGAATGCTTCTCTCTCCGAGATCCCCCATTATCTCGAGCCCCTCGCCATGCGTTTTTTAGCCGAAAGGCCGATCTTCAACAAGAAGCGCTGCGAAGGCTGTTCGGCCTGCATACGGATTTGCCCGGCGGAAGCCCTGGAACTGGGCAGGCTCAAGGACGGAAAATTCCAGGTGCTCATAGACGACAAAGCCTGCATTACCTGTTACTGCTGCCATGAAGTATGTCCCGTCGGCGCCGTCTCCATCGGGAAGATAGTATGGAGACCGGGGCGACAGAGGAAGGGCAAATGAGTCATATGGATCTGAGCCGCTATCTCGATTTCGGCCAAGAGAACGACTACAGGAAGCTGGAATTGCCCCCCCCTGTGAAGCGGCGGGGGCGGCTCGGCATCGAGGCGCGGGCCCTTGCCGAACTCTCCCGGATCGCTTTTTCGGAGATAGCATTCAAGTACCCAAAAGGACACCTGGAAGGCTTGGCGGCCATGCTGGACGACCAGCGAAGCTCCCAGCGGGAGCGTTTCGTCATCGAAACCCTGTTGAGAAACGCCGCGGTCGCCGCGGAGGGGCTTTTCCCTACCTGCCAGGACACGGGCACGGCCCTGATCTATGGATGGAAGGGGGAGCTGCTGAACTGCGGAAACTCACCTTCCCTCCCCGGCGAAAAAGGCGCTTGGAAACGAAAAGGCGCCGAAGACGAGGCCGCCGCCCCGGGGGACATCGCCAGCCTCCTGGCCGAAGGAGCAGGAAAGGCATACGCGGAGCGCAGATTGCGAGCCTCCCAGCTCGGCCCTCTGAATGCCCTGGCCGAGGGCAATACAAAGGATAATCTGCCGGCCCTCGTGGATATCCGCGCGGTACCCGGCGATTCCCTTAGACTACTCTTCGCCGCCAAGGGAGGAGGTTCCACCAGCAGAACCAGCCTTAGCATGGAGAGTCCTGCCATGCTCCGGACCCAGGCGCTGAAAACCCAGCTGGAAGCCCGGATACGGGGGCTCGGCGTGGCGGGCTGTCCGCCCTATACGATCGCCGCTGTGCTCGGCGGAGCTTCCCTTTCGCAAACCCTCTACGCCCTGGAGCTGGCCAGTTACGGACTCCTGGACGGGCTTTCGAAGGAGGCGACCGGCGACGGTACTCCGGTGAGAAGTCAGGAGTGGGAAGAAATCATGGCCGAAATTGCCGCCGAGACAGGGTTGGGCGCCCAGTGGGGAGGACGGCAGCTAGCCCTGGACACCCGTTTTATCCGCCTGTCCCGCCACGCCGCCACCCTGCCCTTCGCGCTGGGCATTTCCTGCTCGGCGCACCGCAAAGCCCGAGCCTTCGTAAACAACCAAGGCTGGTATCTCGAAAAGATGGAGGAGGACCCGGCGCGGCTTCTGCCCCGATCCGTCAATCTCCTGCCCGGGGCGGTGGAAATCGATTTCGACACCCCGAAAGCCGTCTGGCTGGAAAAGCTGCGGAGCCTCAGAGCCGGAGATCCCCTCCTGCTCTCGGGCAGCGTAACCCTGGCCAGAGATGCGGCCCATGCCCGGATAGCCGCCTCCATGCGCGAAAAAGCCGCGGCGCCCGCCTACATGACCGAGCACCCTGTTTTCTACGCCGGCCCCACCGAACCCGCCCCGGGCAGGGTCAGCGGATCCTTCGGACCCACCACCGCCTCGCGGATGGACCCGTATATGGAAGAACTGACCCGGGTGGGAGCCTCCTTGGTGAGCATCGCCAAAGGGGGAAGAGGCGCCGCGGCGATCAAGGCCATAGCCGCTTCCAAAGGCGCCTACATAGCTTGTATCGGCGGTGCTGCCGCCCTCACCGCCAGGGAACACCTGCTCGAAAGCAAGGTTATCGATCATGCCGATCTGGGCATGGAAGCGATCCGTCTCGTACGCCTCAGCAGACTACCCGCCCTTCTCGTGATTGACTCAAACGGCGGGAATTTCTATGCTTGACTTCCCATGAAGTCATCGGGAACGCCGAATCTCACAGGACGACGATTCGGGACGATATATTTTCTGTTCTTCGCCATTTACGGAATAACACCCTACCTCCAGGTTATCCTGAGAAGGCTCGGCTACAGCCCCGCCGCGGTAGGCCTTTTTCTGGGCCTCTTCGAACTCGTGGGCATCGCCGGCCCGATCGTCCTGGCCAGAAAGGCGGACGCGCTCGGGCGCTTCAATCCTTTTTTAATCGCTTCGGGTCTAGGAATCATCCTCGGCATGGGGCTTCTGGTGTCGGTCAACCACGCTATCGCCGCCGTAATCGGGCTCGGTTTCGCCTCCCTCGGTCTCAAGACTCCGGTGCCCGTCTTGGACACGGCCTTGCTCCGGGCTATCGAATCGGATCAGAAGGAAGGGAAAAGAACGCCGAGCTATGGGCTCATGCGGGGCATAGGGTCCATCGGCTTCGTTATCGTAACCCTGATCGTGCAATTCACCCCGGGCTTCGAGACGAGCGCTCCGATCGTGATGGCGGCGGTGATGGCCTTCCTCTCCTGCGTATTTCTCGTCGCTCTTAAATGGCTTCCGGAGACCGGAGACGGAACAGACCACAAGACAAGGCAAAAAGTGAGCTTCGGATGGATAGACAGCACATTTCTTCTAGGCTTGGCGGTGATCGTACTGGGAAGGGTCGCGATGGCGCCGGTGAATTCCTTCTTTTCCCTCTATCTGGTGGAGTCCCTGGAGTGGCACGCCATCGGCGCCATGTCCGCCCTCGGCGCGACGGTGGAAATACCCATGATGATGCTCGCCTGGCGCTATATGTCAAAAAGAAGCCCCATGCAAGCCATCTCACTGGCATCGGTGGCGATCGTCCTCAGACTCCTCACCTACGCCCTGGTACCGACAAAGACGGGGGCGATCGTGGGACAGCTTCTCCATTCGCTCTGCTACGGCCTCTTCCAGCCCGCGACGGTGGCCTTCGTCAACCTGAAGACCCCTCCGTCGGAGCGGACCACGGGCATGGCGATTCTTCTGGGAATAGGCATGGGCTTTCCGGCCTTTATCGGAAGCGCCCTGGGCGGGCTTGTCGTGGAGTGGGCGGGCTACCGTTGGCTCTTCGCATCCTTTAGCGTATTCGCCATGGGAAGCCTGGCCCTGTATTTTTCCAAACGGAGCCTGCTTAACCTGGTGCGCTGACAGCGCCTCGTCCGGCGCGCCGACCCAGGGCCGGCTTTGTATTAATTTAGAGCCTGCGCAAGGAGGGTAAACCCTTGCTGGCCAGACATTTTTCGGCGAGGAACAGGGCTGTGCACATAAGCGCGTGGCTGAGTTCCCCCTCCCCCATGGAATCCAGGATTTCACCGGCCGGATAGAGATCTGCATCGACAATCTCGTGTTCGTCCAGATGCCGCTCCACGGCGGGATACGGGTCCAGGGCGACGAATACGTGGTAGCGGTTGCCCTGGATCGCCGGATTGGGATAGACGGTGCCGGCGTGAAGCAGGGTTCCAGGAAGATAGCCCGTCTCCTCCGCCAGTTCCCGGGCAGCGGCTTTTTCCGGCGCTTCGTCGGTCTCCACCACACCGCCGGGGAATTCCAAGCTCGGCTTATCAGATCCGTGCCTGTACTGACGGACCATCAACAGCCTTGCCTCGGTTCCCCTGCCCAGAATAGGAACGACCACCGCCCAGTCCCTGGCCTTGATGACAGAAAAGCAGCCCAGGCGCCCGTCGGGAGCCTGGCTGTTTTTTTCATGCACCGAAAATACGCTGCCCGAGTACATCATTCGCGTGGAAAGAGTATTCCATCGCTCTCCGCCCCTGCCGTCGCCCGCCACCATGGAAAGCCTCCTTAAAAGGGACATCCTAACGAAGCCCGATAGGAGCGGCAAGCCTTCCTGTCCGGGCGACCGGCGGGGAAAGGCGATATTGCACGCCCCGAATCGATGGGCTAGGATGGACACATGACCCAGGGGAAAGGCGGATGAGCCTGACAGTCGTTATTCCTGTCTACAACGAAGAAGAAAACCTCCAGCCCCTCGCCCGGACCTTGATGGAGGTTCTGGCGGGGCAGCCAGCCTTTACAATCCTTTTCGTCGACGACGGAAGCGGGGACGGAAGTCTCGCCCTGCTGAAAAAAATGGCCGCCCAGGACAAGCGTATCGCATACCTAAGTTTGAGCAGGAATTTCGGCCATCAGGCAGCGCTCCGGGCGGGGCTCGAGGTCGCCCAAGGCGACTGCGTCGTGACCATGGACGGCGATTTTCAGCATCCGCCCGAGCTTATCCCTTCGATGATCGAAGCATACCGGAAGGGATTCGACATTGTCGCGACCCGAAGACTCGACGCGGTCCCGGACGGGGGCAAGGGCCTTGCTCCGGGCAAAAGGCTGAGTTCCCGGCTCTTCTACGCCCTTATGAAGGTGCTCGGCGATGTGAAAATCGAGCCGGGTTCGGCGGACTTCAGGCTTCTGTCCAGAAGGGCGGTGAAAGCGCTCCTCTCCATGCCCGAGCGAACCCTCTTCTTGCGGGGAGCCGTGCCCTGGATAGGCTTTCCTTCCACCGAACTCAGTTACAGGCCGGGAAATCGCCGGAGCGGAAGCAGCAAGTACAGCTTTTCCGCGATGTTCTCCTTCGCCCTGGACGGAATCACTTCCTTCAGCGTGAAACCGCTCAGACTCGCCTCCATGTTCGGCTGCCTGATATCCGCCGCGGGGTTTTTATACGCCCTTTACGCCCTTATCGTTCGACTGTTCACCGACAAAACCGTGGAGGGCTGGACGAGTCTTTTGATCAGCGTGCTCATCATCGGGGGGATTCAGCTTATATTCATGGGCATCATCGGAGAATATCTGGGCAAACTCTTTCTGGAAGCCAAGCATAGGCCTCACTACCTGGTAAAGGAACGCTCTCCCGGTTTGCCGCAGGATGGGGGGGGAATAGAACGATGAACTGGCTGCTCCTAATCTGTGGAATCCTCTTTTCGGCCTCGGCCCAGCTTTTATTGAAACAGGGCGCCCGACTCAAGCTCTGGAGCGCCTCATGGATCGCCCTGGCCGGCGGGGCCGCATTGCTCTATGCCTTGTCCTTCGCCGTCTACGCTTGGGTTTTGAGAAAGCAAGACATAA
>Ga0334890_1003052_pt1 | contig 17751 bp, 16 predicted proteins | sample GraSluR1_MG_3_FD_207220 | JGI IMG/M metagenome (GOLD analysis project Ga0334890, IMG submission 207220) | Sludge microbial communities from methane-producing bioreactor in Wageningen University, Netherlands - Granular Sludge_31_08-R1 | ecosystem: Engineered > Bioreactor > Anaerobic >... | reverse complement strand
CCGAGTGCGGAGGGCTGATGTACCTCTGTGAGGAGATCGACTGGGGCGGAGAGTCCCGCCCGGCCGTCGGCCTGGTTCCGGCAAAGACCAGGAAGGGGGGGCAAAGGATCGTCAGCTACACCGAGGGGGAGTTTATCCGGGACTGCTCCATGGGCCCCCGGGGCGCATCCTTCCTCGGCCACGAGTTCCACCACTCGGAGCTGGTCCTGGACCCGGGAGCAGAGGTGGAGTACGCCATCCGCCTCCGGCGGGGGACGGGGATCGATGGGGTGAGAGACGGGATCGTCGATGGGAACCTCGTCGCCTCCTACAACCACTTCCATGGAGCATCCTATCGGCTCTTCCCGAGCCATTTCATAAAGTCCGCCCGGGAGGCAAGGGATAAATAAACTGCCCTCTTTTTGGGTTTGGTGATGATAAATGGTGAAGATGCCCCCCAAGGTGAGAGAGACCCTGGAGAAGCAGTGGCCGATCCCCTTCGCCACCGCCTCCTCTGAAGGAAAGCCGAACGTCGTCTTCATGGGAATCCTGAAGGTAAAAGACGACGAGACCCTGGTCTTTGCCGACAACTTCTTCAACAAGACCGCGACCAACCTGGCGGAGAACCCACAGGCCTCGGTCGTCTGCTGGACCAAGGACCCCAGGAGGTCCTACCAGATCAAGGGGAGGGTGGCCTTCGCGGAGGAGGGGCCGATCTTCGAGGAGATGGCGGAGTCGGTCCGGGCCCGCAAGCCCGACCTCCAGATGAGGCGGGCCGTGATCTTCAAGGTCGAGGAGATCTACGAGGCTAACTCCGGCCCCACCGCTGGGGATCGGATCGCCTGATCCCGGCATCCAGGTGTCGGCAAGGGCAGGGCCGTCGCCCCAGTGATGCGGGGTGAGCCTTCTATTCTCCTTATTTCATCAGGAATTTTCACGGTTGGCTCTTCCGCCCTTCAGGCCCTCTCTTCGGCCCCATCCCCCCCGGCGGAAAGAGTAAATATATTGCTATTCTATTTGAAGAAAGGTGATCTAAATGGTGAAGATGCCACCAGATGTCAGAGCAACCCTGGAGAAGCAGAAGCCCGCCCCCGTCGCCACCGCCGACGCCTCGGGAACGCCGAACGTCGTCTACGTTGGGTTCTTGAAGGTCCTCGACGACGAGACGATCATGATCGGAGACAACTTCTTCTACAAGACCGCGGCAAACCTCGCCGAGAATCCCAAGGTATCGATCCTCTGCTACGATACCGAGACGAAGAAGTCCTTCCAGATCAAGGGGACTGCGACGGTCCATAAGGAGGGGAAGCACTTCGACGAGATGACCAAGTGGGTTCTCGCCGTCAACAACAAGCTTCCGGCGAAGGCGGCCGTGGTGGTGAAGGTGGAGGAGGTCTTCAATGCCATGTGGGGGCCGACGGCGGGAAAGAAGGTAGTCTGATGGGGCGGCTTCGGGATCTGCCCTAGCCATTTTTTCCTTCGGGGCCTCCATTAGAAGGTGGCTTTTTTCTTAAGAAGAAGCCTCAGAGACCGTTTAAGGTGATGGGAGGAGATTGACCTTGAAAGAGGATAAAGCCATCAGATCCAGCGCAGCGAAGCTCTTTCGCCTCTCCGAAGACGAGTGCGACCTGGTGAACCGGATCGTCCTCGAGGAGATCTTGGCCGAGTCGAAGGACACCCACGAGTTCGTCCAGAGGACCCTCGACCGGTTCGCCGGGACCGAGGGGGAGAGGAGGGCCTTCCTCGCGGGCCACATCACCGGCTGGGTCCTGATGAAGGCGGATATGGACATGGATATCGACTCTTACTTCGCCGACTCCCGGTCGAAGGGCCCTGCGGGGCAGAACACGTAAGCGGCAAGCAGAACCAGCGCCCGCAAAAACAGGGCGATCGAGGGGAAGGGCGCGAAAAAAGGGAAGACAAAGGGGAAGGGTTTTTCAGCGGGACGGATCTTTGCATACCCTACTTTGAGGACGAGACTCCGACTCCGGACCGGGATGAACGGCCGGGATCTGTGGCGGCTCTGGTGCGACCAGTTCGACGATGAGCTGGAGGCTTTGGCCGAGGCGATCTGGGCCGCAAACAAGATGGTGAAGACGGAATCCCCCCAGGCTAGGGACCGGTTCTACGCCATAAAGGACGAGTTCATCCTCAGGTACGCCACCAGCGGCCGGAAAGTCAGAGACGAGCCGCCCCCACCCTGGTACCGCGGGGTCGACGGCTCGACCAGGACACTATACTGCTACCGGGTCCCTGTGGGCGAGAGGGTCTATCGGCTCCACAGCTACCTCCGCCCCCTAAAGGTGGAGGAGGGGCTCGCCGAGGAGGGCGAGGAGGGGGGCGGCTCCTCCGTCGACGAGTGGTCGTGGCTTCCGATCTCTTTCGACGAGTTATATAAGATGCTCGCGAGCTATGCCGGGGATCGGTGGGGCTTCTCGGATCGTAGGGTGGGATGAATCGAGAAGAGGAAGATAGGGAAGGGGCGTCAGAAGCTATGAAAATGAAGACTGGAGGTGCCGGTTTGGGGCGGCCGCGCCCGCAGTGGGTCGCCCTTACCCCGGCCTCTAAGGTCCGAGGCTCAGGACCGCCCACAGCAGGTTGAAGTCATTCTGACGCGCCCTCACCATCTCGACGAAGCTCGGCTCGGCCCCCACCTCCCCCCCGATGGAGACCCATCGGTCGAGGCCGAAGGAGTAAGCATGACCTCCATGATAACCGTCGTACCTCAGGACCGGCCCCTTGACGCCTTCGAACCTCTCTCCGCCGACGACCCCGCCGTAATACAGCCCGGGGCCGTGAACCCCCTCGAACATCGCCGATGCGGCCGGAGCCAGCAGAGCCAGCACCATAATAGCTATTTTGTATCCCAGCATTCGCATCACCTTCTTATCGAGCATCAACCATCCTCGATCTATGATCCGCCAGAGCTGCCAGACCCTTCCAGTAACTGAAGGTCCTCCATGGCCTTTTTAATCCGGCGGGCTTCCAGCTATATCATGCCGGGATAGGCGAAAAATGTTTCGATGATTGGGCAACCCGGCCTAAGGTTTCGCCTGGCCGGGGGCGGCCGAGCCCCATCAAGTCTCACCACCGCTGGGACCCGGGGGCCTCTCGTCGGAGGGTCCTTTCGACGTCCCGGCCATCTCCTGGGTGGGTCCAGGTTTCTCTTTTTTCAAAGATCTTCTTTTGCCCATCCACCATTTGACGATTGGAATTATCAAGACGGTGGCCAGCCACTGCCAATATTTTTTAATAAAATTTTTGCCGTCGTTGAGGTAGTCGGAGGCGGTCATCTCTTCGACGGTCACCGTGACCGGCCACTCGTCGAGCCTCTTCTTAGGCGCCCACCCAGCGACCCCAATATTCGAGATATCCTTGTAATACACCACCAGCTTCAGGGTCTGATCGCCTTCTTTGGTGGGTACCACCTCCCAGACCCACATGGGCAGTTCCCCTATATCGGGGCAGTACATCTGTTGAGCCTTCCCTTCCTTGAGGGAGATGACGAAATTATCTCCCGTCAGACTGACCTCATACTCGCACTTGGGCGAAAGGTTGACCTCCTCGTAGATGGCGTATTCTTCCTCGAGGTACCCCGCTAGGCGCTCCCGATCTTCTCCCAAAGTTACATTTATTTTATACTTGTGGCGTACAATCATCTCTCTGGGCGGATCCCAGCCGACCATCCCGAGGGCCTTCTCAGCCATCTTCTGATAATCTTCCGAGGAGGGCTGAGCGGGAGCCGTTGCTTCTGTCGTCCTCTCCGAGGGCGGCTGATACGGTACCCCCTTTCCGATCGTTGTTCTGACGTCACCAGGGACACCGCCCGTATATACCGTTCTGTCGACCGGGGTCGTGTCCGTGGACCGTATCTCGACGGAAGTCTCACCCTTTGGATACCCCGATTCTTCCCGGATGCAGTTGCCAAAATACGTATCGTTATCGATCAGCACGTCGTACGTGTTATCCCTTGTAAAATTATCCTCTACTGTATTATTCTCCGAGGAATTGAACGAAACCCCAACTTCATTTTTATTAATGTAATTATCTTTTAACTCGTTGAGATTCGACTGGTAGAGGTAAACTCCGATTCGGTTATAGCTGGCGGTGTTGTTTTTGATCAGGTTCGATGACGAGTCGCAGAGGGCGATCCCATCAGAATTATTGGAGACTCCATTATCGGTGAGGTTGTTTTTCATCGAGTTTATGAGGGTGATGCCGCAGGCGGAGCTGTCGTTGGCGACGTTTCCTGCCACGGAACTGCTGCGACAATTCATAAGTGCCAGGCCGTTCACCTCGTTCCCGTGGAGGACGTTATCGGCGATCCCGTTCTCATGGGAATCCTCAAGCTTGATGCCGGCGAGGTCGTTGTAGCTGGCATCGTTTCCGGTGATGTGGTTGCGATCGCTTGCAGACAGACGGATTCCATACTCAACGTTATGGCTGCCGATGTTCCCGGAGATGGTATTTCCGTCGGATGACTCAAATAAAATGCCGTTTAAATTATAACTGCCGTTATTGGCCTCTATCCTGTTATCCTCGCTCTCCCTGATCTCTATTCCGCTCTGATCATTGTAGCTGGCATTATTATCCTTTATTATGTTCTCGTTCGATTTTACGATGAAGATTCCAAACACGTTATTGTAGCTTGCATTGTTCTTCGAGACGTTGTTTCCGAGGCTGCTTAATAGGTAAACCCCGATATCATCGAAGCTCGCATTGTTCTCGTTCACCGTGTTGTAATGCGAGCCCTTGAGGTAAACGCCGCCTTTCCTGTTATCCGGGGAGACGACGTTTCTCTTGATCGTATTGTTGCCAGAATCTTCCAATTTGATCCCATAGTCGCTCTTTTCTATGACGTTATCGATGATCGCATTTCGATATGCTCCGATAAGTCCGATTCCATCCCTCAACCCGCTCCCACTATTATCTCTGACCTCGTTATCCATCGATCGGTCGAGGAAGATCCCAGTGGCATCGCTGCCATCGTTGCTGACCCCATTTCCGGCGATCGTGTTGTAGGAAGAATCCTGTAATAAGATGCCTACTTTCTGGTTATCGACGATAACGTTGTCGTCGATGGTGTTCCCTTCGGATCGGACGAGGCTGATCCCCCCGCTTCCTTCGCTTATGTTGTTCCCTTCGATCGAATTATTCCGGGATCTGTTGAGGTGGATGCCGTCGGCGTCAGAATGGCCGATGATGCGGTTGGCCCTGACGGTGTTCTTCTCGGACTCATGAAGTTCAATTGAATTTTTATTTTTTAATACGTTATCTGCTATCGTGGAGTTGGCCGTATTATATAATCGAATTCCGTATCCGGTCTCATCGAAGACCTGTTCCTTTATTGTGATGTTGCTGCAGCTGAGGCAGTAGACGACGGCAGCATCCTCCGAGGTCGAATCGATGGTCATGTTGGCCGCTAAAACCAGATAATAAATGGCGCCTCCATCAATCCGGTTGCTGGTATCTATGTAATTTAGGCCGGCGGCCTCGAAGCTCCGACCGTTCTCATACATAACGTTCTTCCTCAGGGTGTTGTATTGGGACCTCTCCAGGGAGATGCCGTAATCGGCGTTGAAGCTCACATTGTTCCCTTCGATCGTGTTATTCCCGGAGTCCTGGAGAATAATTCCCAGGCCGTTCTTGGTGGCATTGTTCCCCTGGATGTAGTTTCCCTGGCCCCTCAAGATCAAGATGCCAAATCCGTTATGGTTGACATTGTTCGCCTCAACGGAGTTGTTCATCGAGCCGTTGAGGACTATCCCGGTCCCCGCACCATCATTATATATAGTAATATTTATTATTTTATTATTATTAGAATACACTTTCACTCCTGCCGCCCCTTCTGGAGATCTAGTGCGGCTGTAGTTCGTGGCGGCGAATCCCTCAACCACGACCCCGTCGGCGGAAAGGGTTATCGAGCTCCCGTTTCCTCCCCCGTCCACCACTGGCAGCCCGACCCCCCTCAGGGTGAGGGGCTTATTGACCTCCACGTTTTCGCGGAAAGGATCTCTTCCCCCCTCCACCAGGATCGTATCCCCGGGGCTCGCCAGCTCTATCGTCTCCTGGATCGATTCGCTCTGACTCACAACCCAGGTCTCTCCTTCCGCCAACCCAAAAAAAAGAATTGAAATGGCCAACATCAAGCTTGCGAGGTCGTTCAACGGATATCAGCTCCCCATTATATTATAATATATTAAATATAATCTTTTTTGAGGCTCCCATAACAGACCCCTCTCGATCGAGCCATCCCTCTGCCATCGTACGACTTATATGTCCCCGTTATCTGGCTTCCAATGACCGATAGCGTCATCTCGTAGCGGACCATGTCGTTCAGAGAGACGATGCTCAATTGCAAATTCGTCTCCTCAAACGATCCCCTGGCCTCCACCGGTTGCTGGGACGGGGTTGGGAGGGCGTTGCCGAGGAAAGCTTCTGCCACATCTCCAAAGATGTCGTCTCCAGGGCACTTGGACCTCGGAGAGGCCGATCCGTCGATATCTTCTTCTGGTAAAAAATATAAATTTCCATGACCGGAGATGACGGTCTCATGCTGGATCAGCTTCAACTCTGCCTTTGCTTCGCCGGATCCATCTGACAAGGTCAGATCCAAGGACCAGTTTATTCCTTTGGGTGTGGTATGTCTGGTCACCCCGCCGTCTATGCGGAGGATCTCTATATGGAGGGGCGCCCTCGTCTCGTCTTTTAATGTATCCGGAAGATTATTCAGAACGTTAACTATAGATCCGTCGATGTTCAGGACCCTGCCGACCAGCTCTTCCGGATCCTCTGGGGTGCTATCTCCCGTATACCTGAGGATCTCCTTCATATCCTCGGCTTTGAGACTGGGATATATCGACCTCATCATCGCCGCAGTGGCGGTGACGTGGGGCGCCGCCATGCTGGTGCCACCAGATTCATTAATTATTTTTTCAGTATCATTTCGTCCCCAGACGGCCTGAGCGCCGGGTGCGGCGATGGTCACTTCAAAATAGTAATCTATATTCTGGTTGCTGTCCGGCGCTGGTCTACGATCGTTCATGACGTTGCCGACGGTGATCATATTGGAGATATCCATGCCGCCTGGAGCATGTTTGTAATCACTGCTTGCCCTCTTCACCCCGCCGTTTCCAGCGCTGCATACGAACAATCTCCCCGGGTCCATCTTAAGAATATCTTTAAAGAACTTATTATAGGCCGAGTTCAATGAGTTGTTCGCCTTATCGTTTCCCCAGGAGCAGCTAATGATGGTGCTTCCGTTCTCCAATGCGTACTTGAGAGATAGAAATGCGTCGGTAGAAAAACTTTTCTGATTAGATGAAAATATGTTATATAAATTAATCTCCAATTTATCCCCCAGGGGTTGAGACGCTATGCCCACAAGCCCTCCATCATTGGGATCTGCGGCCAGAATGTTCATGACGCCAGTGCCGTGGCTCCCGGCGATCTCAAAACCCGGCAGGGGTTCCTCCAGCTCGGGGCTATCGAAAGCGCACCCTCCAACAGAAGTGTTGATGGCGGCATCATCAAACTCACAGCAATTTTTCCATCTGTATATTCCGTCATCGATGATCGCAACCTTTACGGGAAATAACCTGACACCGGATTCGTTGATGCTGTCCCAGGCTTCCTGGACGCGGACCATCTCGTAGCCCCTGCAGTTCTCCCCCGCATAAACCGAGTCGCTTAGCGGAGATTCTCGATATATCTGTTGGTTTGGAAAGGCCAGCTCGACGGAGGGATCCTCTCTTGCAGTGGCGATGTCTCTAATTAGTCCTTCAATGCTGTCCCCCCGGGCCTTTGTCCGGTTGGTTTTGATCTGGAACATTAGTATGGTTTCGAACTGGCCTACCACCGATCCATTTAGACCTTTAGCCAGATCTTCAGCTATGCCGGTCGCCTCTTCGAACGAGAACCGTTCGTCCACTACGACCAATACATGATTTATCGGGACCTGCCCACCCCAATCAATCCCCTCAGCGGTTCCATCCACCAGCTCTTCGGGATCCGGTCGCTGAAAGCCGTCCTCTTCGCCTAGAATAAGGGGTCTCTCCTCCACGTAGACCAGGTCGTCCTTCCAGCTCCCTTTGCTATAAAAAATCTCATCGGCAGAGTGTCTGCCGTCGGTGGCGTATGCACCGATCCGGTAGACTCCTCGTTGGGATGGACGCCACTCCCATTTTGCCTCAGCGGACCAGTTCTGCTGGAGCTCCCAGTCGTCCCCGGTCGATGGGCCCCGGAGCCAGAAGCAGTAGAAGACGGGATCGCCTTCGGGATCGGAAGCAGAAGCCGTCCAGATCGCACCCCGATCCACCCTCAGGGCAGTGGGGTCTGGTCCCAGAGAGGTCACCGTCGGAGGCTGGTTCGGCCGGCAAGTTAATACGAGGTCGTAAAGCTCGACGTACGCCCCCTCCAGAGTCTCGAAGTCGATGATCCCCGGGGGCAGTGGATCCGGATCTGCATAATCGATCACCTGCGGAAGGGCGGAGATTTTCCCCGCCATCATCTCCCCATCGATCTCTCTGATCACCGTCTTATCCGCAGCTTCTATCCTCTCTATATAGACCTGGATATGTCCTTCCCTGGAGATGATGGATACCTGATGCTCTTTGGTCGGGTCGTATGGTATTGAATTGCCAGCAAATTTTTCTGGGGGTTCTGTCTCTCCAACGTATTTGAAGATAAATGTAGAAAGGGTATAATCGTCCGAGGGTATTAAGGCAACGAAGGCAGCGGGAGCATCTTTCGCCAGAGATGGGGTATTGGTAAACCCTATCGAGTAGCGATTTGAGCCGTCGATGTTGATGTTGACGCGCATCTCGCCAGTGAGATTTTTGAGCTTGAAGCTGAGATTGAGGTCCCCCTCTTCGCAGGACTCGTTATATCCCGCCCAGCTCGCGCCGTAGCCGGTGAGGTTACCGTCGTCGATGGTCCAGCCAGCCATCCTCACAGCGGTGAGAGGGCCGCCGAACTCCCGAGCAAGGCCGACCTCCAGACTGGCCCCCAGGGATAAGCCCAAAATTATTATCAGGATAGACCTGATGAGCAACCCCTCCGTCTTCATAGCAGTCTCCTCGCAACTTCGTCTCCTGAAATTTTATGTGGCCCCTCCGGAAGATGCCATCGTCGGTGGGCTCAGGTCGTAACCGCGGCGTCAACGTCGCATCGCCGGTCAGGTTCCATCCTTGGCCAACGCTCTTTCGGTATCTTCTATCCTCAGCGGGATTATACCAGAGAATCTTGCTCCGGCCTCTCGAAGTAGCCGACCCCCAGGTCCAGATTCCCCTCCGGCTTCTCCGAGGCCGTATCCTCTTCCGTTATTGGGGATGGACATACGACGGTGACGTTGGAAAACCGGACGAAGGTCCCGTTGAGGGCTTCAAAGTCGATCCTGCCGGGGGGGAGGGGGTCGGGATCGAGGTAATCGATCGCTGGAAAAGGCTCCCCAGTTTCCCGGTCCGGCTCATTGAACATGACCCGGATCTCTCCATTATCCGATAGGATCTCCACCTCATACTCCTGGGAATGGTTGTAGGCTACGGGCTCTCCGGCCACCCATTCTTCGGGGGAGGGAACCGTCCCTGCCTCCCTGAAGATGTAAGTTGATAGTAGCCCGTCATCGTCGCTCTTGAGCCCGATTGCGTACCGATTTTGGCCGCTGACGTTTACGTTGACGTGCATCCCGCCAGAGAGGTCTTTGAGCCTGAATTTGAGGATTAGCGGGCCCTCGCAGGATTCATTGTATGCCGTAAAGCTCCCCTCGCCGGCGCCGATGATCTCTCCATCGCAGCTCATCCATCCCTCCTCGGGGGAAGAAGTACCCTCATCGCAGTCCTCAGGCGGCGCAGCCAGCGCCGATGCAAGAACCGCCGACGAGGCTGCGCTCAGAATAACGAGCAAGGCGGTCCATGCAAATTTTCTGTCGACAATCATGATCCCTCTCCTGCATCAGATGCGTATTATTATGAATTACAACGGTAAATACCTTTCGATTTAAAGGGAAAACAAAAATAATATACAAATAATTATATCTAATAATTCGCGGTTATTAATCCGGGAATTATCGATCCATATGGGAAAAAATCCGATATTATACCCTTGGCCTCAGGTCCGGAGGTGAAATGAACGCTTCTAAAACCTTTTCTCCGTCAAGCCACAGGATCTTCGGGCCGATGCCCTAAATTTATCGAATAATTCGGGTTGGAATCAATTAATAAATATCGGCATAGGCAGATCGTAAAATTGATCTCCGCTCCGAGAAGCTAATACTCTTCCCCCAACGCTTATAAGTTCTCGGAGAGAGAGTCCCAAACTGTATGCCGTTCTGCAGCGTAGAAGAGGCGATCGAGGAGGTGAGGGCCGGCCGGTTCATCCTCGTCCTCGACGACGAGGGGCGGGAGAACGAGGGGGACCTGGTGATGGCGGCGGAGAAGGTGACTCCGGAGGCGATCAACTTCATGGCGAAGCATGCCCGCGGCCTCATATGCGTACCGCTATCCGGCGAGCGGGTCGGGGAGCTCTCCCTCCCTCTCATGACCCAGAACAACACCGAGAAGATGGGGACCGCCTTCACCGTCTCCGTCGATGCCAAGGGCCGGGGGGTGACGACCGGGATCTCCGCCTTCGACCGGGCCGAGACGGTCAGGACCCTCATCGACCCTGCGGCGACCTTAAACGACCTGGTGATGCCGGGCCACACCTTCCCGCTGCGGGCCCAGGAGGGGGGCGTCCTCCGCCGGGCGGGCCACACCGAGGCCTCCGTGGATCTGGCGAGGATGGCGGGGCTCTACCCGGCGGCCGTCATCTGCGAGGTGATGGCGGAGGACGGGACGATGGCGAGGCTCCCGGAGCTGGAGCGCTTCGCCGCCGAGCACGGCATCAAGATGCTCACCATAGACCGGCTGATCAAGAGGAGGATGCGGAGCGAGAAATTGGTGAGACGGATCGCCGAGGTCTCCCTCCCGACGGATTACGGCGACTTCCGGGCCATCGGCTACGAGAGCCTCGTCGACGGCCAGTGCCACCTCGCCCTCGTCGCCGGAGACCCCTCTTCCGACGACGCCCTCGTCCGGGTCCACTCCGAGTGCCTCACCGGGGACGTCTTCGGGTCGAGCCGGTGCGACTGCGGCGACCAGCTCCATCTGGCCATGAGGATGATCGCCGATAGCGGAAACGGGGTCCTCCTCTACATGCGCCAGGAGGGGCGGGGTATCGGCCTCGCAAACAAGCTCCGGGCCTACGCCCTCCAGGAGCGGGGCTACGACACCGTCGAGGCGAACCACCGGCTGGGGTATCCGGCCGACCTGCGGGACTACGGCGTCGGGGCCCAGATCCTCGTCGACCTGGGGATCAAGAGGATGCGGCTCCTCACCAACAACCCTCGGAAGATAATAGGCCTGGAGGGTTACGGCCTGGAGATTGTCGATCGGGCCCCCATCGAGATACCGCCCAACGATAAAAACAGGAAGTACCTGGAGACGAAGAGGGACAAGCTCCATCACCTCCTCCTCCAGGAGGGGTCGGGGAACGGCTGAACCTTGCGGTCCCCGACCTGTCGAACTACTCTATCTTCACCTTCTTTCGGGTCGTCACCTCCACCTTGGGGAGGCGGACGGTCAGGACCCCGTCCTGGAGGGAGGCCCTCGCCTCCTCCGCCTTCACCTCGGCCGGGAGCTGGAGGCTCCTCTCATACCGCGAAAAGCTCCTCTCCTTCCGGTAGAACTCCTCGCCCTTCTCCTCCTTCTCCTCCTTCCGCTCCGCCTTGATCTCCAGGAGGTCCTCGGCGACGGAGATCTCCACATCTCCCTTATCCATCCCCGGAAGGTCGACGGCTACGACGACCTCGTCGTCGGTCTCCTTGACATCGGCGAGGGGCTTCATCACATCTCCCGCGGCCATCGGGGCCTCGACCGCGAAGTCGTCGATCAGCTGGTTCATCCTCTCCTGGATCTTCCTTATCTCAGGCATGTACCTCGCCTCGGGGTCGGAGATCCCGAACTCCTCCAGGAGCCGGTTCATCCTGTTCTGGAGGCGCTTGAAGTCGTCTCTTGGAACCAATCCTGTCATGATCTATCACCTCCAGTAGATCGTACTCCAAAACTCAAATATCTTGCGATAGATACTCCGCCTGGATGGCTACGACCTCGCGGCTGTCCCTCGCCGCGGCGTACTCCGCCAGGGGCTCTTGGTTCAGCTCCAGAAATACGTGCCCCCAGGAGAACTTCGCCAGAATCTCCTCTGCCTGGGGCCGCTCGCCCAGGATCACCAGGGCGGCGGCGAAGGCCTCCACCGTCGATAATTTGAAGGGCTTTCCGAAGTTGACGGGGTTTGCGGCGACGAGGAAGGGAAGCGCCCTCGCCTTGAGGCGGACGGTGCCGAAGACCTCCTCGGCGTGGGCCCAGGAGCAGTCGAGGGCCGCGAGCCCCCGCCCCACCTCCGATCTGTCGGCGGGGGAGAGGGCCCTCTCGGAGAAGGGGCTTAAGACGAGGCGGCCCCGGAGCCGGTTATACCGCTTGGTGGTCCGGGCGAGGCCGAACCGGACCATCTTCCTTCCGGTGCACCTCTTGGGGTCGCACTGGTCGGCGGTGTAGATGAGGAGATCCATGCTCCTATCTTCTACCGATAATCCTATTAACGTTGTTTGCAACTTCCCAGCATCATACCTATGCCGAAAAAATGAACTCAGAGGCCATCCCGATGAGCGAGATCTCCAAGGAGTACGACTTTAAGCAGATCGAAGAGAGGTGGGTCGGCGCCTGGGACGAGTCGATCTACTATTTCGACTGGAACTCCGGCGCGCCCCAGTACATAATCGATACGCCTCCGCCCTATCCAACCGGAAACTTCCACATTGGAAACGCCCTCAACTGGTGCTACATCGACTTCGTCGCCCGGTACAAGAGGATGAGGGGCTACAACGTCATGTTCCCCCAGGGGTGGGACTGCCACGGCCTTCCTACGGAGGTGAAGGTGGAGGAGATCCACGGCATCACCAAAAACGAGGTCCCAAGAGAGGAGTTCCGCCGCCTCTGCGAGGAGCTGACCGCAAAGAACATCGCCAAGATGAGGGTGACGATGAAAAGGCTCGGCTTCTCCAACGACTGGTCGAACGAGTACGTGACGATGACCCCGGAGTACTACTCCAAGACCCAGCGCTCCTTCGTCCAGATGTTCGGGAAGGGGATGATCTATCGGGAAGACCACCCGGTCAACTGGTGCCCCCGCTGCGGGACCGCCATCGCCTTTGCCGAGGTGGAGTACGACTCCAGGACGACGACCTTAAACTACCTCCGCTTCGGGTCCCCCCTCGGAGACCTGGAGATCGCCACCAGCCGCCCTGAGCTCCTCGCCGCCTGCGTCGCCGTCGCCGTCCACCCCGAGGACGAGAAGAAGAGAAAGTACATAGGAACCGAGGTTTCGGTTCCCGTCTTCGACTACAAGGTTCCGGTGATAGCCGACGAGGTCGTCGACCCCGCCTTCGGCACCGGCGTCGTCATGATCTGCACCTTCGGCGACAAGCAGGACGTCCGATGGTGGGTCGAGCACGCCCTCCCCCTCCGCCAGGCCATCGACCGGACGGGGAGGATGACGGAGATCGCGGGCAGGTTCTCCGGGATGAAGATCTCCGAGTGCAAGGACGCCATCATCGAGGAGATGAGGTCGGAGGGGACGATCTACAAGGAGGAGCCCCTCGACCAGAACGTCGGCCTCTGCTGGAGGTGCAAGACCCCAATCGAGATCCTCTCCGAGAGGCAGTGGTTTGTGAAGATAGACCCCGAAGAGATCATCGAGACCTCCGCCGAGATAAAGTGGGTCCCCGAACACATGGAGATCCGGCTCTTGAACTGGACCGGGACGATGGACTGGGACTGGTGCATATCCCGCCAGAGGATCTTCGCGACGCCCATCCCCGTCTGGTACTGCCGGGGTTGCGGCGAGCCCCTCCTAGCGGAGGAGGAGTGGCTCCCCCTCGACCCCAACCTGACGGGTCCGCCGGTCCCGTGTCCGAAATGCGGCTCTGAGGAGTTCGACCCCGAGACCGACGTCCTCGACACCTGGATGGACAGCTCCATATCCGTTTTGAACGTCACCGGATGGCTGAGCGACCACAAACCCCGCTACCCCGCCCAGCTCCGCCCCCAGGGCCACGACATCATCAGGACCTGGGCCTTCTACACCATCCTTCGGGCGAGGGCTCTGGTGGGGACGAGGCCCTGGGACTCGATCCTGGTCAACGGGATGGTCCTGGGGGAGGACGGCCACAAGATGTCCAAGTCCCTGAACAACTTCATAGCCCCCGAGGAGGTGGTGGAGAAGTACGGCGCCGACGCCTTCCGCCAGTGGGCGGCCGTCGGCGGAAGCCCCGGGAGCGACGTGATGTTCCGGTGGAAGGACGTCGTCTCCGGCGGCAGGTTCCTCCAGAAGCTCTGGTCGATCTACCGGTTCGCCGCCCCCCACGCCGTCAGCTCCGAGGGGACATCGCCAAACCAGGTGGACCGGTGGCTCCTCGTCGAGCTATCCCGGACGGTAGAGGCGGTGACCGAGGCGATGGAGAGGTTCGCCTTCGACGAGGCCTTCAGGGCGATCAGGTCCTTCGCCTGGGAGGAGTTCGCCGACAACTACATCGAGCTCGTCAAGGCCCGGCTGTACGGACCCGACGGCCCCGAGAAGAGAGCGGTCCAGGCGACGATTTATGAGGCGTTGGAGGCCCTGACGAGCCTCCTCGCTCCCTTCACCCCCTTCATCGCTGAGGAGATCAGGATGAGCCTCGCAGGGGAGTCGGTCCACACCGCCTCCTGGCCTGAGCCCCGGAAGGTTTTGCCCCAGCCCGAGGGGAGACTCATCAAGGACGTGGCGGCGGCCGTTCGGAGGTACAAGTCCGATCGGGGGATGGCCCTGAACGCCCCCCTCGCCGGCATCGAGGTCTACTCGGAGCTGGCTCTGGAGACGGCGGACCTCGCGGGCTCCACCAGCTCGACGGTGGCGGTGAAGCGCGGCCGCCCCGAGATCGAGACGAGGGCCGTGGAGGTGAAGCCGCAGATGAAGGCGATAGGCCCCGTCTTCAAGGAGAAGAGCGGCGAGATCATCAGGAGGCTGAGGGAGATGGACCCCAAGGAGGTGGCCCGGATGGCGGAGGCGGGGAAGGTCCTCGTCGATCTCGGAGGCGAGGTCGCAGAGCTCGCCCCCGGGGCGGTGGAGATCGAATCCGAGACCCTCTCCGCCGGGAGGGCCGTCGATATGATCGCCCTCCCGGAGGCCACCGTCCTCATCCGGACGGGCACATGATCGAGGTGGAGGTGAAGGCCCGGGCGCCCCCGGGGATCGAGGAGAAGATCGCGGGACTGGGGGGCGCGAGGACGGGGGCGGAGGTCCACCTCGACCTCTACTTCGGCTCAAAGTCCAGAAACTTCGCAGAAACCGACGAGGCCCTCAGGATCCGGATCAAGGAGGCGGGGGCCTTCCTCACCTACAAGGGGCCGAAGCTCGACCCCGAGACGAAGTCCCGGCGGGAGGTGACCGTCCAGGTCGACGACCCCCAGGCCCTCGAGTCGATCCTGGAGTCCCTGGGGTTCTTCAGGGCCGCCGTCGTCAAGAAGAGGAGGACGAAGTACTCCCTGGGGAGGGCCATCCTCTGCCTGGACGAGGTGGAGGGGCTGGGGAGCTTCCTTGAAGTCGAGCTCTCCGGCGGCGAGGTCTGGGAGGAGGAGAAGAGGGCGGCCCTCGAGGTTCTGGCGAGGCTGGGGATCTCAGAATCGATAAGGAAATCCTACCTCGAGCTCCTGGCGGAGCGGTGATATGCCTCCGGAGCCCTTCGCCGAGCGGGCCGTCCCCATGGTGGGGATGCTGGCCCTGTTGGTGGCGGTCCAGCTCCTCTCCCTCGCCCTGATGCCCCCCCTATCCGAGACGGAGGTGAGGGTCTTCGAGGACCCCGAATCCGCCGCAAACCCCTTCAGCTACATCTTCCTCGTCCTGGGGTTCACGGTCTTCATCCTGATGGCCATGAGGCTGAAGAAGGGCTGGATCGTCACCTGGGTGGTCCTGCTGGCGGTGGCGATGGGGGTCTACTACGTCATCTCCGCCTTTGCTCCGCCCCTCGCCGCCCTCTTCGTCTCCGCCGCCGTCCTGGCCCTCCTCTACACGTATCCGGAGTGGTACGTCATCGACTTCGTCGGCCTCCTCGTCTCTGCCGGGGTGGGGACCCTCTTCGGCCTCAGCATGACCCCCATCCCCGCCATCCTCCTCCTCGTCGTCCTCGCCGCCTACGACGCCATCTCGGTCTACAAGACCCGGCACATGGTCACCCTGGCGGAGGGGGTGATGGAGATGAGGGCTCCCCTCCTCTTCGTCATCCCCCGGCGAAGTGGGTACAGCTTCCGCCGCGAGGGGCTTGGGTCCGGGGAGGCCCGGGGCGCTTACTTCCTCGGCCTGGGGGACGCCATCATCCCCACCGTCCTGGTGATCTCCGCCAACTGGTCCCTCGACCTCCCCGCCGTTGAGGTCTTGGGGGTGGCGGCGAACCTCCCCGCCCTGGGGGCGATGGCCGGCACCGCCTTTGGCTTCTTCCTCCTCTCCACCACCTCCAGGGATAGGCCCCAGGCGGGGCTCCCCTTCCTCAACGGCGGTGCGATCCTCGGTTTTCTCCTGGCGGTCCTCGCCTCGGGCCCCCCCGCCTTCTGAGGGTCCGACGACAACTTTTTTTGGCGGCGGCGCATCTGTACCTCCGGAGGTCAAAGAGGTGGAGGAGAACGACGTAGTCTTGGAGGCGCAGTTTGTGCCCTTCTGCCCGAAGTGCGGGACCGAGTGCGAGGCCCGGGAGCTGAGACGGGCCCTGGACTCGGAGAACTGGAAGAAGATCGTGGTGGAGGCGATCTACTACTGCCCCAAATGCGACAACTACTGGAGCGAGGGGCTGGTGGAGAAGGGGTACCAGTGAGCTGATGGCGGAGATGGTGATGGAGGGGGCGGTCACCCTCAACGTCGAAGGGGCCTTCTACAACCCCAGGATGAGGCTGAACCGGGACCTGGGGGTGGCGATGGTCAGGGCCCTGGGGATCTCAGATTACCTGGACGCCCTCGCTGCCAGCGGAGCCCGGGGCCTCCGGGTGGCGAAGGAGGGGGAGGCGGCCGCCGTCGCCCTCAACGACGTCAGCCCCAGGGCCGTCGCCCTCATCCGGGAGAACGCGAGGCTTAACGGCCTCGTGGGGTGCGAGATCCTCTCGTCCAACGCCAATGTCCTCCTCCACCAGAGGAGGTTTGAGGCCGTAGACCTCGACCCCTTCGGCTCCCCCGCCCCCTTTCTGGCGGCGGCGGCGCGATCCGCCCTGGATTACCTCTTCATCACCGCGACGGACACCGCCCCCCTCTGCGGAGCTCACCTCAAGAGCGGGATCCGAAAGTACATGGCCGTCCCGGTCAAGGCCGAGCACCACCGGGAGATGGGGGCGCGGATCCTCCTCGGAGCGGCGGCGAGGGAGCTCGCCCGGGTCGACAAGGGGGTCCGCCCCCTCCTCACCCACGCCACCGACCATTACGTCCGGGTCTACCTCGGGATCGCGAAGGGGGCGAAGAGCGCCGACAGGACCCTCGAATCCATGGGGTACCTCGAGCAGTGTCGCAGCTGCGGATTGTGGCGGACGGTTTCAGGGATGGGCTGCCCGTCGTCGGGGAAATGCTCCTTCTGCGGCGGGAGGGCTGAGGTGGCGGGCCCCCTGTGGCTGGGGCCGATCCAGGATCCCGGGGTGATAGGAAGGGCCCTGGCGGCGATGGAGG
>Ga0334890_1003050_pt1 | contig 17753 bp, 15 predicted proteins | sample GraSluR1_MG_3_FD_207220 | JGI IMG/M metagenome (GOLD analysis project Ga0334890, IMG submission 207220) | Sludge microbial communities from methane-producing bioreactor in Wageningen University, Netherlands - Granular Sludge_31_08-R1 | ecosystem: Engineered > Bioreactor > Anaerobic >... | reverse complement strand
CTTAGAATATTATTTTATAATCGATGATGAAAAAATTAGCTGTACCTGAAGCTATTGCTGTTTTGGTGGGAACAATTATTGGGGCAGGTGTTTTTACCTTGCCTTATATTGCTGTTAATTCTGGAATATTAATAACAATAACTTGGTTAGTTGTTGTTAGTTTTATAATTGTATTTCTTCATTTAAGCTTTGGAGAAATAGTTTTGAGAACAAAAGAAGACTATCGTTTGCCTGGATATATCGGCCACTATTTAAATGCTCCAGCTAAAAAATTTGTTCTTTTGATTACTTTTTTGACTTTTGCTTTTTCTCTTTTGATCTTTCTTCTCTTAGGAAGTCAATTTTTAGGAGTAATTATTGATTTTTTCTCTCCAGGCATTACTTTCCCCCAAGGCCTTTTAGTTGTTTTTCTTTGGCTTTGTTTAAGTTTAGTAGTCTTAACTAATGGTAAGAGACTTTCAAAAATTAATTTTTATCTTTCTTTTCTTCTTTTATTCTTGTTTTTAGCTATTGTTGTTTTTGCTTTTCCTCATTTTGAAGCAAAGAATTTAAATCTTTTTGAATTTAGTAATAAATGGGGGTGGTTAATTCCTTATGGAGCAATCTTTTTTGCTCTTAATGGAATGGTGGCTATCCCTGAAGCTGCAAAAGTTTTAGAAAAGAGGCAAGAAGATAAAAGAAAACTCAAGAAAGTTATTATTGCTGGAACAATAATTCCCGCTTTATGTTATTTAGCTTTTATGATTACAGTAGCAGGAGTTAGTGGTTCAGCAACTACTTTGGAGGCGATTCAAGGGTTGAAAGGTATTTTAGGGGGGAGTATTATTCTATTAGGAGCTATTCTAGGGTTTTTGGCAGTAGTTACTTCATATTTAATTTTTGCTTCATATATAAAGAATAGCTTTATTAATGATTTTAAATGGACTCCTTTTATTAGTTATTTTCTTGTAGTTATTGGTCCTTTATTAATTTATTTTTTGCAATTAGAAAATTTAGTAAAATTAATCTCTTTTACAGGGGGAATGTTGGGAGGGTTTGAAGGAATAATGATTCTTTTAGTTTTAAAAAAAGCTAAGGAGGAAAGTGATTTAGAGCCGTCATATCAAGTTCCTTTAAATAAAGTATTAATATCAGTCTTAATCATGGCTTTTGTTATTGGGGCTCTTTGTCAGACATTTTTAGTTTATTAAAAATATATTTTATGAAAATTATTTCTGATTTTCATCTTCATTCAAAATATTCAAGAGCAACTTCTCGAGACATGGATTTAGAGCATATTTTTCAAGCAGCTCAAGAGAGAGGAATTAATGTAGTAGGGACAGGGGATTTTACTCATCCAGAGTGGTTTAAAGAATTAAAAAATAAATTAGAACCAGCAGAAGAGGGTTTGTATAAACTAAAAGGCCAAGAAGGAAAGAAGAAAGCATTAGATAAAAATCAAGATTTAACAAGATTTATAGTTACTGGAGAAATTTCAAACATTTATACTCGAAATGGGAGAGGTCGTAGAGTTCATAATCTCGTTGTTTTATCTTCCTTGGAAGCAGCAGAAAAAATAAGTAATACGCTTTCGTGGCAAGGAAATATTAAATCAGATGGTCGTCCTATTTTAGGAATGGATTCAGAAGAACTTTTAAAAATTGTGATGGAGTCTGACCCTCGGGCCTTATTTATTCCAGCTCATATTTGGACTCCTTGGTTTGGTGTTCTTGGATCAATGTCAGGATTTGATTCATTAGGAGATGCTTTTGGAGAAAATATTAAATATTTAGCAGCTTTAGAAACGGGTTTAAGCAGTAATCCTTTAATGAATTGGCGCCTTTCATCTTTAGATGATTTTGCTTTAGTATCTAATTCAGATGCTCATTCTCCTCAAAACCTAGGAAGAGAAGCTAATGTTTTTGATATAGAATTGAATTATTCAGCAATTAGTGAAGCTATTAAAAAGAAAGATCCTTCAAAATTTTTGTATACAATTGAGTTTTTTCCTGAGGAAGGAAAATATCATTATGATGGTCATCGTTTGTGTCAAAAAAGAATGTCTCCTCAAGAAACCAAAGAAGTTAAAGGAATTTGTCCTAAATGTGGTAAGAAATTAACAGTTGGTGTTTTATCTAGAGTGGATGAGTTAGCTGATAGAGAAATGGGTTTTAAACCACAAAACATTATTCCGTACAAAAGTTTAGTTCCTTTACCAGAAATTATTGCTGAAGCTTTGGGAGTTAAGTCCCGGACAAAAACCGTAATTGAGCATTATAAAAAATTAATAGAAAAGTTTTCTAATGAATTTAATATTTTACTAGATGTTTCTTTGCAAGATTTAAGCGCTTTTACTCTTCCTGAAATTGCACAAGGCATAGAAAAAGTTAGGAAAGGTGATCTAATTATAGAGCCTGGATATGATGGTGAATTTGGAAAAGTAAAGATATTTCAAGAAGGAGAACAAAAAATAGTGTCCCAGGACAAACTTTTTTAATATCCTTTATAAATAATTATGGATAAAACATTCTTAGGGTATTTTTTAAAAAAAGTAGGTTTTTATGCTTTATCTTTTATAAAGGCTTATTTTGTTGAAGGTCGTTATTTTATTTTCAGAATTTATCAAAGTTGGTTTACGAGATTAGAATACAGGACTGGTTTAATTGTGAATTTTCGTTATTTTACAATTCCTCTTTGGCAAGAACATTCAGTCGCGGCATATTTATTAAGTATTCCTTATCGGACAATAAAGATTATTATTGGAATAATAGTTTTGATGATTTTAACTTTAATTTTTGGAATGATTTATCTTTTATGGTTTCTTTTGCCTTTTTATTTAATTTTTAAAACGATTTTGTTATAAAAGGAATGAATACAAAACAAAAAAATATTAATAAAGAAATAAATAAAGAGCCTGTTTTTATTTTTCGTGATGCTTTTTTCTTTTGGTCTGCCTGGGAAAGATTTTTATATAGAGTAGTTTTTAATGTTTTTCTCTATTTAGGATTAATTTTTTCTTTTCTTTTGTTAGCTCTTCAAATAGAGCGATGGTACAATTTGGCAATCATTCTTTTTTTATTTTTTGTTTATATCTTTATTAAACAAAACTTTTCAGAGATTTCTTTGCTTGAAAAAAATTTGATTAAACAAGAGATTAATCTAGCTCAATTTCTTTCACCAAAGGCAAAAAATATTCTTTTAGAAACAAAAAATATTGCAGAGAGGAATGATTTATCTTTATCAGCAGCGCTTTTATTTGTTCTTATTTTTCAAAAAGAGGTGGTTGAATCTTTTGCTTTCTTAGATATTTTTTCTTCAGAAATTACAGAAATGGAGAAATATCTTTATCAAGAAAAATCAAAAGAGAAAAAGCAAATATCAAATTATGACTATCAAATATTTTTAGAGAAAGTTTGCCATGGAGCGTTTATTGAAGCTAAAAATTTAAAAAGAGGTTCAATCCGAACAGAATCTTTGATGCTCTCTTTATATTCTTCTCAAGATTCTCAGGTAGTTAATTTTTTTAATCTTTTTCATCTTGAGAAAAGCGATTTAATAACAGCGTTTGAGATGAGCCGTCTTTATAATGAAAAAGGCATAGAGGTTTTAAAAGGTTTAGCTGATAAGAAACAAATTAGTTTTCAGCCTAAAAGAATTAAAGTTAATAGATCTTTTACTTCTAGGCCAACTCCGTTTTTAGATTTTTATGGAACTGATTTTACAGAGCTAGCATTAAAACTAAAGATAGGAGTTATGATTGGTCATCAACAAGAATACCAGAGCTTAGTAGATATTTTAAACAGGCAAGGCAAAAGAAATATTCTTTTAGTAGGACCAGCAGGAGTAGGTAAAGATACTCTTGTTTCTTATTTAGCTTTAAATTTATCAAAAGATAAAATCCCTTCAGGATTAAGGGATTACCGTCTTATTAGCCTTCCTCTTTCTTCTTTGTTTGAAGATATCCAAGAACCTTTAGAAGTGTTTAATCGTTTAACAAAGATCACCAAAGAACTTTTAGTAAATAGAGATATTATTCTTTATCTGCCCCAATTCCATAATTATAAATCTTTAGCTCAGAAAGGAGGGTTTAATGCTTTAGATACTTTTCAGTCTTTAGTGAATGCTTCTTGGGTACCAATTATTGCAGAGGCAACGCCAGAGGATTATCGTCGTTATTTGGAAACCGATTCTATTATTAAGGAAAATTTTGAAATTATTAGAGTAAAAGAATTAACTACTGAGGAAGCAATTACTTTTTTATCGTTTCGTTCTTTAGAATTGCAGCGTAAAACGAAAATAAAAATTAGCTTTAAGGCAATAAAAAGATCTGTTTTTTTGGCTCAAAGATTTTTAGGTTCTGTTCCTTTGCCTTTGTCAGCAGAATCTCTTTTAACAGAGGCTCTTGAAGGAGTTCGTCGTCAAGGTGGTAAAATAGTTAGAGAGCAAAATATTGTAGATCTAGTGAGTTTAAAAACACAAATTCCTCTAGATATTTCATCAGAAGGAGAAAAAGAAAAACTGTTAAATTTGGAAAAGTTAATTCATGAACAATTAATTAATCAGGAACAGGCAGTCCAATTAGTGTCTTCAGCTTTAAGGCAATATCGTACTGGTCTAGTTAATATTAATAAGCCAATTTCGGTTTTTCTTTTTGTGGGCCCAACTGGAGTAGGAAAAACTGAGTTAGCTAAAACTTTAGCTAGAATTTATTTTGGCAGTGAAAAAACAATGATTCGATTTGATATGGCTGAATATCAAGATAAAAGAAGTATTTATCGTTTTATTGGTAGCCCTGAAGGAGAAAGCGGAGGTGCTTTAACAGAAGCAGTAAAAAGTAATCCTTTTTCCTTGGTTCTTCTAGATGAATTTGAAAAAGCTCATCAAGATGTTTTAAATATTTTTTTGGCTCTTTTTGATGAAGGAAGATTAACAGACAACATTGGTGAAACAATTAATTTTACAAACACAATTATTATTGCAACTTCTAATGCTTTATCAGATTTTATTAAAGAGGAGATAGAAAAAGGAGTTGAACCTCAGAAATTATCAGAAACATTAAAAAAGAAATTAACAAATTTTTTCAAACCAGAGCTTTTAAATAGATTTAATGAAGTTGTTGTTTTTAGGCCTCTTACTCAAGAACATTTAGCAGAAATCGTAAAATTAAAATTAAGAGAATTGTCTAAGTCTCTGATGGAAAACAAAAAAATAAAATTATCTTTTGGAGAAGGAGTTGTCGAAAAATTAGCTGAATTAGGATATAATCCGGTTTTTGGAGCAAGGCCTTTGGATTCTGTTATTAGGCATTATATAAAAGATAATTTAGCAAGGGCTATTTTAAAAGAAAAAATTGGCCCTAATAGCCAAATATCTTTTATTCTAGAAGAAGGAAAATTAAAGACAAGAATAACTGATGCCTAAAACACTTCTTTTGTTATTTGTTTAAAAATAGATGGATGTTTTTCAGCTAATTCAGCTAAAATTTTTCTATCTAAAACAATCTTTTTATCTTTTAATGCTTTTATAAATTTATTATAGTTAAACCCCTCTGTTTTTAGGGCAGCGTTGATTTTTACTTGCCAAAGCTTTCGAGCTTCTCTTTTTTTAATTTTTCTGTCTTTAAAGGCATTCGTCCATGCATGCAATAAAGCTTCCTTGGCTTGGCGATATTTAGTCTTGCGACCATATCTAAAGCCCTTAGTGTGCTTTAAGAGATTTTTTCTTCTTTTGTTTGCAATGGTGCCTCTTTTTACTCTACTCATAATATTAAAATTTACTTCAGGGAAGCTTATTTATTGTGAATGTTGAAGAATTAATTTTTTTTGTTTTTTTACAGAAATTGTTCTTTTTCTTCTTCTTTTCACTTTTGTAGCATCTTTTGCCTTGGTATGCCCAAGGTTGCTAGATCTTCTAATGATTTTTCCTTGTTTTGTTTGTTTCAGTCTTTTGCTGAATAGTTTTATTTTCATTTTTTTAAAGCTGTAATCAATCCTCGAGGAACTTTTTTAAGTGGTTGGATAATTTTATGTTCAATCTTAATTTTTTGCAAAAAATGATCTATTTTTTCTTTAGCTAAATCAAAATGAGCTTTTTGTCTTCCTCTTAGCTTCATTTCAATAGTAACTGTTTTTCCTTCTTGAAGAAACTTTTCTAATTTTTTAATTTTTGTATCAAGATCATGCTCTCCCTCATTGAAGCCTAAGCGAATAGATTTTGGTGAAGAATGCCTTTCTTGAAGTTTCTTCTTCTTAAATTCTTTTTCTTTTTGGTATTTTAATTTTCCATAGTCTCCTAACTTGTAAATAGGAGGAGAGGTTTTAATTGTAACAGAGACCAAATCTAAGCCTCTTTCTTGAGCTTTTTGAGAAGCTTCTTGAAAAGAAAAAATACCGAGTTGTTTTCCTTTTTCGTCAATGAGACGAATTTCTTTTGGTATCAAATTAAATATTTATTAGAAATTATATGAATTAAAGTGGAGAAGGTGGGAGTTGAACCCACGTCTAAAAAGATTTTTTTAAATAACACTACAAGTTTAGTTCATTTTTGTTATTTTCAAGAAAAAAGAAATGAACAAATTTTTCTTAAAAATTTCCGAACAAAATTCAATTAATTATTAGTCGGAAAAGCTAAGAACTAATCTATCTCGATGTTTTTGATCCTTTTGGCTTATCGAGAATCTGCCGCAGAATTTCCCTTTTTAAAAGGGAATAGCTTAGCCTAGGCGATTAGGCATAGGCATAAGCAGGTTTGAGATTAGCATTTATTAATGCTTTCTTGTTTTTTACGAGCTAACAAGAACTCCTCGACTTGCTTATTTAAAAATTTTCTTTTTATCGAATCCCGTCATCCCCAATTAGATATCTCCTCTTTTAGCCCTATCTATCTTTCTCTTAAGATCTTTCTTTTTTAAAGTTTCTCTTTTGTCAAATTTCCTTTTACCTTTTGCAAGACCCAATTCTATCTTTATCAAGCCGTTTTTATTATACATTCTTAATGGTATTAAAGTCAAGTTTTTCTGCCTTTTTTTACTTAAGAGATATGCTATTTGTTTTTTATGAAGTAGAAGTTTTCTGGTTCTGTCTGGGATATATTTGAAATTAATGTTTTTAGGTTGATAAGGAGCAATAGAAAGGTTTAAAAGATAAGCTTGATTATTCCTGATAATAGCAAAACTGCCTGCTAAGCTGGCTTTTCCTGTTTTTGTAGCTTTTATTTCCATTCCTGATAATACTATTCCTGTTTCAATCTTTTCTAGAATTTCATAGTCAAAATAAGCTTTTTTATTTGTTGCTAAAGTTTCCATGGGCATATTATATCATAAAAAATTGATTTTTGGCTTGTCTTAAAGTAAACTGAGAGAAAATAATAAATTAATATTTTGAAATGAATTGGCAAAAAATAGCACAAAATCTTAAGAAAAATTATGAGAAAAAAGGAGAAAGAAGGTTAAAAGAGATGAAAAAAGATTATTTCAATCAAAAAGAAGTTAATAAAATACTAAAGAATAATAATCCCATAATTTACAAGACATATACTAGGGATTTTGACAGAGATTATTTTATAACTTTGACAGTAATAAAAAAAGGGAATATTGACGGAGAGTATTATATGACAAAAGGGCATCTTCATAAGGTACCTTCAAAAGAAGATTATATTTTAATAAAAGGAAAAGGCGTTGTTTTAATGGAAAATGAAAAGAATTCTAAGATAGTTAATTTAAAGAAAGACAAAAAAATAGACGTTCCTAAAAATTATGCTCACCGGACAATAAATAATGGAGATGAAAACTTAGAATTTTTATCGATTTATAAAAAAAATGCCGGGCATGATTACAGAGTAGAATTTAAGAGAAAATTGTTTAAAAATTACACTTCTTTAATTTAATAGATTCAGTTTTTGATTTTTTAAGCGGATATTTCTTTCTTTGATATTCAATAGAAGATTTTCCTGTTCCTTTTGCAAAAATAATTTTTAGTTTTTTTTCTTCTAAAGCAAAATCGAAAAGATATTGTTTCTTTTGATGTTCTATTCTAAGTTTTAATTTTTTCCAGTGAGCAGGAAGCCAGGGTTTAAGAGAAAGGCCTTTTTTATGAGTTTTGATTCCAGCAAAATATTTCCTTACTATTTCGATAGTGCCTGCCATTAAGCCACAATGGATTCCTTCCTTTGTTGTTCCTCTTTGAGAATCATAGATATCGCTTTCCAAGGCATTTTTAAACCATTTCCAGACCATATGATTTTCTTGTTTGAGATTAGAAAGTATTGCATTATGAATAAACTTACTTAAGGTAGAACCATGAGTTGTTATTGAGGCATAGTAATCATAATTTTTTTTAATAAAATTTTTTGGTTTTTTAATATTAATCCCAAGTTTTCTTAAGATTTTTATTACTTCTTGGAATTCTAAAACATAAAAAATCATTAAAACATCAGGCTGTTTTATTGCCTTGTATTCATTAGGAGACTTGCCTTCTGATTTTAAGATTCTATCCATTCTCTCAATATTTGAATATTTTTTTTTGTATTTTTCAAAATTTATCTTTTTTAGTTTATCAAAATCCTTGAATTGCATAATAATTTCATTTTTTACGACAACATTTATTTTCTTGCTTACATCTTTCCATTTATTAATTTCTTCTTTTGTAAGATTGAGTTTCTTAATTAATTTTTGAGGCAGTTTTTCGGTCAAAACAGCAGTTTTTTGCAATAGCCAAGAAACCATAACATTTGTATAGGCATTATCTATAAAGCCTGGTTTATTTGACCAAGGATATTTTTCGTGAAATTCATCAGGACCAACAACTCCTTTAATATGGTATTTATCTATTTTTTTTTCATATTCGGCAATGCTTTGCCAGAATCTTGCAATTTCAATCATTACTTCAGCTCCATAATCTTCTAAAAATTTAAAATCTTTTGCATGATAGATGTATTTATAAAAATTATAAAAAATAGCAATTGAGACATGTCTTTGGTGTCGACTAAAATCAGGTCCCCATGAATTATCCATTGGGTTTAAATGAATTTCTTGCGTTTCTTCTTTTCCAGTATCTGCGCTTTGCCAAGGATACATTGCTCCTTTGTGTCCATTTTTTTTAGCATATTGTTGTGCTTGTTTAAGTCGATTATAGCGATAAATTAAAGATTCTTTTGAAAGTTCTGGAAAATGATGATTGAAAAAAGGAATGATATATATTTCGTCCCAAAAAATATGCCCATGATATGCTTCTCCTGTAAGGCCTCTTGCAGGAATACTAACATCTAGGCCAATAATATTTGGAGAATAAGTTGATAAGAGATGGTATGTATGGAATCTTAATGCGTTTTGCGAAAAGAGATCTCCTTTGATAAAAAGGTCAGATTTTTCCCACAAATTTTTCCATTGCTTTAAGTGAGATTGGAGAATTGATTTTTGGGATCCAGTTCTTCTAAGTAAATTCAAGGAATCTTTTTTAGGAGAAGCGCTTTCTCTTGAAGTAAAAACTGAAACAATTTTTGTCAGGCTAATTGCTTGGTTTCTTTTTTGAAAATAGATAAACTCTTCACCAATTAATTCCGTTGATTTTATTAGTTTAGAGTCTTTGTGTTTATTAGTTATATTTTTTACAGAGAAAATTAGATCATATTTAGATTGATTTGTTCTAGCATGTAGCATTAATAAACTATTTATTTTTTTAGCGAAGATTATTTTAAGATGTTTTGATTTTAATCCTCGATATCTAGCTACGTTATTGTTTTTTATGTTTCCGTCAATTAATGACTGAAGAGATATTCTCCCAGAATAATTTAAAGGAGTGATTTTAAACTTAATAACAGAAAGGTGAGGGTTTTTCATGGATGAAAATCTCTCGCTAGTGATTTTGGTTATTCTGCTTTCTTTGTCTTTAAAAATGATTTTATGATAAAGAATTGCTTTCTTGAAATTAAGTTTCTTTTCATATTCAATAATTTCTTGTTTAAAAGGATCAATAAAATCATTATTAATTTTTATTTTAATTAAAAGCCAATTGGGACAATTAACGAGAGAGTTATTGATCGATTCTTTTTTACCAATTTTTGTCTTTAGGGTATTGTAGATTCCTGCTATATAGCATCCAGGATAATGATTTTTTGAATTACTTTGGGTTTCAAAACATCCTCTGGTTCCCATAAAACCATTTCCGGTTGTTGTTAAAGCCTCTCTTAGTTGTTCTTCTTCAGGAATAAAATAGAAATAATTTAAGTTCCAATTATTCTTTTCATTTTCTTTTTTAAATAATTTGTTTAATTTACTAAGAGATATCTCTTTTAAATTTTTAATAACAAGATGAGCACTTTTTAAATGAATATTGTTGTTTCTTGATATTCCTATCACTAAACCAAAGTTTCCTTTTTTGCCTGCCTCAATTCCTGAAAAAGCATCTTCAAAAATGATACAATCTTCAGGATTTAGTTTAAGTTTTTTAGAGGCATATAAGAAAATGTCAGGATCTGGTTTGCCAGATAGGCCAATTTTTTCAGAAATTTTTCCATCAATAATTACATCAAATAGGGAAGTTAAATTACATGTTTTTAAAATTTTTTTACAATTTTTACTTGATGAAATAATTGCGACTTTTATCTCTTTTTTTCTTAGATTTTTTATTAGAGAAACAGCGTGTTTATAAACATTTGGTTTTTGTTTATTAAGTAATTTAAGAAAAACAAGATTTTTTTTATTAGAAATACCCCAAAGCGTTTTTTTTGATGAAAGATCAGAAGGTTTTCCTAAGTCTAAAAAAATATTTCTTGATTCAAGAAAATCTTTAGTTCCTTTTATTCTTGGTTTTCCATCAACATATTTTAAATAATCCTTTTGTTTATCAAAGGGAATAAAATTTTTTTTATTATGGCTTTCTAGGAATTGATCAAATATAATTTTCCATGCTTCAGCATGTATTTTTGCAGTGTCAGTGATAACTCCATCTAAATCAAATATTGCTCCTTTAAAATCCATAATTAAATTTTTGAAAATTGATATAAGTTATATATTAGAATATCAGGACTTGAGACAAAAATAGAGTTTTTATGTATTTTTCTAATTTTTGTTTTTAATAGTTCGTTTTTAGTTACAAAGATGCAATAAATTTTTTTACTTAAAGTTTTTGATGATTTTAATAATGGTAAATCTGAATTAGTGTCTCCAGAAACCAAGGTATTGGAAAGATTATTTTTTGATTTATTTAATAAAAATTCAAGACCTTTTCCTTTATCAAAAGTTTTAAAGCAAGATTTAAGCATTATTTCAATATCAAGCTTTGTGTCGTTAATCTCTAAAAACATTTGGTTTGGGTCTAGTTTTTTTACTATTTTTTTAATTTTGTAAAGAAATTCAATGCTTTGTTTTTGAGGAATTGAGTTAATTATATTTTGTCTGGCTATTGTGATTTCTCCATGTTTTTTTTGGAAACCAGAACCTATAAATTTAAATATTTTGTATCTTTTTTTAAGAAGAAGTTTTGTTATAGATTTTTCAAGGGAATCAATAAGTTTCTTTTCGTTTTTAGGAATTTTAATGCGATGTGTTTTACCGTTTAAGTATTTAAATTCTCTTGCCTTAGATCCTGCAAAAATAAAGTTTCCCTTTGAAAGGATATTCACTTTTTCAAAATCATTAAGAGGACCTGAGGTTAGAATTATTAATTTTTTAATTTTCTTTGAAAATTTATATAGAAAAAATGCGTTATAAATAGATTGAATAGAGGATAAATAAGTTTCGCAATAGTTATTAATTGTTCCATCTCTGTCTGTAATAAAAAAATCAATTTTTTGGTTTTTAAGATAATTTTTTAATTTGTGGCTTTGTTTTTTAAAGTCTTTATGGATTTTTTTAAAATATTCTAAAAGAGCCTTTTCTCCTTTTTCTAGAAAAATAATATCTTTTTCTAATTCTGAAATTTCGTAATTTAATTTAAGTTTTAAATTGAGGTGGTCAGAGATAAGAATAAAATTACCGTTCTCTTCCTTAATAGATTTTAATTGTTTCAAATGAGAATTAAGTAAATTAATAAGTTTTTCTGAGGGTTTTTTATCTAGGATTAATAAATTTAAAATTACTTCTTTAGTTTTTTTTAGGCTATCTATCTCTTGATAGAAATCTTTAATAGTTGTTATTTTTGTTTTTTCTTGCATATTTTCTTTGGGGCTTATTGCTATATTTTTATTATATCAATAAAATTGAGATTTGTCCTCATTTAAAAAGTTTCTGTTGGGGTGGATTTTTTGCTTGTTTTGAAGTAAACTAAGAACAAATAATAAATGATGTTTAGATTATTATGGAGAAAAAATTAGAATTTGTTGAAAAAGAAAAAGAAGTTTTAGATTTTTGGCAGGAAAATAAGATTTTTGAAAAATCAATAGAACAAAGGCCAGAAAATAAATCTTATGTTTTTTATGATGGACCTCCTTTTGCAACAGGACTACCTCATTATGGGCATATTTTAGCTTCTTTAATAAAAGATGCAGTTCCTCGTTATTGGTCAATGAGGGGTTTTCGAATAGAAAGAAAATGGGGATGGGATTGTCATGGTTTACCTGTTGAAAATTTAATAGAACAAGAGCTAGGCCTTAAAAACAAAAAAGATATTGAAAATATTGGTGTTAATAAGTTTAATCAAGCTTGTAAAGAAAGTGTTTTACGATATGTTGATGAATGGAAAAAAATTATTCCTCGAATTGGTCGTTGGGTTGATATGGAGCATTCTTATAAAACGATGGACTTTGAATATATGGAATCCATTTGGTGGGTATTTAAACAATTATGGGATAAAGGATTAATCTACCAGGGTTATAAAAGTATGCATATTTGTCCTCGTTGTGGTACTACGCTTTCAAATTTTGAAGTTGGTTTAGGATATAAAGAAACCACAGATATAGCAATTACTTTAAAATTTAAGATTAGAGATCAAAAAAATACTTTTATTTTAGCATGGACAACAACTCCCTGGACTTTACCAGGTAATGTAGCCTTAGCAGTAGGAAAAGATGTTGACTATATAAAAATTCAAATAGGAGAAAATTATTATATCTTAGCAGAAAAAAGAGTAGAAATTATTAAAGACGAATATCAAATTGTAAAAAAAATTAAAGGCAAGGATTTAATTGGTTTAGAATATGAGCCATTATTTGATTGTTTTAGTAAACAAAAGAATATAGAAAATAAAGAAAATGGCTGGAAAGTTTATGATGGAGAATTTGTTTCTATAGAAGAAGGGACAGGTGTAGTTCATATTGCTCCAGCTTTTGGCGAAGATGATTTAGCTCTTGGTAGAAAAGAAAAATTACCTTTTATTCAGCATGTTGAAGGCGATGGGTGTTTTGTTAAAGAAATAGGAGAATTAGCAGGGGAAGAAGTAAAGCCTAAAGAAGACATTCTTAAAACTGATAAAAAAATTATTCAATGGTTAAAAGAGCAAGATAGATTATTTGATCAAGAAGAGTTAATACACAAGTATCCTTTCTGTTGGCGGTGCGATTCTCCTCTTTTAAATTATGCTGCTTCTTCATGGTTTGTAAAAGTAACGGCAATAAAAGATAAAATTATTAAGAATAATCAGAAAATTAATTGGGTGCCAAACCATATTAAAAATGGTCGTTTTGGCAAATTGTTAGAAGAAGCTCCTGATTGGTCAATTTCTCGGTCTCGGTACTGGGGAACTCCTTTACCCATTTGGCAATGTCAAAATGATCAAAATAAAGATTGTGAAAACATTAAAGCTGTTGGTTCAATTAAGGAATTAGAACAATTAAGTGGTAAAGAGATTAAAGATCTTCACCGTCCATATATTGATGAAATTACTTTTAAGTGTGAAAAATGTGGGGGAACAATGAAAAGAATTCCTGAGGTTTTGGATTGTTGGTTTGAATCAGGCTCAATGCCATATGCTCAAGCTCATTATCCTTTTGAAAACAAAGAATCTTTTGAAAAGAATTTTCCCGCCCAATTTGTAGCTGAAGGAATTGATCAAACAAGAGGTTGGTTTTACACATTAATGGTTTTATCAACTGCTTTATTTGATCAGCCCGCATTTCTTAATAATATTGTTAACGGTATTATTTTGACTGAAGATGGGCAAAAAATGAGTAAGCGTTTAAAAAATTACCCAGAGCCAATGAAAATAATTGATGAATATGGTGCTGATGCGGTAAGGCTTTATTTATTAACCAGCCCAGCAATTAAAGCAGATGATTTGTGTTTTTCTGAAAAAGGAGTAGATCAGATTCTTAAAAAAAATTTAATTATATTATGGAATGTTTTTGGTTTTTATAAATTATATGCTTTCAAAAGCGAAAATAGTTTTAAAAAGAGCCAATATCAAACTTTTCATGTTTTAGATAAATGGATTTTATCTAAGATAAATACTTTTAATAAATCAATAACAGAAGCAATGGAGCAATATGATTTATTGCAAGCAGTTAAGCCAATAGAAAAATTTATTGAAGATTTATCAATATGGTATCTCAGAAGGTCCCGTCAGAGATTTAAAAATACAGAGAGAGCTGAAGAACCTTCTTTGGTTTTAAAGCACATTCTTTTTGTTTTAAGTAAATTAATTAGTCCTTTTGCTCCTTTTATAAGCGAACAATTATATCAGGAGTTAAGGAATGAAGATGACCCAATATCAGTTCATCTTTGTGATTATCCAAAATTCGATGAAGAATTAATAAATAAAGATATAGAAAAAGAGATGGAAATGGTTAGAGAAATTATATCAGCAGCATTAGCAGAAAGAGCGCAAGAAGGTTTAAAAGTAAGGCAGTCATTAAATGAATTAAGGATTAAAAATTGTGAGCTAAAGGATGAGGAAGAATTGTTGCAATTAATTAAAGATGAAGTTAATGTTAAAAAGATTGTTTTTGATGATAAATTAGAAAAAGAAATAGAAATTGATACAAAGATTACTCCAGAATTAAAAGAAGAAGGAATAATGAGAGAATGTTTTAGACATATTCAAATTATTCGTAAAAAAGCTAATTTATCTCCAGCTGACGGAATATTGATTTCTTTTAAAGGGGATGATCAGATATTAGAATTATTGAAAAATAATGAAAATCAAATGAAAAAAGAGCTAAGAATTAAGGAAATTATTTGGAAAGAAATAGACGAATTTGATTTTAAAAGTGATTTAATTTTAGATGGAGAAAAAATTACTATTTGCTTAAAGAAGGTTAATTAATGAAAATCCTTGCTCTGCAAGAGGCTTTGTGTTAATCTTTTAAAGCTAAACTTAATTTTAATTATTATGGGAGTTCCTTCACGTCATCATACACGTTCTCGCGTTGATAAACGCCGTTCTCATGCAGCTCTTAAGCCGCTTAATTTAGTAAAATGTTCTCATTGTGGGGAAATGATTCTTCCTCATCAGGTTTGTTCTTTTTGCGGTTATTATAAAGAAAACGAGATTATTGATGTTTTTAAAGGCTTGAATAAGAAAGAAAAGAAGAGAAAACAGAAAGAGATAGAAGAAGAAAAATAAAATTTAATTTATTAATTTATGGGTTCTCGTCATCTTTCCCGATCTATTGTTTTACAGACACTTTATGAATGGGATTTTTGGAAAGGAGAAAAAAGAGAGATAGAAGAGATCTTTCAAAGAAATTTAAAATCGCTAGGAGAAGGTCTGCTTGATCAAAAATATCCCCTAGAGCTTTTAAAAGGGGTTTTAAAACATTGGGATGAATTAAATAAATTAATTGTTTCAGGAGCTCCAGAATGGCCATTAAATCAAATAAATATTATTGATAGAAATATATTAAGGATTGGAATTTTTGAATTATTGTTTAGCGATTTTAAAGAGGTTCCTCCTAAGGTAGCTATTAATGAAGCAGTAGAATTAGCAAAAACTTTTGGGGGAGATTCTTCTCGTCGTTTTGTAAACGGAGTTTTAGGGACAGTTTACAGAGAGATGGAAGAAGTCCTTGATAAAACAAAGAAAGATAAGGAAAATAATTAAAATGGATTCAGATTTTCATAAAATTGAAAAAAAATTAGGATTAAAATTTAATAATATAGATTTATTAAAACGAGCGTTAACTCATCGCTCTTTTTTAAATGAAAACAAAGAATGGTCTAAAATAGGTCAAAACGAAAGATTAGAATTTTTAGGTGATGCTGTTTTTGGGCTTATTGCAGCTGAATATTTGTTTAGAGAATATCCTCATCTTAAAGAGGGCGAATTAACGAGTTTAAGAGCGGCATTAATTAATGGTAATTCTTTATTAGAGGTAGCTGATAAATTAGAAATTAAAAAATATCTTTTAGTTTCTAAAGGAGAAAAAAAAGAATTAAAAAAATCTCATCCATATTTTTTGGCTAATGCAATAGAATCAATTGTAGGAGCTATTTATTTAGATCAAGGGCTTGAACAAACTAGAAAATTTATTGAAAAGCATATTTTAGTAAAGGCAAATCAACTTTTAAAAACAGGAAGTCATAAAGATCCTAAAAGTATTTTTCAGGAAAAGAGTCAAGAACTTCTGGGGATTACTCCAGTTTATAGATTTTTAAAAGCTTGGGGGCCAGATCATTCTAAACAATTTAAAACCGGAGTTTATTTAAAAGATAAATTAATTGCTGAAGGAGAAGGTTTTTCTAAGCATGAAGCAGAGACCAAAGCTGCACAAAAAGCGCTTTTAAAAAAAGAATGGTAATAAAGTATTAATAATTTTATTATTGTGTTTTTAAAGCAAATCATTTTAAAAAATTTTAAATCTTTTGGTGGAAAGACTGTTTTAGATTTTCCTGTATTTTTTACAGCCATTGTTGGGCCAAATGGTTCAGGAAAATCCAATATTGTTGATGCTATTCGTTGGGCTTTAGGAGAGCAGAGTTTTAAAAATTTAAGAGCAGGCAAAGGAAGTGATTTAATTTTTTCCAGTAATAAAAAAAATTCCTCAGCTGGCTTTGCTGAGGTAGAATTAATTTTTGATAACACCCAAGGGGTTTTTCCTTTAGAGTTTTCAGAAGTTAGTCTTTTAAGAAGAATTGATAAAGAAGATAACAATAATTATTTTCTTAACCATCAGCCTTGTCGATTAAAAGATATTATTGAGATTTCAGCTGTAGCAAAGCTTGGTTTAAAAGGTTTTTCAATTATAAACCAAGGATCAGTAGAAAATATTTTAAAAGTTTCTGCTCAAGAAAGAAGGATAATGCTTGAAGAGAATTTAGGCTTAAAAAATTTAGAAATAAAAAAAGAAGAAGCAAAAAGAAAATTAGAAAACACTTTAATTAATCTTGATAAAATTCAAGCTTTGCGTCAAGAAGTTCTTCCTCATTTAAGATCTTTGAAAAGGCAAGTTACTCGGTGGGAAAAAATGGAAAAAATAAAAGAAGAATTAATTTTATTAGAAAAAAAATATTTTATTAATGTTTATGATCAAGTTTTAAAGGAGAAAATTCAACCAAACGTTGATTTTAATAAAGTAAGGCAAGAAATTAAAAACATAGAAAAATTTATCGAAGATGAAAGTAGAAAAATAGGATTATTAGATGAGCAGAATGATAAGAGCTTAGAAATTGAAATTAGAAATTTGACCAGAGAGATTATTGAGCTTCAAAACAAAAAATCATCATTGTTGAAAGACTTAGGAGAAAAAAAAGTTAGTAACGATTCGCTTGTTGTTCAAGAGTCTCTAGAAAAAAAAGTTGTTTTATTAAAAGAAGAATTACAATCTTTATTATCTTTTGTTGATTTGAATAAAATTAAACAAAAAATTCAATTAATTATTGATGATATAAGTGCCTTAATAAATCC
>Ga0334890_1003048_pt1 | contig 17758 bp, 10 predicted proteins | sample GraSluR1_MG_3_FD_207220 | JGI IMG/M metagenome (GOLD analysis project Ga0334890, IMG submission 207220) | Sludge microbial communities from methane-producing bioreactor in Wageningen University, Netherlands - Granular Sludge_31_08-R1 | ecosystem: Engineered > Bioreactor > Anaerobic >... | reverse complement strand
ATTATCGTCCGTTGGGAAGAGAAAGAGGACTATTACTACTTCCAGATTGCCGATTATAAAAAGCCTACTTTCTTCACAACCGCCTCTCCTACAAGTAATGTCTTCACCAGGGGAGAAGAGGTAAGCATTAACGTAAAGTCTGAGTATTATTTTGGAGATCCCGTAGCTCTAGGAAAGGTAGACTACACGATCTACCGTGGCGGCCAGTATATTGATAATGGAGCTTCGCGACTAGATGTCATGGGCGAGACAGTTATTGGATACGTAAGTGACCTCGAAGCCGGTTATTACTATGCAGTTATAACCGTTTCTGATGATACTGGTATGCAATCAAGAACGACTGTGGACTTTAGAATCACACTTGGTAGTTTCAGCTTCATAACTGATTACAAGCTTAATGATCACCAGCTGATTGCTTCTATTGAGACAAAGCTGAACAATGACACACCAGTCTCAAAGGAATTTGAATTGAAGGTCTGGTATGAAGAGAGTGTCACGGTAGTTGACAGTGGAAAAGCCGTAGAGAAGAAGATCCGAATCAACGCATTTCGGAAGACTGTCATGACAGATAGCGGTGGGAAACTCGAAATAGTTATTGACCTCAGTTCCGTTCCAGACAATACACTTGTTTATGTTGAACTGAATGGGGCACCTTCCGGAGAGCCAGAAGTAGTCGCCAAGAGCTCGGTCTATCTTAGTGGATACTATGATTACTACGGCTCACTTATTCTGGACAGTATCAAATCGGCCTCTCCCGGTTCAAAGGCAGAGGTATCATTCTACACGTCAAGTGAAATGGATCTATGGATTATTGCCGACTTTTCTGGTTCTTTTTCACAATTCACTTTCAATACTGTACCCGGAAAAAATACTGTAGAGGTTATGGTTCCAGAAGAGTACGCTTATGAGAGCTTCGGCATATATTTTGTTAGTTTCAAAGAGTATCCGCTTTACTACAATTGGTTGGTCGGGGTCGATCGTCCCAAAAACGAGTACACTGTGAAGCTTCTTACACAGGATAGGTACGGCCCGGGAGATCAGGTAAACTTGAGAATTCAGGTAACAGATTCAGAAGGCGAGCCGGCTATTGTTGGTCTAACGGTAGCTGCGGTCTCTCAGGCAATGCTGTCGCTCTTTGAGGGTGATCAAGATCTCTGGAAGAGTTCTCTAAAGAATCCCTTTTACAGGGGCTTTAACTCTGTGAGACTGAGTGATCTTTACTACAATCCCTACCCATCCATAGCAAAACTCAACGACATACTCGAGTCAAGACCTCCAGCAGCAGAATCAAAGGTCCTCTCGAGAGAGGCTTTTGGTATGGGTGATCTTGGAGGTGGAGAGTTCGAAAGCCTGACTTCAGATGTTAAAGCCAGAAAGCTTTTCAGTGATAGCGCTCTGTGGTCAGTAGGCTCATTCACTGACGAAAATGGTCTTGCCGAGATCTCCTTTACACTGCCCGAAGATCTTGATACATGGACAGTAAGGGCTTTGACAGCGGATGAGAAGGGTGGATTCAGTTATGCGAGATCGAGCTTTGAGACATGGAAGCCGATGACAGTCAGCAGTTTTCTGCCAGAGTTTGTTATTGCGGGAGATACGGTCCAGTTTGTCTTTTCCGTCAAGAACAATACTGACTCCCCTATGCCCATTCTTTCTGGCTTCTTCAGAGACGAGAAAGTTATTGAAGAAAAGGGTTCAGTCGTTCCCGCCTTCGAAAGCATGACTTTCAGATACGATATCGAAGTCGACGAACTTTCTCCGGACAGAAGAAGTGAGCTACTGAAGGTGAAGTTTGTTGTTGAAGGAAGCAGAGCTTCTGATGGTGTTGAATATGAGATACCGGTCAAGCCGAGATTCACATATCGCAGATTCGGAGAACTCACTTTCCTTGACGGAAAAAGGACTCTCGAGTTCGACGAAAGCTCCGTTGGATGGGTCACGGTAACTTCAACTATCGATCCGATACTCCTGGAAGCGATTCGTTACCTTGTTGATTATCCTTACGGCTGTGTTGAACAGACAATGAGTAGACTGTTGCCAGCCCTGGCAGCTTCACGGCTTCTCGAAAAGGCCGATCAAGCCTTTGTAGAGAGAGTGATCGTGGTAACTGAAAAGGGTCTGAACCGGTTATACGGTTTTCAGCATTATGACGGTGGCTGGGGATGGTGGAAAGATGATCAGTCATCTCCTTTTATGACTGCCTATGTGATGTACGGATTCCATTTGGCAATTGAGAACGGTTTCTCTATCAATGAAGATGTGTTGAGATACGGCTACTCGGCTATGAAAACCCTATACCGAAACTCTCCAGATCCCTTCTTGCAGTATGTTATAGCCCTTCATAGCAGAAGGATGAAAGATTCCATAGGTACATTCGTCGAGTACAAAAAAGATGTTGCTTCGCTGGTATTGTCCTCTCTCACAGCCAGATTGTTTAACTTTACTGACAGGGCGAATTCTTTAATGGAAGAGGCCCTCGGCTTAGTGAGTCTTGACGAGGAGAGAGTTATCAAGGGAAGCAGTTTCAACTACTTCTTCGATGAGACCGTAACTCTATCATTCTTATTACAGGCTGCTTTAGAGACAGGTACGTCTCAAGAGACCGTTAGCAATATTTCGAAGAAGCTTCTGACAATGGGTAACGGTAGTTACTGGTATCGAACGGCTTCGACAGCAATTGCCGTTGTCTCTCTGTCTTATCTCAGCTCGTCGCTTTCGAAGGATGCTGTGATCACTTTCGAGACTCTCGAGGGCGAACAACTTGAAGTAATGAGTGATCACGAGTCCACTTCAATCGAGATCAGAGGCGAAAGTTTTGTAATCAACACAACGGGACTGGTTGCCGTTTCAGTAAATGGAGAGACAGCATTGCCGGCCGAGAGTGTAGAACATTTCGAAAGCGGTTTGAAACTCGAGAGGATTCTCAGAAGAAAGGAAACTGTACCCTATGATGATGGCTTCATTCTTACAACGCCTCAGCTTGATTCTCCGTTTGCTGTTTCTTCGGTAAAGACTCTGGCTCCGCAGGAAATTGGAAATCTCGAAATTGATGCTTACAGGTATCTTGATGGACTGGAGATTTCTATAAAAGACGGTGAACTGATGCTTGGAAAATACCATCTGGGACTAAGAGTCTATGATGGAGAGGTAATAGGAAGTACGGAAAAGGGCTTCATTGTCAAGTCGGTTGAATATGATTACTACGAAGCCGAAACTGTAGAGATCTTCGTCATCTCGCTTTCCACTCAAAGCGCTCTTAGAGTAGGAGAGACGATAATATCTGAAGTCAGAATCGAAATTCCCGAGACCGCTCCCTATATCGTCCTTGAAGACATGCTTCCAGCAACCGGAATAGCGATTGAGGAAAACCTTGAAGGTGGCATGCTCGGTTATTCGAAATTCTACTATTTCGATAATTACTGGTGGGGTTACTCTTTCCGTGAGGAACGTTTCGATCGAGTTGCCTATTTCTTCAGGTACGGTGGGTACTTCACGACAAAGACAACGTGGAGAATACTGACCAAAGGAGAGTTCTTGATCCCGGCAGTTCAGGCCTGGGCCATGTACGATGACGATTACTCGGCAAACTCCGTCGCGACCATACTCAGAGTCGAATGAAGAAATATCCGTTTTTGGCGTACATATCTATATGTTTGAGTCTGTTCGCTTATACTAGTTATCTAATATCCTGGGACGCTCCGGAGATCTCTGTTTACCGCACAGAACTTGAATGGCTAACAGGAAGGCGCGTTTCGGGAACTTACAATGTAGTACTTGCTTCTTCAGCGGGAGAGTTTTCAAGGCTCTCCCGCCTTGGTTACTGGATGCTTGCTGGTTCGGCGGATAACACAATCTACTTGCAGCCACTCAGTCTGATACCTAACTTGCCAAGGACTCTGGCACATGAAATGACGCATATCTATCTGGCCCAGTTCAGTCTACCGTACTGGCTCGAAGAGGGTCTGGTATGTACTGTCACAGGCGAGTGGATCGGTCGCCATGAAAAACTTCTTGGATCTGTCGAGGAACTCGATTATACCCAGATGGATTTCATGACGTACAGGGCTTTCAGTTACTCCTGCTGGAGAAGAGTAGGTGAGTTACTCAGAATCTATGATTTCAATGAACTCGTCTTGAACTACTCCAGATCCAATTCTGGTAGTGTTTTTTAGCTGGCGCTTTGAGTCTTCTAGATTTCAGAACCTGTTCAAGACTGATGAAGACAGAAGTTTGCAGCCAACTACGCGGAGTACCGAGCGAAGTCTTTCGCTATAAGTCAGTTCCACAAAGCCTCACGAAAGTATTGCGGCGGTTCTTCAAGAATTCTAGCTTCTCGTCCTCTGCAATAGAGCGTTTTCTGCACTTGGTCTCTGTAAAGATCGTCGTAATCCAGCTGCGCGAAAGCACTATATCGCGGATTAGACAGCGACAAAAATCAAACGAGTTATCTTTCAGTTCAGTTCGTTAATGGTATAATAAACCTGATTCTCTGGAGGTGAGCGTAATGCCTTTTGATCCATCTAAAATCGAGGTTCTCTACTCCGATAGTGATCTTGATCAAATTGTCACTAGATTGGCTGATGAGATAAACAACTATTATCTTCCCATAACTGACGAGATAACTGCTGTTTGCATCCTGAAAGGATCCGTCCATTTCTACAGCGATCTACTGAAGAAGCTTCGCTTGAAGGTGAGATACAACTTCGTGCACGTGTCGAGTTATTCTGGGACGGCCACTACCGGTAGAATAAGAGTCAAGACATGGGTCGACGAATCAGTTACTGATAGACATGTGCTACTGATTGAGGACATAGTTGATACGGGCGGTACTCTTCGTTACATAATAAATTACATATGGAAGCAAAAACCAGCAGATGTGAAACTCGTTGCACTTTTCGAGAAGACCATTCACGATCACGGAGTAGAAATTGATTTTACTGGCGAGAGAATAGGAGATCAGTTTATTGTGGGTTACGGGCTTGATTACGATGAAGTCTATAGAAACTTGCCTTATGTGGGGTATCTACGGTCCGAATGAGATCAAGAGGCAGCATGTCGGTACTTGTACTTTCAGTTATGTTGATGTGTATTTGTACAATCTCTATGATCTCGGTTCTCAGAATCTTGAGTATTTACCGTAATACGACCTATATGATGGTCGAGGTTTCGGTAAAGAGAGGTGTTCTCGAATCGGCCTCAAGACTCCTGGAATTCAGTTTTAGAGAGAATCGTGAACTCGATATTGAGTTGAATGGCTTTGAACTGAAAACCTTTCTTAAAGACGGAAAATGGTGTGTTTCAATAGATGATGGTGACTATAAGAAGATAATGTACGCCGAGGGCGGGTGAGATACTTTGCTAGCTATATCGATTGACTCTGGGTGCGCTCCGATAAGAGAGTATGTGGAGAAGCACAGGCTTTTCTTTATGGGTATGAAGATAATAATCGACGATAAAGAATATACCGACAGTTTTGGATTTCAGGAAGAGACTTTCTACAACATTGTTGAAAGCTCCAAAGAGTTTCACACGGCACAGCCTCCATTGGGTCAGGTTATTGAGTATTACAATGACATAAAGTCTAGAGGGTTTACACAACTTCTGGATATCCATTTTTCCTCGAAAATGTCTGGCCTCTACGAGACATGCGTTATGGCTTCCAAAATGGTTGAGGGTCTTGAAGTGCGTGTAGTAGACACTACCAAAGTCTCGATTGGCTCTTTTTTAATCGCTAAGAAGCTTATAGAAATGGCTGAAATGGGTACTGACATAGAGGAGATAATCAAGGTTGTTCCACGAACTATTGAGAATTCCTTCATGGAGTTCAGTGTTCCAACCCTAAAGTATCTAGTGAAGAACGGAAGGGTGGGCCGTGCTCAGGGCCTTGCAGGTACTCTCCTTAATATCAAACCAATTCTCTCTGTCGATAACGAAGGATTCATAACGCCTATAGCAAAGCTGCGGGGTATGAAGAAATTGCAGGAACAGATGGTTGCCAACATAGTCAGTTTTCTCGACTCCAGGAGAGAAAAGATCGTGCTGTACTCGATTTACGGAAGCGCTGAGTACAAATCTATTATGGAGGAAACGCTTAACAAAACCATCGAAGCTATTGAAGGCTCTCTCGGAGTTGAGCCCGGAGCAATCGAGCTTGTGACGGGAAGAATTTGGCCAACAATTGCCTGTCACAGCGGACCGGCAGTTTTCGGATTGGCCTGTTACGGGGAGAAAGAGTAGACAAAATGCTCCTTGAGCAATTCCTGGAGAACGCAGAGAGGTGCATCGAGCAATCCACTGCTGAATCACTTCACTTGGAACTGCATAAACTCGCTAATAGAATCGATAAAGAGGAATTTGATTCCCTCTCTTCCTTAAGAGAGTATCTAGACAAGTTTCTCTCGTACTTCTCGGTTTTAAACTCTCTTCCCTACGAACGTCAGTCGAAGAGGAAAGCAAACGGAATTGAGATGATCGTCAGACTGAGAGAGCTCTTTCTTCTCCGTCAGGCAGATCAACTCGAGGAATGCATGGGAAAGCCTGTGGCTTCAAATACCGCTGTGAAGTTTGCGAGCTCCGTTGGGGAGGCCAGGGCAAGGATTCTGAAGAGAATGGAAATCGATACTGTGGGCAAACTGGCAACCTATTACCCCCGTGATTATGAAGACCGTAGAACAGTTGTACCGATATCATCGATCGCAGGAGATGAGAAAACCAGTGTTAAGGGACAACTCCTCAATTTCTCAATCAAGAAGGTTTCTGGATATTCAATACTATCTGCAGTTGTAAGCGACGGCTTTGGTCAGATACTTCTCAAGTGGTTCAATCAGGATTACATTGTCCAGAAACTCATTAAGGGAAGAGAGTACATAATACACGGAGTGGCTAAGAAGACACCTTTTGGTCCTCTTGAGATGAACTCCCCAGAGATTGAAGAGATAAATGGTGATGTTCCCAGAGAGATACTTCCGGTCTACTCTCTTACCTCGGGAATCTCGATGAAAATGATGCGTAGAATCGTCAGAAGAAACCTGGGCGTGGTCAGAACCTTTGAGGATTTGATTCCTCAGGAGAACAGAAAGAAGAGAGATCTAATAAGCAGAATGCATGCGGCTGTAGCCATACACTTCCCAAAAAGCTTCTTTGAGCTGGAAAGGGCAAGAAAGTATCTAGTGTACGAAGAATTCTTCCTCTTCGAACTGGCAATTCTCTACAATCGAGAGCAAATTCGCAAGAACCGCGGAGGAATAGAGAAAGTCTTTACGGGGAGCCTCGCAGATCGGCTTCTAGATAGTCTTCCTTTCAGGCTGACAGCGGATCAGGTCAAAGCGTCGCAAGAAATTAAAGAAGATATGAGATCTCCAAATCCTATGAATAGATTGCTTCAAGGTGATGTCGGCTCCGGAAAGACACTTGTTGCAGAACTTGCTATAGTGGACAATTTCGAGGCCGGATTCCAGAGTGCATTAATGGTACCCACGTCAGTTCTCGCCATGCAACATCACGAAAAACTGAGAGATGAGCTCTCTTCTGTAGGGATCAGGGTGGAAATCCTGACAGGTTCATTGAAGAAGAGTGATCAGGAGAGGATCAGATTTGATCTGGCGACGGGTGAAATAGACGTCATCATAGGTACACACGCTCTTATTCAAGAGGGAGTCGACTTCAAGAATCTGGGACTGGTAATAGTTGATGAGCAACACCGTTTTGGTGTGAAACAGCGTGAAGCGCTCACAAACAAGGGACGTGTTGTTGATAACCTTGTAATGACAGCCACTCCAATACCACGCACTCTCGCTTTGACTGCATATGGCGACCTGGATGTTTCGACTATTGTTATGATGCCGGAAGGACGGACTGCTGTTAGAACTCTTCTTATAACAAGGAGCCGAGCAAAGGAACTGTATTCGTTCATCAAAGACGAATTGAAGATGGGACATCAAGCATTCTTCATCTACCCTCTTGTTGAAGAATCGGAACAGATAGACCTGAAGAACGCTACCGACGAAGCGGAGAGGTTAAGAAAGGAAGTCTTTCAGGACGTTGGAGTCGAGTTGCTCCATGGTCGTATGACAGACAGCGAGAAACAGGAGATTATGGAACGCTTCAGAAAGAAGGAAAGTATGATACTTGTCTCGACAACAGTCGTCGAAGTTGGAATCGACATACCATCGGCAACGGTCATGGTCATCGAACATCCCGAGAGATTTGGCCTCGCACAGCTCCATCAGCTTAGAGGAAGAGTCGGCCGCAGTTCTCTTAAGTCTTACTGCATAATGGTATTGAACAGCGGTATCTCAAAGGATGCTCTCGATAGACTTCGCAGTTTCGCTACTACCACCGATGGTTTCAAAGTGTCGGAACTTGATCTAGAACTTAGAGGACCGGGTGAGTTTCTGGGGCTGAGACAACATGGTATGCCACAATTTCTGCTCGGAGACATAGTGAGAGACGCAGATTTATTGACTGAAGCACGTGCTGATGCAGTAGAGTTCCTGCGAAAAGATCCAGATCTCCAAAACTCTGGACACTTGAGAATTGAGATTGACAAGAGATATTCGGAGACTATAAGTCTAATCGAGGTTGGATAGGATTGCTTTCCATAACGGGTGGTAAGTGGCTTAGAAGGAGAATTGAAACTACTTCAAGAGAAGTAACAAGGTATACCCCTCAATCTGCCAGAAAGGCTCTCTTTGATATAATAGATGTACGAGAGAGGAGCTTTATGGATCTCTTCTCTGGAAGTGGCATTATCTCTTTTGAAGCTGTTAGCAGGGGAGCCGCAAGGGTCGTCTGTGTTGATGTTTCTAAGCAGTCATGTCGAACTATTCTCAATAACAGGAACTCTCTTGACCCAGAAATGAAGTTGGAGATTCTCTGCAGAGACTTTAGAAGAGTCATACCATCTTTACGCAAGAGTGGTGAATCATTTGATTTTGTGTTTGCTGATCCGCCATTCGATAGTGAATATGTCGAGCCCTTGCTAAAAACCATCTCAAACAATGAAGCCATACTAAAACCTGGCGGGCTTCTAATAGTCGAAACTTCAACCAGGGAAGAGAGAGAACTCTTGCCTGAGGCCATCCCCTTCGTGGAGATAGTCGATAGGAAGAGTTATGCAAGCATAGTCTTTACTTTCTTGGCCAGAGTGTCTGATGAATAGCGTCCCCAAGACAAAAGCGGGAGACATTCAGAAGCTCCGATGCTTACCAACCTCGCCTAAAGGGGCTACGTTATAGACGAACACAGGCGCTTCGGGGTTACGTTACCAGCCCCGAATCATGCGGTCAACAGTTAAACAGAGTGATTGGGAACAACGATCAGTGCTTTTGACGCTAAACCGTCCTATACATTATCGGAAGCTGGCCTAGACGATATGAGCCTTGAATAGAGAAGTAACTTCAATTCGCAAATCCGATAGTGTGCACTTACTAGAAAGGAGGGGCGCTCATCCCCATAGATAAATCCAGGGATATCCGCGCAAGATGCTTTGATGATGAATATTCTTGTAGATGATTCACTCAAGAAACTTGCCAGAAAACTCCGACTTCTTGGCTTTGACACAGCTGTATGGAGCAAAAGCATTGATGAACTCGCTTCAAACGAGAGAGACATCTTCCTTACAAAGAGCCGACGATTTCTTGAGAAGGCTTTAAAGATGGGCATAAAGAGCTACCTGATAAAGTCTGATAGATGGGAAAGTCAGATTCGATCTGTGTTTCAGCGTTTAAGAGTCTCTTTCGAAGATCTTAGGCCGTTCAGTAGATGTACGATTTGCAACGGTTCACTTGAAGAGCTGGCAAAGGACTCTATAACTGGCGAAGTCCCAGAATACATCTTGTTTACTGCGGCTCAATTCCACAAGTGCACTCTCTGTGGGAGAATATACTGGAGAGGTAGCCATACAGTCCATCTTGAAAGACTTCTGGAGATCACGAAAGTGAGTGGTGATACAGCTGAAAAGAATACCCTTTGAGTTTTCTCACGACAGGCTTGTTAAAAGCCTGATAGACATAGTCTCGTCTAAGGCCTCTGGAGAGGCGGATCTCTTCTTGCTGGAAAAGTACAGAAATCTTTATAAGGAAGTGACTCTCGAGGAGGGGTTCAGAAGAACGGGTAGAGAGATCAGACTAGAGTCGAATCCATGTCTGGCCGAGATTCCATCAAGAACTGCTAAATGCAGACTCCTTCTGAATTCCGACAATGAAGAGATGGAGGTTTCGAAATCAGTTTTTCAGCTTCAGTACAAAGGTGAACCGCTGGGGTTGATTACTTTTCCCATAGAAGCGTCTTTCAACTCAGAAGTGCTAGAGACTGTGCTGGAACTGGAAATGGTACTTGGTTATTCTCTAGAAAGAACAAGTGAGCAGGAGGCCTACAGAAGGCTAAAGCTCGTTTCGAGACTCACTTCAGTACTCGAAACAGAAACAATGATAGAGCAACTGATCTACAGATCGCTTGAGATCGCCAGGGAGATGCTGAGAGTCAGATGGATCTTTTTTCTCGAACGCGCTAGTTCGAAATTCCTTCTCAAAGCAGCGATTGGCGATGGAGCAAATCCCTTGAACGGAATTGAGTTCTCACTACTGGAGGACGAAGAAAAGGAATTAAGGCAGATCAGACTATTCGTATCTGCCAAGAGGACAAGAGTCTCTACCGCCCTATTCAGTGAATCTGCTACTGTTGGATCATTCATTGTACTACCATTATACTCCGAAGGAGTTTTCATGGGTCTGATAGTAGCTGCTGACAGGGAGGAAGTTGAAGGCGAGTTCAGACCATATAGAAACCTTGACGAGGAAGATCTTAAGATACTTGATGATGTTGGGAGAAGAATGGCAGTAGCGATAAGTCGGTTAAGACTGACTTCCAGGCTTGAACTGGAAGTGCGAAAACTCAAACAACTCGGGAAGAAACATGAGGAACTCATAAAAGAACAGCGGGATCAGCTCTTCAAGCTAGGCGCGCTGCACAAGATATCCCAAGCGATGAAACGGAGTCTAGATTACGGCAGAATAGTAAGGATTTTGCTTACGGGAGCTACGAGTGTGGGCGGTCTGAACTTTGATAGAGCTATCTTCCTCAGAATAGATCCAAGCAGAGCATCGCTTTCCCCTGAAGAGAGAACCGAGAAGACGGCGGAAGAACTTGATACGGGAAGAGCATTTTACGGAGATTTCACAAGGTATCTCGAAAACGTATCTCTTGTCGAACAGAGAGTCTCGGAAAAAAGGCCTCTCGTGTCCTTGTCTTATCAAGGAAACGCTATTCTCGAAAGGGTAATAACACGAAGAAAGATTGTCCATGTTACGCCAGAGACCATAAGATTCAGAGGAGAGGAGCTTTCAGCTTTGAACAAGATCATCGGGGCTGATGAATATCTGATCGCTCCAGTCTCAGGCGAGGAAGACGCGAAGGGACTGGTTATAGTAGATAATAGCTATTCAAGAAGCAAGATCAGTAATGCAGATATTGAGATTCTCGGGTTGCTCGCTGACAGTGCAGGCGTAGCGCTGGAGCTGACTGAGAACTATTCAAGACTTCTGGAAATAACCGAAAGCCTGGAAAAGGAAAGAAATATCTCGAACTTTTACCGAAGATCCGTCTCCAGCATACTGCAGTCGCTTGAGTCTTCGATTGTAGTCTGTTCCGTTACCGGGGAGGTCACAGAGATGAACAGAACTGCCGAGCTGCTTCTGGATGTTAGAAGAGAACAGCTAATAGGAAAGAATATTGAGGTTCTCCATCCAAAACTGACTGACATAATAGAGCTTCTCGCCGATGTATTGAGGATAGGAGAGACAATCACTCTCACAGAACAGTATCTAGAAGCTCTTGGAGAAGGCTACTTTGATGTTCGCATAACACCTCTCAGAGAGGACAATAGGGGACGTCTGAACGGAGTGATAATATCTCTGGATGATGTCACTCGAAGAAGGAAGCTGGAACAGGAGTTCAAGAGTCGTGAAAAACTTGCCGCTCTTGGCGAAATGTCTGCCAGGGTGGCACATGAGATCAGAAATCCAATTACGATAATTGGTGGTTTCGTAAAGAGAATATCGAACACTAACGACAAGGAAAAGATAAGAGAATATGCGAAAATACTTATGGACGAATTGCGGAGACTCGATGGCATAGTAGGGGAAGTACTGGAAGTATCCAGGAGCAAGAGATCTGTTGATACCGAGACTTTTGATCTTGTCCTTATAACGAAAGAGATAATAGAGGGATTTGCAGAGAAGGCAGATATTTCGAATGTTAAGCTTTTTTTTGATTGTGAATATGACGATCTTTATTATTACGGGAACAAAAATAGAATAAAACAGGTTATAATCAACCTTGTTCAGAATGCGATAGAAGCTTCAGAAGATGGTGGTAAGATTCTAGTCGATCTAGAGATGAAAGCGGGCTGGGTACATTTCTCCGTGAGTAACAGAGGTAGAGTTATACCTCAGGAGATTCTAAAGCGTATATTCGAACCGTTTTTCACAACCAAGACGTTGGGTACTGGACTGGGTCTTTCGATATGCAAGAAGATCGTTGAAGAACATGGAGGAAACATAGAGGCCGAAAGCAGCGAGAAAGGCACAATCTTCACTTTTTGGCTGCCTGTTAAGATGAATGGGAGGTATGAACGTGAAGAAGATTCTTATAGTTGAAGATGAAAAGAACATGCGCTTCCTTCTTCAAGAGGAATTGAAGGAAGAGGGCTATGAAGTCTCTGCAGTTTCAAATGCAGATGAAGCCTTAGAATTGCTGGAACGTGAAGCTGGATTTGATATCGTAACTATAGACATAGAAATGGAAGGCATGAACGGTCTCGAACTGGCCGGAGTATTGAGAAAGAGATTTCCAAGCATTAAGCTAGTGCTTCTTACAGCTTATACTCACTACAAGCATGATCTCTCTTCATGGGCTGCCGACACGTATGTCGTCAAGTCTCCCGACTTCGTGGAACTGAAAGCAACGATTGCCGGATTGATTGATGGACAATCTCGTCAGGACATCTGAAAGGGGGGATGTTAGTATGCGTTATAAGTGTTTTCTGTCGGTCTTAATGGTTCTATTGCTTTCTGTCTCTTTAGTTGCCTACCTTGTCAGACCTGGAGATGTCCTGCTGGTATCAGTCTATGGATCAGCTGAGCTCTCCGGCGAAATCGTGGTTGGTCCCGATGGCACGGCCGCTTTGCCTCCTCTAGGAAGTATTTCAGTTCTTGGAAAGAGTCTCGATGAACTGCAATCCCTTCTTTCCTCAAGGTATGTAAGCGGAGGGATACTCGCGGCAAGGCCACAAGTTACCGTCTCAGTTAGGTCCTTTGCCCCGTATATGTTCTACGTTCTGGGAGAAGTAAACAAGCCTGGAGCGGTCGAGTACAAGCGTGAGAGTATGGTTGCCTCTCAGCTCATCGCTCTTGCTGGCGGCCTGAAAGACGGAGCGGATCTTACTAGTGCTTTTGTTATAAAGAGCGATGGTAGCAGAGAACCCATAGATCTTTCAACACTTCTATATGGAGGACCGGCGGCTTCAATAGTTTTGAAGGACGGTTCCACTCTTTTCATTCCCGCCGGTGCCAGAGCCTGGATCAGGACTATAGGAGAGTTTCGATCACAATCTCTCGTGAGATTCAGCCCTGGCCTTACACTAACACAGATCATCGCACATTCTGGTGGCCTGTCTGAAAGAGCTGACAGTAGCGAAATAGTCGTGCTCAGCGATGATATCCCAAACGGGAAGCTGGTTATAGACATGAACGCTATACTCGCCGGTACAAGGAGCGATCCTGAAATACCAGCAGGAAGTATTGTGGTCGCCAATGATTCTTCGAAAAAGTCTGTGAAGCTGCTTGGTGAAATACGAAGTCCTTCATCCATAGCATATAGAGATGGCTTGACTCTGCTTCAGGCAATTGGAGAAGCTGGCGGTATAGGGCAGAACGCTTCGGGTGACCTTTTCATACTTAGAAGTGGTGTCGTCGAGCCAATCAGCATCGCTATCAGTTCTCTTCTCAAAGGTGAATTAAAGGACCCTGTCTTGAACCCTGGAGATACAGTTTTCATTCCACGGGAAAGTGAAAGATTCGTATACATAGCGTCCTCATCTTTTGGAGGCAAAGTACAGTTTAGTATCGACGAAAGAATGACTCTGGCTAACGCTCTTGTCAGAGCAGATCTCTACGATCCCTCTAGAAGCGGAATCGTCATAGTAGATCCTTCAGGTAAGAGTATCGAGACGGACGGTAGGACTGAAAGGCTTCTTGAGACCGGCTCTATGATAATACTTCCTCAGGGAGACAAGAGCGTATACGTTGTTGGTGAAGTAGTCAGTCCCGGTCAGGTGAAGTTCGGGAACTTCGATGATATAACTCTTGGAGTTGCACTCGCAAGGGCGGGCGGCTACACCGAAAGAGCTGCAAAAGTCGAAATAGTTGGCATAGGTGGTAAGCAGTCACTTGATCTCGAAGAGGCTGCAACGAGTAGTATGAAAGTTCCCGCTCAATCGATAATATTCATAGAAAGGCTCGATGAACGATTTGTGTACGTCGTTTCCTCTGCAAGTGGGGGAAGAGTGGATTTTAGTGAAGACGAGTCCTTCACTCTAAAGAGCCTTCTTGCGAAGCTCAACCTCCTTAAGTTCAACATGCGCAAAGAGATTGAAGTGATAGATGCTTCCGGTGTCTCCAGATCGTTTTCGGCTTCGGAAATACGCGAAGGTGACTTTGATCTGAAAACTGGATCAATAATAGTGGTTCCAGACATTACCGCATGGGTATATACGTTTGGAGAGTTTGGAAGACCGGGAAAAGTCGAAATCGAACCCGAAGATCTCTTTCTGACAAGAGCGATCAGCTCATCAGGAGGTTATACCGATCAGGCCGATATCTCCTCGATCGAAATTCTTTCCAGTAAAGGAAGCATTCGCGTCGATCTTCAGGATATTCTGAAAGGTAAGATCGACGATGTGCCGATTGAGTACGACGATCTAATATATATACCGAGAATCGATAGCAGATTTGTCTATGTTGTATCGAAGACTCGAGGAGGTAAGGTCGAATTTGCATCGGGAGAAGCTATGTCATTGCGAAATGCTCTGGCAAAGCTCAATTTGGTTGATCTGTCTTCGAAAAAGACGGTTACGATAGTATCTCCAACTGGATCTGCCTCAGAAGTACCACTTAAGGCTCTTGAAGAACGAGATTATCAGCTTGATTCTGGAACCGTGATTTTCTATCCCGATCCGTACAATACAGCCTTCGTATTAGGTCATGTTAGGAATCCAGGAAGCATTTCTTTAGAGCCGGGCGTTCCTTTCACACTCTCTTCCGTCCTCGCAGCTGCGGGAGGACTTACCGATCTTGGAGATAAGCAGATGATAACAGTTCTATCTACAGGAGAAGCCTCATTGAGCGTCTTCAGTCTCGATGAAATAGCTCTGAAGTCTATTGAATTGAGAGACGGCGATACGGTTTACGTTCCGCAAAGAGAATCGAAATACGTTTACATTGTTGGTGGCGTGAGAAACCCTGGAGTGAAGACCATAGAAAGATCGGAGGAAGACCCGACCATAACCAAGATAGTAGCTATGTCGGGTGGCCTTACAGATCCATCTGCCAAAGTTGTCGAAGTGATAAATAATCAAGAGAGAAAGAAATACGATCTTCAGAGAATTCTCGCGGGAACGACGCTCGATCAAGTAGTTGATTCAGGTTCTGTGATCTATATTCCCGAAACTACAGGACGTTTTGTGTACATCGTTTCAAAGACACGCGGAGGAAGAATCGATTTCGACTCAAGCGAGGAACTCACGCTCAGAACGGCCCTGGCGAAGGAGAATCTTCTCGATGTTTCGTCCGATGCAAGACTGACAATTATCTTTCCAGACGGCACAAGGAGAGAAAGGCTAATATCTGAACTCAGAGATAGCGATATACCTCTTCAGAACGGATCGATTATTCTCTATCCCATTACTCAGAAACAGCTTTACATAATGGGAGGAGTGAGATCACCAGGATCAGTTGTGTTTGAGTCCTCTGACAAAGTGAGCCTTACGACTCTTATAGCGAGAGCCGGAGGTATTACTGAGCAAGCTCTGACTAATAGGGTGCAGATCACCGATCCCTTTGGGAGAACGAGTACTATTGATATTGAACCCATACTTCTCGGTAGAGCGGTAGATATAAAACTGGAAGATGGTGCTTCCGTATTTGTACCCATTTATGAACCGATTAGAGTAAATGTGCTGGGAGAAGTACGAAATCCCGGACAAGTTGAGTTTTCCAGAAGTGAAATTCCAGGACTTTTGTTGGCCATATCAAAGGCCGGTGGGCTCACAGCGCGAGCTTCTTCCGAAATCAGAGTCGCTGGAACGGAAAGTGATGTAAACTGGTACAGGCTGCTAGAAGGTGTCGATCTACCTTTGAAGAACGGCCAGACGATATATGTTCCAAACGAAGACCGATACGTTTATGTCTCGGGTGAGGTTAACAGTCCCGGAAGATATGATTTTTCCGCCGATGAAGAATTCACTCTGGTAAAGCTGATGGCTCGCGCCGGAGGGGTCAGAGAGACAGCTTCAGATGAAATAAAGATCATTACACCCGCAGGTGAGATTCTTTCGATTAAGCTTGCGGAAGTAATGTCGGGAAAGAGTGACGTGTTGCTAAGGTCCGGTAGCACAGTTCTCTTCCCAAAGCAGGTTGTCAGGATAACTATTCTCGGCTCGGTGAGAAATCCCGGGGTTTATGTCTTTAACCGAGGTGAACCTTCCTCTATCTCGGACGCAGTGGCAAGAGCCGGCGGTTTGATTGCAATCGAAAGTGTCAACAAGATAGCGGTCCAAATCGGAGGTTCTTACAGCGAATTTGACGCTACAGTAATCGCAAAAAGGACCGATAACCTTACTGACGATACCTTTATCTATGTATCCACTATTCGAGAGATCTCAGTAACGGTCCTTGGAGAAGTATTGAAGCCCGGAAGGTTCAAATTTGAAGGAAATCGGCAGGTTACCGTTGCAGAGGCTATAGCTATAGCAGGGGGATTGGACAGAACTGTCAACACTTTGAGTATTGTGTCTAGGGAAGGTAACGTAAGACTTCTTGATGCATTAAAAACAGAAGAACTGGCGAGAGACTATTTGAGAGACGGAGACACTGTTGTAGCTATCAGAAACTTTGACGCTTATGTTTCGGTAATTGGCGATGTAAAACAACCTGGCATCTTCCCTATTACACAGTACGGAGAAATTTCTCTGGCAGAACTTCTGACACTTTCCGGAGGTATAAACTCCTTCGATTTCCGTAGAACGCTTCAGATAATGAGCGGGGGTAAGTCCGAATCGATTGAAGTCGAACCGAAAGATCTTCTGGCACTATCCAGGAGAACTGTCTCCCCCGGCTCGATTGTCTTTGTTCCTCATGTTTCATCTCCAAGAGTCTATGTGTTCGGTGAAGTACTGAGGCCTGGAGTTATAAAGTATGTGAGTGGAATGACAGCAATAGAAGCCATTGTAGAAGCAGGAGGTCCAACAAGCTATGCTGTATTGGGTAATACTCTGTTATTTCAGAGTTCGGGTGAAGAACCGCTCGTAGTCAATCTTGATCAGCAAAAGGGAATGCCGGTAAAGGGAAACATCCAACTATTGCCTGGCAATATTATCTATATCCCGCAGTCCCCGATAGTGAACATCAAGGATATAATGGCAATTGTGGCTTCGTCACTTAGTATTGTTAATTCGGCCGTTGGAATCTTTAAGTGAGGGACA
>Ga0334890_1003047_pt1 | contig 17759 bp, 15 predicted proteins | sample GraSluR1_MG_3_FD_207220 | JGI IMG/M metagenome (GOLD analysis project Ga0334890, IMG submission 207220) | Sludge microbial communities from methane-producing bioreactor in Wageningen University, Netherlands - Granular Sludge_31_08-R1 | ecosystem: Engineered > Bioreactor > Anaerobic >... | reverse complement strand
GAGGAACGGCCGATAGTCGTAGTCTCCGACGGTCGGGGCCGCACCGAATTTCACGTAGAGATCGCAGTCTCCGGTACCGCCGGAGATCTGGATCGCCAGATTGGTCTGGCCGGCCGGAACGTCGATGCGGTAGAGTCTCTCGCTGGCCTGCGCCCCCGAAATGCCGACGACGGGCACACCGTTGCTCAGAACCATTCCCACGCCTCCGGCGTGGCTGGCCAGCAGCGTGACGCCCGCATATGTGTTGTAGGCCCGCAGCATGATGTACCACGTGCCGGCCGCGGGGTTGTTGACGGTGACGGATTCGTTATTGCCGAAGAGGAACGGTCGGTAATCGTAGTCGGTCGTGGTCGGCATCGCGCCCCGCTTGACGTAGAGATCGCAGTCTCCGGTGCCGCCGGAGATCTGAATCTCGAGCTTGGTCTGACCGGCGGGCACCTCGATCTTGTAGAACTTCTCGCCCCCGGTCGTGTCGCTCAGGCCGGTCACGGGCACGCCGTTGGTCAGCGGAACGACGGCGATGCTGGCCGAGTAGCCGGCCACGAGGGTCACCCCGGAATAGGCGGTGTAGCCCCGGAGCATGATGTACCACGTGCCGGCCGCCGGATTGGCCACGGTGACCGTCTCGTCGTTGCCGACCTTGTAGGGCCGGTAGTCGTAGGTTGTGGTGGTGGGGAGGGCGTCCTTGCGTACGTAGAGATCGCAGTCCCCGGTGCCGCCGGAGATGCTGATCTCCAACTCATCCTGCCCCGAGGGCACGACGATCATGTAGAACCGTTCGCTGCCGGCCGCCCCCGAGATGCCGGTGACCGGAACGCCGTTGCTCAGATTCTGCGGGATCCCATAGGCTGCGGAAGCCAGCAGACACAGCACCGCCAACAGGGCCACGACGCCCTTCGGACGCGATTCAGTCAGACCGTTCATTTTGTGACTCCTCTCTCCATACACATAAAGGCCCGTACTGCTTGCACCGATCCGAGGCCGGTCTAAGACAAGACCATTGGATGGATCGTTCACTTATTGCACAGTGCCCGAATCGCCCCGGTTCGTAACGATATTTCTCAGCTTTTGTCCATCTCCATTCGGTCTTCGCACCCCAATGTGGCCTTCGGCACGAGGCTGTCTGACCCAACCTCCTTCCCAGAGGGGCCTCCGAGATGCCACGGCGTGGATCGAGCGGCGGAACCCCACCGCAAATCACAGAGATATCGTCGTCGCGTCCATGCAACCACGCCCGGCAGGATTCGAACCTGCGGCCTACGGATTAGAAATCCGTTGCTCTATCCAACTGAGCTACGGGCGCTAATGTCTTGCTTGGTCATAGCTTGACGACCTTGCGGGACTTTGTCAATCGGATTTCGCGGCCAGCCGGCCCGTTGCCCCGCTCCGGCGAAACAAGATGGTAAGGACATTCCCCTATTTGTCGTAGGCAAAATACCCATAGGCGCCTCGCTGCTGTAGCTCTAAATTGCGCACACTGTGCCGGATGCCTGGTTTGACTACACCAAACGCCGACTGAGGTCCAACGCAGGCAACAATGCCAATCTGACGAGTCCCGAGATCCATTGGGACCCCGAGGTGGTAAGATGACGATGTATGAGCAACGGTCTTCCGAGAGGTCCGAAGGGGTTGGCGCCAAGGCCGAGCGGGCGTTCTTTGAGGCGCGAGATGAACTGGAGGCGCGTCGCGGAGCGCACCGCCCAGCTTCGCCAGACGGTGGAAGTGCTACAGGAGGAAGTAGCCGAGAGGATCGCCGCCCGAAAGACGCTGGAGCAGCGAAGTGAGACGCTGCAGAAGATCATCGACAACATCCCGGTCATGCTGTGCTTCTACGACGCCGAGGGGTGCGTGTCGCTGATCAACGAGGAGTTGCACAAGGTTCCGGGCTATACGCTGGTGGACTTCCGGAACCACAATGTGATGGAGCTACGCTATCGGAATCCGGTGTATCGCCAGGGGATCTGCGACTTCATGATGGCTGCGCGGCCCGGCTGGCGGGATTTGCTCGTACGGAATAAGGCGGGTCGCAAGGTCGCCAGCAGTTGGGCCAATGTCAGACTGTCTGATGCCCGTCACCGAGGCCCAGGTAGTCGGCCTCGACGGGCGCACGCTGGACATGGAGTTGCCGCGGGGCAGACGAACAACCTTTGGCGTGTTCCACCTTCGCCAGCGACCGACCCATTCGAACGGTTGGTTCAATATTCGATCGACGCCGGGAGACGGAACAACGGTGATCATGCAGATGCCAACACATGCACACCAGAAGCACGATCCACGGAGCGAGTCTTCATGAGCATTCGCGTGTTGATTGCCGACGACAAGCAAGACGCGTTCTCCCTCCTGACGCCACGCGAACGCGAAGTGCTGCAACTGATCGCCGAAGGCCACAGTACCAAACAGGCTGCGCACCGGCTCTCAATCAGTCCCAAGACGGTCGAGGCCCACCGACTGAAGGTGATGAACAAGCTGGATATCGACAACGTGGCCCAGTTGACCAAGTATGCGATTCAGGAAGGGCTGACGTCGTCTCAGCCGTGACGCGGCGTTTGTGGCAACTCGGGTGGCATGCGAGGGGCATCGCACTTGTCTTTTCGGGTTTGTTTTCGGGCAAGGGCTGATTTTCTGCTTGTTGGGCGGCGCGCGGTACGGTCTAATACCTGCTTCGACGATGTGGGAGAGAAACGACAACGGGTGCAGATTTGAGGTGACAAACGATGGCAGATCTGAAAGCGTTGGCTGAAGCAGTCATCAAGGGCGATCAGGCGACAGCCGCGGGCATCACCAAGGCGGCGCTGAGCGAGGGGATGGCTCCGAAGAGCGTGCTCGACGAGGGGCTCATTGCCGGGATGGAGGTCGTAGGGGACCGCTTCAAGAAGAACGAGGTCTACATCCCCGAGGTGCTGATTGCCGCCCGGGCGATGAAGATGGCGATGGAGGTGCTCGAGCCGGAACTGGTCAAGGCCGGCGTTCAGCCGATCGGCAGGCTGGTCATCGGCACCGTCCAGGGTGACCTGCACGATATCGGCAAGAATCTGGTGGCCATGATGCTCAAAGGCGCCGGCTTCGAGGTGATCGACCTGGGCGTGGACGTATCGCCGACGAGATTCGTGGAGGAGGCCAAGTCGAGGAACGCCCAACTCGTGGGCATGAGCGCCCTGCTGACGACCACGATGCCGGGAATGGAAAAGACGGTCAAGGCTTTGCAGGAGGCGGGTGTCACGGCCAAGATCATGGTCGGCGGCGCGCCGGTGACGCAGAGCTTTGCCGAGAAGATCGGGGCCCAGGGCTATGCTCCGGATGCCGCCTCGGCCGTCGATACGGCCAAGGGCCTCGTGGCCTGACCGACCGCGGCCGAAGCCGGGCCGTACACGTCAATGTGATGGACATCCCAAGGACAGTGCCATTGGCACTGTCCTTTTCTTATGGGCTCGCAGACGGTAGAATAGACATTTGGCCAAACGAGAAACGGATGACGGATTGTGCGAACGATCAGGGATCCCAACCTGGCTCAGTTGTTGATGCAGCTTCGTTTCACGCCGCAAGACAAGCGTCACGGCGAGCTTGAAGCAGCCGAGAAGCTCTATGCGCTGATCGACGATGCCAGACAGTACCCCTTCGACTTCGTCTGCTTTCACATCACGGGCTTCCAGCCCAAGGGCGACATCAGCCACCAGCTCATTGAAGGCAGGCACCTGCGAGAAGACCTGGAAGTGTTCATCGCCAAGCTCAGTGGCACACTCGCCGCGTCGGCAAGCGAGCAGAGCGAGAAGGTCTACACCGCTGAAGAGCTGGCCGAGAGGTTTAATGTCTCGACGAAGACCATTGGGCGATGGCGCCGACGCGGCCTTCTGGCCCGCCGGTTCGTCTTCGACGATGGCCGTCACCGATTCGGGTTTCTGGAATCGACCATCGAGCGATTTGCCCAAGACAATGCCAAGCTGATCGCTCAGGCCGGCGGGTTCCGAAGGCTGACTGCCAAAGAACGGCAGCAGGTCGTCCGCCAGGCCCGCCATCTGGCCGCCAGGATGTCGTCGTCGCGCCACCAGATCATCGAGCGGATCTGCCGCAAGCTGGGCGTCGCACACGAGACCGTCCGCTACACTCTCCAGGAATACGAGAAACAGCATCCCGACAAGCCAATCTTCGGCCGGCCGTCGGGCCGAATGAGACCCACCGACGCGGCCGAACTGTATCGTCTGCACAAGCAGGGAATCGGCGTCCGACAACTGATGGCCCGATTCGATCGCAGTCGGGCAACCATCTACCGCATCGTCAACCAGCGACGCGCCATGACCCTGTTGGCCAGGAAGATCGAGTTTGTCCCCAGCGAGGCGTTCGTTCGCGAAGACGCCCGGCAGAAGATTCTGGGCCGCCCCCTGAAGATGAACAAGCCGGAGCGAGACAAACGCGTCGAGCCGTTCGAAATGGTCGGCGAAAGCCTTCTTCCTGAATACTTGCAGGTTCTCAAGACGACGGCCGTTCTGAGCCGTGACGAAGAGATCGAGCTGTTCCGACGCTACAACTTTCTCAAGTATTTGGCGGCCACCGAACGTCATCAAATTCGATTGGCCCGCGTCTCAGCTACGTTGCTGTCGCAGCTCGAAGACTATCTCGAACAAGCCGAGAACATCCGTCGGAGGCTGATCGAAGCCAACCTGCGGCTCGTCGTCAGCATTGCCAGCAAACACACCGGAGACGGCGCCAACTTCTCCGATCTGGTCAGCAAGGGCAACTTTGCGCTGATTCAGGCCGTCGAGGAATTCGATTACACCACGGGCTTTCGCTTCAGCCGCCGGGCATCACTGAACATCGCCAAGGAATACGCCAAGGTCTCCGGCAGGAGCACCGAACTAACCCGCAAACGCGCCGAATCGCTCGCCACGATCCAGCGAGGCCTGCGCCAGACCGCCGCCGATGTCCTGGCCATCGAGCGGACCCGGCAGAGCCTGGCCGAGGTCATCCGCGAGGAACTCGACGAACGCGAGCAATACGTCATCCTGCACCACTTCGGACTGCTCGGCACCTCCGTGCGAAAACAGACCAAGACGCTCAAGCAGATCGGCGACGAACTCGGCCTGACGAAGGAGCGTATTCGGCAGATCGAACTGACGGCGCTGCAGAAGCTGCGACAGTGCCTGAGCACGGAGCAGTTCGAGCTGCTGACAGGCTGAGGCGTCCCACGATCGCTGCCGCAGCCGCGGTCTGTGGGGCGTCTTCCGGCTTTTTCATTGCCTTTCTCCGGTTCGGCCCCTATCCTCCTTGCCGTGCGCCAGAAAGTCTTCGAGGGGCCGTTCCGAAGGGTCGGATAAGGAGAACGCAGTGGAAACAATCGGTTTTATCGGCAGCGGCAACATGGCCGAGGCCCTCATCAACGGCATCCTCAAGGCGGGTGTATACAAGCCGGGGAAAGTCTACGTCAGTGACATTCGCCCGGAACGACTGGAATACCTCCGCGAGCACTACGGTGTCCGGACCGCCGACGATAATGTCCAGTTGGCCTCGAAGGTCGATGTCCTCGTGTTGAGCGTCAAACCGCAGAACATGAGGGACGCTCTCGACAGCATCAAGAACGGCATCGGCGAAGAAGCACTGGTCATCTCGATCGCCGCGGGCATTACGACGTCGATGATCTCATCGGTCCTGGGTGATTTGGCTATTGTCCGGGTCATGCCGAACATGCCCGCATGGGTCGACGAGGCCGCCAGCGGGCTCTATGCCAACGCGAAGGCCCGGACGAAGGTCGAGAAGGCACGCCTGATTCTGCTGAGCGTTGGCAAGGTCGTCGTCGTCGAGGACGAGAGTCTGCTCGACCCGGTCACCGCGGTCAGCGGTTCGGGGCCGGCTTACTTCTTCCTGCTGATGCAGGAGATGATCAAGGCGGGCATCGAACTCGGCTTGTCTGAGGAAGACGCCCAGCACCTCGTGCTCCAGACGGCCAAAGGCGCGGCGCTGCTGGCGGAAAAGGCCGCCGGCGAGGGCACCAGTCCGGCGCAGCTCAGCGCCCGGGTTGCCACGCCCAATGGCACGACGGAAGCCGCGTTCAACGTGTTTCACGCGCACAGCTTTGCGGAGATGGTCTCAAAGGCGTTGCGCCGCGCCTCGGATCGCAGCCGAGAGCTTTCCGCCGGGTAGCCACGATAGCACGGACCCATAGCCGGAGTGAAGACGAACCCGCATCAAGGAGTTGAAGACACGATGACCACGAATCGCATCCCATCCGCGTCCGCCGTAAACCTCCCGCCTTTCATGAACGAACCGATCTTTCCGGGTGTGGACGATCCCAAGATGCGTGAGGCGTTCCCCCATGCGATTGCTCAGGTCCGCAAACAACTCGGCCGGACCTATCCGCTGTACATCGACGGACGCGACGTCACCACGCCGAACACGCTCGATTCGGTCAATCCCGCCGACCCCGACGAGATCGTCGGGAAAGTCTGCCAGGCGGGAGCGTGCGAGGCGGAGGCGGCCTTGGACGCTGCCGAGCGCGCCCTGGAGACGTGGCGTGACATCGATCCGTCACAACGCGCCATGTATCTGGTTAAGGCCGCCGAGCTGACCCGCCGGCGGATGCTCGAATACGCCGCATGGCAGGTCCTCGAAGAGGGCAAGCAGTGGGCCCAGGCCTACAACGACGTGGCCGAAGGCATCGACTTCCTTGAATACTACGCCCGTGAGATGGTCCGCCTGGGCGCCGCGCAGGACATGGGCAGCTACGCCGGCGAATCGAACTTCTGCTTCTATCAGCCCAAGGGCGTCGCGGTGGTGATCGCGCCGTGGAACTTCCCGTTCGCCATCGGCTGCGGCATGTGTGCGGCCGCAATTGTCGCGGGCAATCCGGTTGTCTTCAAGCCGTCGAGTCAGTCATCGGTGGTCGGACATCATCTCGTGGAGATCTTCCGCGAGGTCGGACTGCCTGCCGGCGTGTTCAACTACGTCCCGGGGCCCGGCTCGCAGATCGGCGATTTCCTGGTGGACAGCCCCAAGGTCGGCGTGATCGCTTTCACCGGGTCGATGTCGGTCGGCCTGCGGATCGTCGAGCGCGCCGGTCGCACGCCGGAGAACCAGCCCTCCGTCAAGCACGTGATCTGCGAGATGGGGGGCAAGAACGCCATCCTGATCGACGAAGAATCTGACGAAGAGGCCGCGATTCGAGACGTCCTGTACTCAGCGTTCGGTTACCAGGGACAGAAGTGCTCGGCCTGCTCGCGGCTGATCGTCGTCGACAAGGTCTATGATCGCTTCGTGCCGAAGCTCGTCGAGGCCGCCAGGAAGCTCCGGATCGGACCGGCCGAAGACCCGAGCAACTACATGGGACCGGTGATTGACGACAAGGCCCAACGCACCATCCTGCAGTACATCGACCTGGCCGCGAAGGAAGGCACGGTGCTCTACCGCAGCGACGTCCCCAACAAAGGCTACTACGTCCCGATGACCCTCGTTGAAGGCATCACGCCGCAGAAGCGACTGGGACAGGAAGAAGTCTTCGGTCCCGTGCTCTCGATCATGCGGGCGAAGGATTTCGACGAAGCACTGGCATGGGCCAACTCCACGCGGTTCGCCCTGACCGGGGCCGTGTTCAGCAGGGATGAAGAGCATCTCCGAACGGCCGTGCGTCAGTTCCGCGTCGGCAACCTGTATTTGAACCGCGCCAGCGTCGGCGCGTTGGTGAAAGTGCAACCCTTCGGTGGCTTCAAGATGTCCGGCGCCGGCACCAAGGCCGGCGGGCCCGACTACCTGCTGCACTTCATGGATCCGCGCTGCGTGACCTATCCCTGAGTGCGTTGCGGATACGGGGACGGGCTATCAGCCGCCTCCGGGAAGGAAACCGGGCCGAACTGGCCTATTCGACGATGATTGCCTCGACCGGGCACTCATCGGCCGCCTGCTGTGCGGCGTCTTCAAACTCGGCGGGCACCTCATCGACAATGACCGTCGCGATGTCGTCCCCCATCTCAAAGACCTCCGGGCAGGTGTCGCAACAGAGCCCGCATGCCGTGCACGTATCCTCGATTCGTACCTTCATGGCCAACTCCTTTTCTCCGGCGTTGTATTCGTCACAGCCCCATCGGCCCCATCAACTCTGGCCAGATCAATAGAGTATTGCCCCTCGGTTGTCAATCCCATGGCCGGGAGTTTTTCCGCTCGGCCCGGCGTCGCCCGATGTGTCCCGGAAGATGCGGCAGGGCGGCCGGCGCTGCTTCCTTGCCCATGCCCGCTTGAGCAGTTGGGATTGACAGCCAGGTCCAGATCGGCTACAAGCGCCGTCGGTGGCGCCGAGAAGAGGCGCCAAATCACAAATCCGAGAATCGCGAGCGTGATCTATGAATATCGTAGCCGTGGATATCGGCAATACGAACGTGTCGGTCGGACTGTTCCTCGATGGCAAGGAAGAGTCGATCCAGTCGCTGCCGGGGGCGGGCGAGGCCGACCTGCGGGACTGCCTGGTGTCCGCCTGGCAGAAGGTCCCCGTGCTGGAAAGCTCGGCCGAGGGCAAGCGGGACGGCGTGATCGTCGCCAGCAGCGTTAAGCCGGAGTGGACCGAACTCGTCCGCAAGACGGCCGACGAAGCTCTCGGTGAGAAGATTCACGTCGTCGGCGAAGACATCCCGCTGCCGATGTCGGCCTGGGTGGATGAGCCGGAGAAGGTGGGCGCCGACCGGATCGTCTCGGCGGCGGCCGCCTATGCCGTGGTGGAAGACGCGGTGGTGGTGGCTGATTTCGGCACCGCGGTGACGATTGATCTGGTCGATGCCAAGGGTGTCTTCCAGGGAGGCGTCATTTGCCCCGGTTTCGAGATCAGCGCGCAGGCCCTGAAGGACAACACCGCGAAGCTGCCCAAGGTGGTCGTACACCGGCCGACGACGCCGTACGGCAAGAACACCGCCGATGCGATCAACTGCGGGCTGTACTATTCCGTCATCGGGGCGATGGAGGAGATCGTACGACGCTATGCCGAGGAGATCGGCCGCTGGCCCCAGACCGTCATCACCGGCTCGGCCGCCGAGATGATCAAGGACGACTGCCCCTTCGTCGACAACTACGTCCCCCACCTCGTTGTCAAAGGCATTGTCCTGGCCTACATGAAGCACCTCGAAAGCCAAAGCGAGACGGGCTGAGATCATGGGCCTCTTCGCGGCCGTTATGACCGGACCGGAGGTGGGGGCGATTGCCACGATCGTGCTCGTCGGCGAGTCGGCTCACAGCGTTCTGTCGGACATCTTTCGCCCATCCCGAAACAGGCCACCTGCCTTTGAGGCCGGCCGCATTCTGCTCGGCCACATTCTCGACGGCGGCGATGCGGTCGATCAGGTCACCATCGGCTGCGAGCAACCGGATACGTTCGCCATCCACTGCCACGGCAACCCGATGATCGTCGAGCGAATCATGACGCTGCTGCAAGAGCGAGGTGTCGAGTTGCGGAGCGCCGAATCACTCCTGGCCAAGATGGTTTCAGAAAAACGGGCGAACGATTCAATTGCCGTCGAGGCGACGCTGGCGATGACGAAGGCCAAGACCGTCGAAGGGGCCCGGATCATCGCCGCCCAGACGGAAGGGGGGCTGTCGCAGAAGGTCCGCCAGTGGTCGCTTGAGATCGATTCGGTGTCGCCGGATGAGATCGCACGCCAGGCCAGCCAGATCCTGCGTGACAGCGAAACGGCCCGTCCGCTCGTCTCCGGCTGCACAATCGCGCTGATCGGCCCGCCCAATACGGGCAAGAGCACGCTGCTGAACGCCTTGGCCGGATGCGAGAAGGCGATCGTCACGGACATCGAAGGCACCACGCGCGACTGGGTCTCCTGCGAGATTCTCATGGGGCCGCTGGCAGCCACCGTCATCGACACGGCAGGTCTCGACGCCGATGCGGTCGCGGCGAGCCATGACGAGATGGACCCGGTCGCCCAGGCCAGGAGCGTCGAGATTCTTCAACGAGCCGACCTGATCCTTCTGGTCATGGACCTGAGTCGTCCCGAAATCCGAATCGACAACAGACGGCTCGAAACACTGGCCGGCAAACGCGTCCTGACCGTCCTGAACAAGTCCGATCTGCCGACACGTCTGGATACCACCTCTCTGCCCGCCGACCTGGGCGCGCCGGTCCGCATCATCGCCAGCCGGGCCACCGGTCTCGACGATCTGATCGGCGCGATCGGCCGCACTCTCGGCGTCGCCGACCTCGACCCCCACGTCCCCATTGCCTTCACCCCCCGCCAGCGAACCCTGCTCGAACGCCTGGCATCCACCGCCGCACCCTCCGATCCCGCCGCCACCGTCAGCACCCTCCTCCATGGCCCAATCGAAGGCTGATTGTCTGTGCAGGATTCTGTGCTGCTCCAGCATCAGGCGTCGCAACTGGACGTCCCAAGCCCGATTTGTCTGAGCCGTTTGTGACGCGTGTTGGTCAGCGCCGTGTACATGAAGAAGCGAACCGCCGCCTTCTGGACAGGGTGGCGAGTCACAAGGATAGGATGGCTTCTATTCGACGTTGCCCGGCGTGTGGCGGTGGGCCAGCGCACGGGCCATGTAGTCGTCGAGCAACTCGATCTCGAACTCTCGGACCATCTCGTCGGCGGTGACGGTTTCGTGCTCGCTCGTGATCAGGACCGAGCCGAGGAAGCCGGGGTCCTTGATCGTCACCTTCGGGCCGTACTTGGCCTTCAGCGCTCGCAGGCGCGACCAGTTGTAGTCCAGATGGGCCAGGCGGCAATCGAGGTTCACGTCGGCCACGACGAAGTCGAAGTAGTTTGTGCTCGATGCGATCACATCGCCCTGCGGATCGCGAATCTCGCAGGGTAGACCCGAAATCGCCCCGACGAAGTGGGCCCGGCATGAATAGGCCCAGTATGCCTGCATCAGGCCGCCGTGGTACATGGAGGAGAAGACGATCAGGTCGGGCTTGGCCTTGGCGTACTTGAGTCGCAGTTCATCGAAGTTCAGGTCGAAGCAGATCGCAAACGCCACGCGCCCGAAATCGCATTCGAAGACCGGCGCCGCGCGCCCGCACAAGATGCCGCCCTCCGTGGTCTCCTCAATCACGACGTGGTTCTTGTTGTACGCGCCCACGACCTGGCCATCGCGGCCGATCAGGACGCTGGAGTTGCGCCACGTGCCGTCGTCCATCTCCCTCGTGGCCGAGTAGACAACGTAGCAGCGGTTCTCCTTGGCGACCTGGGCGAAGAAGTCGCGGATCTGGTCCTTGCGCACGCGGTAGTAGGCCAGACACTTCTCCCTGGACAGGCCGCTTGGCCGGTCGCACACCTCGGGCACGACAATCAGGTCGGGCTTGTCGGGCAGCACCTGTGCGAAGCGGCCCCTCCAATGGGCGATCATCCGCTCGACGATCCTCTGCGGCTCGGCGTTCGCATCGACCGACGGCGGCCGGGCCCCGAGCGTGGCGATCCGCACGTGCCCTCGCTTCTTGGGAGAGGCCTTCTCCTGCATATCCTGTGACGGGGCCGTCGACACAAGGAGAAGGACGACGACCGAAGCAACGATGTACGAACGAATGTGTCTCATGATATCACTCCATATCGGGGGTGGGTCAGTCCTGTTGGGCGGGTCGCCGGTCGTCGATGGGCATCGGCGTTTCGATCGTGTTGCCTTCCAGAACGATCGGACCGACGGTCTCGTCGATCTGGATTCCAACATTTCGCTCCTGCGAGCGGTCGTCGCGGATCACGTTGTTGCGGAACACCAGATCGTTGACCTCGCCGCGGATGCGAATCTCGGCGCCGCCGTTGTTCTCGATGACGTTCTCTTCGAGGCGGTTTCGATGCGGGGCCATGCCCAGCGACTCGACGCGGAAGAAGACGCCGTGCTCTTCGTTGGAGCGGACGACGTTGCGCCGCAGCAGATTGTCGCTGTCCTTGTGCCCGATGGAGATGCCGAACCGCCCGTTGCCCTCCAGTACGTTATCCTCGAACAGGCCGTGGCGAACCCGCCAGCACAGGAACAGCCCATCCGTCCCGTTTCGCCGGGCGATGCAGCGGCGGACGATGGGCCGCTGCGAGCCGCTGCCGGGGTGAAGCCCCAGGTCCGCGTTGTCCTCGCTGAGACAGTCGCTCACGGTGACGTCGTTGGACTGCTGAAAGCTGATCCCATCGCCGTTGTATCCGCGAATCGTGCAGCCCTGTATGACCATGCCGTGCGAGCCGTAGAGGAAGATCCCGGCGCCTCGGCAGCCGTTGAGGGAAACGTTGTTTGCCTTGTTGCCGTCGATCGTCGCATTCTCGATACGGGCGCCCTGGGCGTGGTAGGCGCTGACAACGGGAAAGACCGTCGCCGCCTTGGCGTTGCGACCCACCATGCAGTCGGCCATCAGCGGCTTGTCGATCGAGAACGTATGGCCCTTCTGTCCGGTGATGCGGGCGACCGTAGTGTGGAAGCCGCCGGCGCGATCGTCCCAGACGGCCACGCCGTGACCGACCGCGAAACCCTCCGGGTCCGCGACAGTGATCTGTTGCTCTCCGAAGTCGCCGTCCAGAACGAGGGCCGAGACAACGCCGGGGGCCTTTCGCAAGACGGTCCGCCCCTTGACGCCGCGAACGGTGACGTTGGGCCGCAGATGCAACGAATCGCGCATGAGGTATTCGCCCGCACCGATCTCGACGAGCCCGCCGCCCAGAGCGGCGATGTAATCGACGGCGGCCTGAAGGACCCGGTTGTCGGCGCCGACGAGATCGCCCTCTTTCTGGCCGACCGCAATACGAGGCAACCGGTCCATCGCCGAGTGCATGACCGTCGGAAGCTGCCGCTCCTCGGGCCGAGGCGAGAAATCAATCGTCGCGTTCGCCGAGGCCGGGATGCAAAAGATAAACGTAAGGAACAGTACAGATGCGATTGGTGTGCGAGCCATCGTCGATCTCCTTGCCGTTGCCGGTGGACCTCTGAGGAGGATCCCGCGAGACGGGCCCTCTGCCGGCCGATTATCAAACGCCGGGCCACGCCTGTCAACAACACCTTGACTTCATGGACCATCGCAGGTAAACGAGGCATGTGAATCTTGTTCGTAGTGTGTCCGTAAGAACATACATGCGCCGAAATGGCGTCTTGCGTGACCAGCACGAACCCAACGCCTCACGGCGTCAATACAAACGCGGAGCAGCGCGATGATCGTAGACGAGCGAACGTTGGAGGAAATGCTCAGCGAGCCGTCCGAGGGCACACGCGAAGTCCTCGCCCAAACGAAGGGGGATTTCCTCGTTCTCGGCGCCGGCGGCAAGATGGGCCCGACGCTGGCGATGATGCTCCGCCGGGCGACCTCCGGCCGGAAGGTCTTTGCGGTCTCGCGCTACAGCGACTGTGACGTCAGAGCCCGCATCGAGGAGCGAGGAATCGAGACGATCGAGGCCGACCTGCTCGACGAAGCGGCCTATGACGACCTGCCCAATGTGCCGAATGTGTTCTTCTTGGCCGGGATGAAGTTCGGCGCCACCGGCAACCAGCCACTGACGTGGGCGATGAACGTGCACGTCCCGGCCCTGGTGGCCAAGCGATATGCCCGGTCGCGGATCGTCGCCCTATCGACGGGCAACGTCTATCCGTTCACGCCGGTTGACGGCAGCGGCTCGCGCGAGGAGGATGCCCCCTGCCCGGTGGGCGAATACGCTCAATCTTGTCTCGGCCGCGAGCGAATGTTCGAATACTTCTCGCAAGTCCACGGCACGGCGGCCACGCTGATCCGGCTGAACTATGCCAACGAGCCCCGCTATGGGATCCTCGTCGATTTGACAAAGAAGATTCTCCGCGATGAGCCCATCGACGTGACGATGGGGTTTGTGAATGTGATTTGGCAGGGTGACGCCAACAATTACATCGCCCAATCGCTGAGCATCGCGACATGCCCGCCGGCGATCCTCAACGTCGCCGGGCCCGACGTGATTCGCGTTCGCGATCTGGCCATCCGAATCGGCCGTCGATTGGGCAAGGAGCCGAGGTTCGCGTCGCAGGAGGCGGCAACGGCGCTGCTGAGCGATTCGTCCTCGTGCGTGGAGCGGTTCGGCCCGCCGGCGACGTCGCTGGATGAAATGATCGCACACATCGTCGATTGGGTGGCCGCCGGCAAGGCGGTCCTGAACAAGCCGACGAAATACGATGTTCGCGATGGGAAATTCTGAAAGTCCTCGCCCATGATCGAATCGACCGTCTTGCAGAGACTTCGTTCCGGCTGCGTCATCCCGGCTCACCCGTTGGCCCTGGATGGACAAAACAAACTGGATGCGCGCCGGCAGCGGGCCTTGACGCGGTACTATCTCGCCGCCGGAGCGGGCGGCCTGGCCGTGGGCGTTCACACCACCCAGTTTGCCATCCACGAACCAAGGGTCGGGCTCTATCGCCCGGTCCTCGAGCTGGCGGCCGAGACTGCCGGCGAGGCGACGGGGAGCAAACCAATCCTGATCGCGGGCATCCTGGGCGAAACCGAGCAGGCGGTTGGCGAAGCGCAGACCGCCGTCGAGCTCGGCTATCACATCGGCCTGCTCTCCCTGACCGCGCTCAAAGGCAGATCCATCGGTGAACTGATCGACCACGCCCGCTGCATCTCGGAAGTGATTCCCGTCATGGGCTTCTATCTCCAGACGACGATCAGCGGGATGGTCCTTCCCCAGGAATTCTGGCGCCGCCTCGTGGAGCTGCCGAACGTCGTGGCCATCAAGATCGCGCCCTTCCATCGTTACCAGACGCTCGACGTACTCGAAGCGGTCGCGCTTTCCGGCCGGGCCGACGACATCGCCCTCTACACCGGCAACGACGACAACATCCTCATCGACCTTTTGACTCGCCACGTGTTCTGCGTCAGGCAGTGCGAGGTCTCCCTGCAAATCGTCGGCGGGCTGCTGGGCCAATGGGCCTGCTGGACGCGCCGGGCCGTCGAGCATCTGGAGACGATCAAAGAAATCCGCGAGACGGAGGGGCCCATTGAGCCCGAGATGCTCACGCTGGCGAGCCAGTTGACCCTGGCCAACAAGGCGATCTTCGACGCCGACAACGGCTTCGTCGGCTGCATTCCGGGCATCTCATACGTCCTGATGCGCCAGGGACTGCTGGCCAACACCGCGTCGCTGGACGCTTCCGAGACGCTCTCGCCGGGGCAGGCCGAGCGCATCGACGAGGTTGTCCGCCGATACCCGCACCTGACCGATGACGAATTCGTAAGGGCCAACGTCGACCAATGGTTGGCATGAAGAACGGAGGTCACGAAATGAGAATGCACTGTCGAATCCTGTTCGTTACACTGCTCGTCTGTTTGTCACTCGGTTCTGTGGCCTGGTGCGCCGATGAGGCCGCTGTTCTGAGGGCGGGAACCGCCAGGGCAGACATCACCCCGGAGAAGCCCGTGCAGATGTCCGGCTACGCCAGCCGCAAGGACCTGTCCACCAGCGTCCACGATCCGCTCTCGGCCCGCGTGCTGGTCTTCGAGGCCGACGGCAAACGCCTCGTGCTCGTCTCGATGGACATCATCGGGTTCTATGGAGGCACGGCGGAGTACTTTCGTGATGCCCTCCTGGCAGAGCACAACCTCAAACCGTCCGAGCTGTTCCTCTCTGCGATCCACACCCACAGCGCGCCGAGCCCAACCATCGACCGAGAGAAGGGCCATCCGAACAACGTCGAGTACACTGAGAAGCTACGAGGCGATCTCGTCCGGGTCGTCGGGCAGGCGCTCGGTCGGATGCAGCCGGCACAGATCGGCATCGGGGTCGGCTCGTGTCCCGTGGGGTCGAATCGGCGCGAGCTGCGAATCAACAAGGCCGGCGAAAGCTCCATCGTCCTGGGCCGCAACCCCTACGGCCCGACCGACAAGGAAGTGCTCGTAATGAAGGTCAGCGAACCTGATGGGACGCCGCTGGCAGTGGCGTTCGACTACGCGACCCACGCGACCTGCCTCGGACCGGGCAACTACGCCATCAGCGGCGACGTGCTGGGCCTGGCCGAGCAATTCGTCGAGCGAATCTTGGGCGGTGATGTCATCGCGCCGGCCTTCGCCGGGGCCTCGGGCGACGTCGATCCGTGGTTCCGCGTCCTGCCGGAATTCAACACCGAACCCGGCTGGGTGCCGGAGCCCGTGCTGCTCGGGACCTTCCTCGGAACGGAGGTCGTCCACGTCTATCGCGCCATCGGCACAACCGCCACGCCATCGCGGATCACCACCGCTCTGGTGGTCCTCGATCTACCCGCCAAGCCCTCCGACTCCCTGGCGCAAGGTGGTGCATCCACCCGCCCGTTTGTTGTCACCGTCGCACGGCTGGGCGATGTCGCCTTCGTCGGCCTGGGCGGCGAGGTGCTGACCGAGATCGGCATGGCGATCAAGGCGGGCTCGCCGTGCCGGCACACGTTCGTCATCACGCATTGCAACGGCGCCGCCGGCTATCTCGCCCCGGGCGAGCTCCACGTCGAGGGCGGCTACGAGGTGCGCAGCAGCCGCTTCGCGCCACAGGCCGCTGATGTCGTCGTCCGCGAATCCATCCGCCTGCTTCACGATCTGTGATCGTGTGGGGACCATCCCTGCTTATTGGGGTCTCGCCATGCGCAGTTGTTCGAGGGCGATTTGCGCTTCGACCGTGGCGAGTCTGGCCTGCCGGAGTTCGGTCTGCGGTGCTTGTCCGGCGTCGATGCTCTGCCGAGTTGCCTGCTCGCTCGTGCGCAGAAGGTCCACCATCTCCTCGTAGATCTCGATCTGTTCGGTGATATCTGCCGCGAGATCGGCCCGCGCCCTGAACAGAGCGACGTTGGCCTTCCGCCACTCTGCAAGGTCGCCTCGACCGGACTTGAGGGAGAGTTCGAGCGACTTGACCTCGCTCTGGAGGATCTCGTACCGCTCTGTCATCAGTTCGTGTAGTCGCTGGTTAGGCCCCCGCGCCGGGCGCTCCGCGCTTCCTCCAACGCATACTCCAAGGGCGATCAGACCGATCGCTGCCATCACAGTGAGGACGAACCGATGTTCTGACATTCTGTAGACGACCATCGTTCTCTCCTTTCTTGAGCTCGGCAAATGCCGTTAGCTTCTCCGCTCTGCGCGATTCTCGTTTTCGTCCGGCGGCGACACAAAGAAGGCCTATTGGGGCCTGCTCATCCGCAGTTTCTCAAGGGCTATTTGCGCCTCGATGGTATCGAGTCTGGCCCGCTGGACATCCGCTTCCGTCATCCGTCCGGCATCGGCTCTCTGCCTGGCCTTCTGCTCGCAGGTGCGCACGAAACCGACCATCTCCTCGTAGGTTTTGATCTGCTCGGTGACATCCGTCGCGAGATCGGCCTTTGCCTTGTACAGAGCGACGTGAGCATCGCGCCATTCCCAAAGACTTATCCGGCCGGAGCTGAAGAAGATCTCGAGCGACTCCACCAGGCTCTTGAGAATCTCGTATCGCTCCGTCATGAGTTCCCGCAGCCGTTCGTTTGAGCCAACCGACGCGGGCCCGCCGTTCGTGGGAATCTGCACAACCTGGCCAGGACGATCTGCGTTTCCGGCAACGGAGGCACCGAGTGCCAACAGACCGATCACAGCAAGCATCCCGATAACAAGCCGGCTTTCTCGCTTCATGTTGAGGATCATCGTTCTCTCCTTTCTTGAGACAGGTCAGAACCGTTCTCTTTCCGCTGTATGGGATTGTCGCCACGGACACGCTGGCACGCAAGCGCAAAACGGCCTGTGGCATAAAAGGTGTGTGTGAAGATTTCCGGGCGAGGGGACGGTCGCTTGTGGTGGTGGCGCCTGAGGCTCCGTTGCGCATTTGTGGTGACGTGCCTGCGGCGGGTTGTCCTGTTTG